>Ga0307966_1000752_pt1 | contig 26578 bp, 24 predicted proteins | sample OrgLakmetagen646_FD_203141 | JGI IMG/M metagenome (GOLD analysis project Ga0307966, IMG submission 203141) | Saline water microbial communities from Organic Lake, Antarctica - #646 | ecosystem: Environmental > Aquatic > Non-marine Saline and Alkaline > Saline | place: Antarctica: Organic Lake... | reverse complement strand
CTTCATTGACTCGGATAAGCTGAAAGAGTTGTGGATACACACCGGCACCGCCTGCAACCTGGCCTGCCCTTTCTGTCTGGAAGGGTCACACCCCGGTGATGGCCGCATTCCGGGCATGAAGCTCAGTGATGTGAAGCCGTTTATCCATGAAGCTCTGGACATGGGCGTAGAGCAGCTTTCCTTCACCGGCGGCGAACCGTTCGTGATCCGGGATTTCGTGACTATCCTCGATTATGCCAGCCAGCACCGACCCTGCTTTGTGCTGACCAACGCGACCGATCCGCTGCTGAAGCGCCGGCATCAGGTATTGCCGCTGCTGGACAACCCGTTCCCGATCCACTTTCGCGTCAGCCTAGACTTCCCCGATCGGGCACGGCATGACGTAGACCGTGGCGAGGGCAGTTTCGACAAGGCGCTGGAAGGTATTCGCTGGCTGGTTGATCAGGGTTTCAAGGTGTCTATCGCCCGCCAGACCGATACCGACGAAATTCCTTCGGATGTGGAGGCCGCCTTCCGTGGCATCTTCCGCGACTGGGGTATCCCGGAAACCCTGGCCTTTACGGCTTTTCCGGATCTGGGTGTACCCGGTTCGGAGGACGGCAGCCCGGAGATCACCGAAACCTGCATGGAAAAGTATCCCACCAAAGAGGCTCGCTCCCACTTCATGTGTACGTACACGCGCATGCTGGTGAAGCGGGGCGACCGTGTGCGGGTTTATGCCTGCACGCTGGTGGATGACGACCCGGAATACGATCTGGGGGGGACGCTGGCGGAAAGCATGAAAGAGCGCGTTATGTTGCGGCATCACCGGTGTTTTTCCTGTTACCGGTATGGGGCTAGTTGTTCGGCACCCGCTTAGGTTTTGGGTTTTGATCTTGGCTGCTGGTATCGCAGGACTGGTCGCTGGCAATTGGCGGCCTGGGGGTGGGGTTAATCCAGTGCTATTCGTTGGCTAGGGACAAGAGCGAGGACAAGACAAACATGAATATCACGGAAGCCTCCCTGTTTTGGGGATTTCTGGTGGTTTATGGCGTGGTGATGTATCTGTTGTCGCCAAAGAGCAAAAATGCCAATTCCTTTTACAAGGGTGCGGATGATCAGGGCAACCCTGTGGGGCAGTGGTCGCTGACGGCCAGTATCTTTATCAGCTGGATCTTTGCCAAATCTGTGACCAATGCGGCCAACCTCGGCGCAGCCTATGGTGTCACCGGTGGGCTTGCCTATGCCAGTTACTGGCTATCGATTCCTGTGGCCGGTTACATCATTTATCTGATTCGCACCCAGACTGGCGCCCGCAGCCTTCAGGAATTCCTGATGTCCCGCTTCGGTCGGCTGGCTGGCTTGGCGTTTGCGGCGGCAATCCTGATTCGGTTGTATAACGAAGTCTGGAGTAATACCGCTGTGGTTGGCGGTTATTTCGGACTACCTGGCGAGTGGGAATACTACAGCGCTGCCATGTTGTTTACCGTCTTCACCCTGGCCTACAGCCTCAAGGGTGGCTTGCGGTCGTCGATTTTTACCGATGTCATTCAGACCTTTGTATTTGTGTTCTTTGTCGGCGCGGTGCTGTTCCTGATTGTGCCAGCCAACGGCGCCAGCGCTTTGCTTACCAACGGTGAATTCAAGCTCAACGCCGGTTTTGACCTGCTGCTGGTGGCCCTCTTGCAGATGTTCAGCTATCCCTTCCACGACCCGGTCCTGACCGATCGAGGTTTCGTGAACAACGAGAAAACCATGCTGAAGAGCTTCGTAGTAGCCGGTTTGCTGGGCTTTGTGGCGGTGTTTATCTTTAGCCTGGTGGGCGTGCATGCCCGCCTGAACGGCATTGACGTAATGGGTAACGCACCGGCAGCGGTGGGGCAGTCGCTGGGGCTGGCGGCGCTCTTCTTTATGAGCGTGGTGATGATGACATCCGCAGGCTCTACGCTGGATTCTACCTTCAGCTCGCTGGCGAAATCTTTGGCGGTGGATCTGCCACGGCTGGCGAAACGCGCTAAAGATCGGCTGCCGAGCATTCGCGTAGGCGCTGTGATCATGATTATCTTCGCCTTTCTGGGCAACCTGCCCCTGTTCGCCGGTACTGACATTCTCAAGGCCACGACTATTTCCGGCACCATGGTGATGGGATTGGCGCCGGTGTTCTTGTTTTATGGGTTTACACAGTGGTCGCCCTGGAGTTTTCATCTGAGTTTTTGGACCGGTCTGGGTATGGGTCTGTTGCTGGCTGTGGGGCTGATCCCGCCCAGCTGGGCGATCGGTGATGGCAAGTACGCCATGTTGCTGGGGGTGAACGCGTACGGGTTCCTGATCTGCACGGCCGGTTTCTTCCTGCCATTGGTGCTGCGCTTGCTGTCGGGCCGTTCACTGGCCGCCGGGGAGGCCTGACTATGACCGCAGGCCGCACTTGCCCTCTGGCGTACCGCTATCGGCCCGAAGCGCTTTGCGCCGAGCCTGAAACGCTTGATGCTGATGTGATTTACGTCATTGGCGGGCTCTATGGCAATCCTTACGCGCTTGATGAAATTGAGCGTATGGCACGTGAAGAGGAGCTCCAGGGGTACAGGGTCAAGCTGGTTTTTAACGGCGATTTCAACTGGTTCAACGCCAGTGACGACCTGTTCCGGGATATCAACCAGCGGGTACTGAAACACACCGCAAGCCTCGGCAACGTCGACTACGAACTGGCAAACCCGAATGACGGCGCCGGTTGTGGCTGCGCCTACCCGGAATTTGTGGATCAGGGAGTTGTTGAGCGCTCCAATGCCATTATGCAGCGTTTGCAGGGGATCGCCGCTGAATGCCCGGACATTCAGGCCCAGTTGAATGCCTTGCCCCGATATCGATGTCTTTTGTTTGGAGGCCTAAAGGTTTTGGTCCTGCACGGCGACCCGGAGTCTCTGGCGGGTTGGGGGCTGGCCTATGAAGCCTTTGCTGGGGACAACGAATCGGAACTGAACGGCTGGTTCGGCCGCACCGATGCGGACGTCATTGCCTGCACCCATACCTGCCTCCCGGTTATCTGGTCTGGTGAGGTCGACGGGCGCCAGCGAATCGTGGCGAACAACGGCTCGGCTGGTATGGGCAACCTCAAGTCCGATCCGCAGGGCCTGATTACCAGAATCGCGCTTGGTGATCACGATGACGCGTCGTTGGCAGGCCTGGTGAGCATAGGCGTTAGCGTGTCGTTGCGGCCAGTGGCGTTTGATCTCGGAGCCTGGCTGGCTGAATTTGATCGGCTCTGGCCCGCCGGTTCCGCCGCCGCTGAGTCCTATCGTAACCGGCTGGTGTCGGGTACGTCTCTTCAGGCTGGTGATCTCGTCTTTCCTCGCCACACCTGACCATTGCTGGTGCTGGCAAACCGCCGCAGGTCGTCTATTCTAATTATTATCAGGGTTGTTTTGGCGTCGGGTCTCCCGGCCCGTCACTTGATAAATATTTTGTGGTCTATATAATTCAACACTTATTTTTTAAGCGAATCCTTCACAACATGACATCAACCAGCGCGAATTCCACCGCTATTATTCTCCGCCCTCCGGTGAAGGATGATGGCTACAGACTGCACCAGCTAGTGGCCGAGTGCCCGCCGCTTGACTCCAATTCCATTTATTGCAACCTCCTCCAGTGCAGCCATTTCGCCGCTACCGCCGTTGCAGCAGAAAAGGAAGGTGACCTGGTCGGCTTTATCTCCGGATACATTCCGCCACAGCAGCCGGAAACCGTGTTTGTCTGGCAGGTTGCCGTCCATGAGAAAGGCCGTGGCGCCGGTCTGGCCAAGCGGATGCTGAAAGACATCGTGGCCCGGAATGCCTGCCAGGACGTCACTCACATGGACACCACCATTACCGGTGACAACGAGGCGTCATGGGCGCTTTTCCGCTCGTTCGCCCGGGACATGGGAGCAGAGTTGACCTACCACGAGCACTTTGAAAAAGACGCTCATTTTGGAGGTCACCATGACTCGGAGTTTTTGCTGAGAATCGGGCCCTTCACCAATCGGGGCTAAGCGCATGCCCGAGTGCGCATCGGATCAGAAATGCTAAACTCAGTACCTCAAGCATGAATGAATTGATCCATTCTGCAACGAGATTGACGGATAGATTATGACTAGCCAACAGCACACCGTGGAGAAAATCGGCGGTACCTCGATGAACAGTTACGAGGCCGTTCGCGACAATATCATCATCGGTGATCGTAAAAAGGATTACCTTTACCAGCGAATTTTTGTGGTTTCGGCCTACGGCGGGGTTACCGACGAACTGCTGGAACACAAGAAAACCGGTGAGCCCGGGGTTTACGCTCTGTTTGCTGACGCCGAGTCCGACTGGGCCTGGGGCGACGACCTGACCAAGCTGGTCAAGATCCTGACCGACAAGAACAGTGAACTCTTCCATGACGCCATGCTCACGCAGCAGGCGGACCAGTTCATCACCGATCGTATCGAGGGCGTCCGCGGCTGCCTGATCGATCTTCAGCGGCTGTGTTCCTATGGTCAGTTCCAGCTCGAAGAGCACTTGCTGACCGTGCGGGAAATGCTGGCCGGTATCGGCGAGGCCCACAGCGCGTTCAACACCGCGCTCAAGCTGCAGCAGGAAGGCATTAACGCCCGGTTTATAGACCTTACTGGCTGGCGGGATTCGGAATTGCTGCCACTGGATGAAAAACTCAAGCGGGCCTTCGCTTCCGTAGACCTGACCCGGGAACTGCCCATTGTGACCGGTTATGCTCAGTGCAAAGAAGGCCTGATGCGGACGTTTGATCGCGGTTACAGTGAGATGACCTTTAGCCGTGTCGCCGTCATTACAGACGCCCGCGAGGCTATCATCCACAAGGAATACCACCTGAGTTCCGCAGACCCCAACATTGTCGGGGCCGACAAGGTAGTACCACTGGGCCGCACCAACTACGACGTAGCGGACCAGCTGGCCAACCTGGGTATGGAAGCCATTCACCCGAGAGCGGGTAAAGGCCTGCGCCAGAACGAGACACCTTTGCGGGTAATGAATACGTTCGAGCCGGAGCACACCGGCACGCTGATCACCAGCGATTACGTCAGTGAAGTGCCGCAGGTAGAAATCATTGCCGGTGCCAAGGGTGTGTTTGCCATTGAGGTGTTCGATCAGAACATGCAGGGTGAGCCGGGTTCAGACCGTCGCATTCTGGATGTGCTTAGCCGGTTCAAGGTGCGCTTCATGGCGAAGGACACCAATGCCAACACCATCACCCACTATGTGGGCAGCACCCTGAAGCACGTCAAGCGTGTGGTGAATGTGCTGAAGGAAGAATTCCCGAATGCGGAACTCAATACCCGCAAGGTAGCGCTGGTATCCGCCATCGGCAGTGACATGAAGGTGCCTGGAATACTGGCACGCTCGGTCACTGCCCTCGCAGCCGAGAAAATCAGCATTCTGGCGATGCACCAGTGTATGCGTCAGGTAGACATTCAGTTTGTGGTGGACGAAGACGATTATGAGAAAGCCATTGTGGCGCTTCATGGTGTACTGATCGAACCCCACAACCACGAGTATGCCATCGTAGCTGCCTGATCGCGGCCGCCGATTGTTGCTAGTTGCCCCAGCAACCTGCCAAAGCAATCCAGCTCAGGCCCGTTTGCGTATTTTTAGTCAACTACGTGATCGGAACCTGAGCTATGAATGAACTCCAAGGCCTGAGGCCGTCTCCGACACAAGTCCACGCTGGCGATACCGAATCCCTCGTAGGGCTTTACTTCAAGGACGCGTCCCGCTATCAGCTGTTAAGCGATGTGGCCGAGAAAAAACTCTCGCGCCGTCTTTGCTTTTGTTATCGGGTAATCGCCCACGAACTGGGTCTACCTGCGGATACACCGCAGACCTATCGGGAAGTGGTTGGCAGTCTCGGCGATGCCTGCGCATTCTCAACCCGATGTCGTCGCGCCTACTTCCTGGCTTCTGCCAGTCGTCAGCTGCTGATCGAGAGCAACTTGCGTCTGGCTGTGCATATCGCCCGGCGGTATTTCAATCGCGGCATTCCGATGACCGATGTGATTCAGGATGCCAACGTTGGCCTTATTAAGGCAGTCGAGCGTTTTGATCCGACCAAGGGCTTCAGATTCTCTACCTACGCCTACTGGTGGATCAGCGAAGAGGTCAAGCGCTGCATGAAGCGTGGCACTCGCCTGGTGCATACGCCGGAAAATGTGGTGGATGAGATACGTCTGCTGCAGAAGGCGTCCCTGGCGTTGCACCAGAGTCTGGGGCGCATGCCTTCACAAGCCGAATTGGCGGAAGAAATTGAGGTGTCGCCCTCGAGAGTGGGTGAGTTACGCGCCCTGGCTATTGCCGAGTTGTCGGTGGACTCGCCGGTGTCATCCGGAGCAGATATCACGCTTGGGGACAGTCTGAGCGCTGGCGAACAATCTGCCCCGGATCACGATATGGCAGACCGTGATCGTAAGCGTACGTTGGCAGCGCTTTTGGCAGAGCTCAATGAGCGTGAAAAAGAGGTCCTGTCCCGCAGATTCGGTATTGGACTACCTGAGCCGCAAACACTTCAGGTGATTTCAGACTATCTGGGTATCAGCAGGGAGCGTGTGCGTCAGATTGAGAAAGGCGCCATCAGAAAGCTTCAAAGCCGCTTTGATGATCCGGAGCAGGTATTGTTCAGCTGAGGTTCCGGCCTCAGCTGACTCTTGCACCTCGAATTTTACTTCTCTCTTCTCTCCTCTTTCCTCTATCCATAGAAAAAGATGAGTCCTGCGGCAACCTGGCAGACGACAACAACGGACGTCAGCCCCAGGCGCAACCGCAAATACCAGCCAGGCCAGTAGACCCTCATCCACCCTGCATCCACGATATAGAGAGCAAGGTATGCGAGGGTGTAGAGAATGACCTGTCCGGCAGCGGGCAAAAGCAGACCTATTCCTGCGGACACGAAGAAAAATTGACTGAGCAACATGGTCACCAGCGGTGACAGGGGATAGCTGCGGTTGTCGAGCTGCATGGCCAAGGGCCAGTAGATGCCGGCCATAAAGGCCAGGATTCCGGCACTGTACAGGTAAAAATATTGCAGTATCAGCGCGCTATCCTGCTTTATGGCGAGCAGGGATATGATTGCCACGATAAACGGAATCAAGCCTGCAATGCCCACAAGAATTGCCAGTCTGGCGACTGCAATCATAAGTTGCGCCCCTGTATCCTTATTCGCATAGGTTCCACTTCGGATGGTTGCATGCCTACCATTTCATGATAGGCGGATGGATGGACCACATCTGTTGCAGTGACTCTGAACGAGCCCAAGGTGTCCTGGATTTGCCAACTGCCGCGAAACAGGCGGGTTTTGCCATCCGAATCGGACAGTAAACAATAGTCACCGTCTATCAACAGTCTGGCCATATACTGCTGGCCCTCGATAGATATGATTTCCAGCAGATCAATGGTCACGTCTGGTGTTCGCTTGAGGTCGTCTAGGGTAATTCGCACGGGCAACTCCGGTGAAATGTGCTGCTCCGGATATTACGATTGATAGATTATTTAAGATCAGTTGATAGTCTGGATCACTTGCCATTTCGCCGGTTGTCAGGGCGCCAGCGCACAGCACTGGGCGTGCCTGGGGCAGCAAACCAGATGATCATTCACCATGCCGGTGGCCTGCATGAACGCGTAGACGATGGTCGGGCCAACGAAATTGAAACCTTCACGCTTCAGGGCTTTGGACATAGCTTTGGCTTCGGCAGTGAAAACGGGCACATCTTCGAAGACTGTCCACTGGTTTTGAACAGGCTCGCCGCCGACAAAAGACCACAGAAAATCGCTGAAAGACGTGTTTTCGGAGGTTAGCCGAAGATAGCTTCGGGCGTTGCGGATAATGGACTCGACTTTGAGTCGATTGCGGATGATGGCCGGGTCATTCAGCAGCGACTGAATCTTGTGTTCGTCATAACGGGCAATGCGTTCGGGATCAAAATGGTCGTAGGCGGCGCGATAGGACGCCTGTTTTTTCAGAATGGTGATCCAGCTCAGCCCGGCCTGCTGGCCATCCAGGCAGAGTTTTTCAAACAGCGCCAGATCGCTGTATTCAGGTACCCCCCAGACCGTATCGTGATAGGCCACGTAAACGGGATCGTCGCCACACCAGGGGCATCGTTCTTCGCGCATGTCGCCTCCTCAGACTGTTTTAGAGCGCATCAATCTGTCGGTGAAGAATCCATTTAACCGGTTGCAGGCTCAATGGACTGGTTTCCAGGTCGCTTAGATCGCTCAGGTCGATCTGACCGGAGATTCCCGTTCCCTGAGGCCGTGAGTGCCCTTGATAAACCACAGCAACCATGTGGCCCCCGGAGCGGCCCAGAGATGCCTGCCAGGGCTGGTGGGGTCTATCACCGGTAAGTTCAGTATCTGCGGTAACGGTCAGCGTCTGAAGATTGTCTGCGATGCCACGGCCAGTGGCTTTCAGCCAGGCTTCTTTCAGGGTCCACACCCTGAGAAAGGCCTCAGGATCGTCAGCGGCAAGCAGCCAGGCCGCTTCCTGTGATGAAAACCAGCGTTTTACAACTTTCTGCCACTGCGGCCTTCGGGTTATGGGCTCGATATCCAGCCCAATGGCGGTGCTGGCCGATACAGCGCAACCCGCCATGCCCCCGCTGTGACTCAGAGACAAACGCCATCCCGGAGGGTGGTCGGAAGTCCGTGGCCGACCGCCAGAGGGCCTGCATTGGCGTGCTTCACAGCCCGAAACGGCGGCCAGCGCATAGCGTATCAGCCAGCGGCTGGCCAGAAAGTCAGCACGTGGCCCGTGTGAAAGCTGCGCCAGTCGTTCGCTCTCCGCTGCCGTCATCCAGTCGGGGGTATCGGTTGTCGGGACGTCAACGCTGTTGCACAGCCAGACCGCTGGCGCCGGATCAGGGCTGGAGTCGTTCAATGAACCATCCATCGCCGTTGCGAATGTACTCGAAGCGGTCGTGCAGACGGCTTGGCCGTCCCTGCCAGAATTCGATGCGCTCGGGAATCACGCGGTAGCCGCCCCAGAAATCTGGCAGTGGCACTTCGCCTTCGCTGAATTTACGCTTCATCTCTGTCACTTTCTGCTCCAGTAAGCCGCGGGAGTTAATGGCTTTGCTCTGCTCTGACACCCAGGCGCCAATCTGGCTGCCTCGCGGCCGGGAGGCAAAATAGCGCAGTGATTCGGTTTTACTGACTTTCTCCACTGCACCCTGGATCTTCACCTGCCGGTTGAGGTCCAGCCAGGGAAACAGCAACGCCGCACGGGGATTGGCGGCCAGTTCTTTGGCTTTGCGGCTGGCGTAATTGGTGTAGAACACAAAACCGGTGTCGTCGAAGTATTTCAGCAACACGGTCCGGATATCCGGAAAACCGTCCGCACCGGCCGTTGCCAGTGACATGGCGTTGGGCTCGAGGATGCCTGCAGTTCTTGCTTCCCCGAACCAGCACTCGAATTGTCGGACGGGATTGTTGTCCAGCGCCTCCCGGTCCAGCCCGGCGCTTTCAAAATCCCGACGCATATCTCCAATATCCACGGCCAAAACCCCTCTCAGTGATATGAGTACATTGATACTTGCTGACAGACTATCCAGTTCAATCGCTGTTGTCAGTTTGGTCGCACACGGATAGCTGGTCAAAAACCGGTTCACAGCCTTTCGGCTGACAAAACAGCCTGCAGAGGGCTATCCTGTATACAAGAAAGATAATGCCGACAGCGCCGAGAGGTGCTCTCTCCCCTGTACAAGCTTTGGAGTATCTGGTTTTGGCCCGCAAGTTATCGGTTATCGTCCTGATTCTGGTTTTGCTTTACGCACTGGCGGGATTCGTCCTTTTGCCATGGTGGCTGGAGCGCACAATACCCGAGCGGCTGGCCCAGCACATGGGCTGGCAGGCGACAGTTGAGGAAATCCAGGTCAATCCGTTTGCCATGAGCATTCAGACCTCGGGGCTGTCGGCGGATGATAGTGACGGTGAGCCGGTGCTGGCGTTTGACCGGCTCTACGTGAACCTTGGTGTCTTGCGTTTGGCGACCGGCATTGTTGCCCTTCAGAATTTCGAGCTGGATGAACCCTTTGCGCGCCTGGATCTTCGCGAAGACTACAGCGTCAACTTCGCCCGTGACTGGCAGGCAAACAATCCTGTGGCAGAGGACCAACCGGAGCCTGACGCCGGGCCTTCCGACCCGGTAAAGGTACTCCTGGAACGACTCAGAATTGCTGGTGGCGAAGTTCTGTTCCGGGATTTCAGTCAGTCCGAGCCCGAAGACTTTCAGATATTACCGCTGGATCTCACTCTGAACGATCTAGCGACCTGGCCCAGGGAGGACAGCGAAAGCAGTTATTATCTCCTGGCCGCCATTAATAACCAGACTGTGGAATGGGAGGGGGAGCTCAGCTTAGCGCCCTTTTATTCGTCTGGTAATCTCCGGGTTGCCGATGTCAGTCACACCACTCTGGCTCATTTCCTCAAACCTTTTCTGCCTTACACCCTGCGTGATGGCAACCTGACCGTCAGTTCAGACTATGAATTGCGCTCCGGCGAGCAGTTCTCACTGTTAACGTCCGGAGGTGAGGTCACTATCACTGATCTTGCTCTGGCTCTGGCCGCTGACAGTGACGCCGAACTGTTGCGATCTGAACGCATTCACATCCCGGACATTGGCTTTGGCCTGATCAGTCGTGAGCTTTCGGTCGGGACAGTGACCGTGGACAACGTCACGCTGGCCCTGGAGCGCAATGAAGAAGGCCTTCTTAACCTGCTCAGACCTTTCGCGGGCGATGACGGCACCGCTGAGGAAAGCGCCCCGGATACCGCCTCAGGCGACACGCCTTTTCGCTGGTCCCTTGCGGGTGTAGATCTGAAAAACGGGCAGGTGAACTGGCTGGATAATCAGCCCGCCAGCGCTGTTAACCTGAGTCTCGAAGCGCTGAACCTGAGCGTCGGGCGGCTCTCGTATGAACTGGCGGAGCCGGTGGATTACGAGGCCGGGCTGACCCTGGCTGACGGTGGGCGGGTCAATCTTCGCGGCCAGACCACCTTGCAGCCGTTCACGCTGGGAGCGGGTTTGAGTATTGCCGATCTGAACCTGGCCCCGCTGGACCCCTATCTGGGTGACCTTACCAATCTTTCGCTTCGAGACGGTCTGCTGAGCCTGGATGGCAACCTTGACCTGGATAATCAACAGGAGCCTCTGACCGGCACCTTTAACGGCAACGGCCAGGTCTCGTCGCTGGATGTGCGGTTTGCCGACTCCGGAGCTCCTGTTCTGGCCTGGCAAAACCTACGCCTGGAACCGCTGGAATATAATCTGTCGCCTGCGCGACTGGAGATCGGCACGCTGACACTGTCAAATCCCAACGTAAACGTGGTTCGGGAAGAGGATGGCCTGCACAACCTTGCGCGAATCATGCCGAGCAGTGAGCCAGACCCTTCAGCTGAGCCAGCGCCATCAGCCGAACCTGCTTCTGAAGCTGGAACAGCTACTGACAGTGCGAAATTTATCTTCCGGATCGGCCAGATCATGCTGGAAAGCGGTGAGGTTTCCTACGCGGACCGGACTCTGGACCCGGTTTTCTCAACCCGCATTGACCGGTTGAATGGTTCGGTGACGGGCCTGAGCAACGTATCGCCGCAGCAGGGCAAAGTATCGGTGCAGGGACGGGTCGGCGATGTGGCCAGCCTGGAGTTTGATGGATCAATCGGCACCCTTGGTACCGAAGAGGTCAGTAACCTGACGCTGAAAGTGGACGACGTATCCCTGCCTGCGCTATCGCCTTACCTTGGCCGTTACCTGGGCTATGGCATCCAGAGTGGCAAACTGGATCTTAATCTGGATTACCAGATAGCCGGGTCAAAAATTGACGCCGCCAATCGCATACTGATTGACCAGATGGAACTGGGCGACGTTATGGCCAGTGAGAAGGCCGTGAATGCACCGGTGAAACTGGGTCTGGCGCTGTTGCGGGACGGCAAGGGTGTTATCGATATCGATTTGGCGATTCAGGGGGATCTGTCAGATCCTCAGTTCAGTATTGGACCCGTTGTCATGCGTGCGTTTGTGAATCTGGTTGTGAGGGCTGCTACTTCGCCCTTCAGCGTGCTGGGTTCCCTGGCAGACATGGCAGGGCTCACCGGTGAGGAACTCGGCTATGTAAGTTTTGAGCCGGGCAAGTTGGCCATGGTGTCCGGCGGCCAGGAGAAGCTGGAGGCTTTGTCAGAGGCACTAAGTAAGCGGCCGGCGCTGTTGCTGAGGGTTCGGGGAGCTGTTTCGCCCGTGGTCGACGGTGAGTTCCTGCGCCGACAGAAGCTGGCGGAGCAGTTGGGCATCAGCGATTTGCCCTCGGCTGCGGATCGTATTTCGCGCCTTGAGTCGCACTATCAGGCAGCCGGGTTCGAGCAGCCGCTGGCAGCCTATCGTCAGGAGAGCGGCGGCCCGGATGCCCAGGTCTGGGAAAAGGCTCTGGTCAATCGCCTGATCTCCCGGGTGGTACTGCCTCCTGAGGTTCTGGCGGATCTTGCCAGGTCGCGGGGTGTTTGGCTGATGGAGACACTACTGCAAGACTTTGACGTAAAGGATAGCCAGTTATTCCTGCTGGAGCCCTTGCAGGATGCCGGGCAGGATGACAACGGCGCGGTGAAGGTTGATTTCGAGCTGGAGGCCCGCTAGCAGGCACTTGGGTGTTGCCCGTCGGGTGACTCGCCCGGTCAAGGTTTCATGGTGGCCCTGGCATGCTTTCGGGCAACTGCAGGCCGTGCTTTCTGACCAGTTCCTGGTACCGGCCACTGTTGATCAGCGGCTGAAGCATGCTTTCAATGGTCTCGGGGCTGACCGGGCCGTTTTTGCGGGTGATCGCATGCAGCTCGTAGGATTGGTCTACCGTGTCGGATACCAGTAAGTCCTCGCGCTGGTCGGGGAAACGGGAAAGATAGGTGCTTAAAAAGGAGCGGCTGACAACGGCCACTTCCGCAACCGAGGGGCGGTCTGCCCTGATCAGATGCAGGTTGCGCTGATGACTGTTGGAAAGCTCTAAATCAAACTGCTTCCTGAGTTTTTCGCTGTTAGTTTCAAGACCGGCGAAGCCATAGTGGTAACCGGCGATGGCTACGATCCGGTGTTCGCTTACCCTGTCGAAGAAGGATTGGTCCCGTTCTTTTTTGTTCAGAGCAACATAGACTTCGTCGTCTCTCAGGATAGGGCCGGATACGTTTACGGCCTCTGAATCCCAACCCCAGTTCGGGTGCTCGAAAAACATGACGTCGAAAAGACCGTTTCTGAAATCAAGATGTCGACGCTTCGGAGACGTGTAAAGTATTTCGAAAGACACATCTTCGTTCTGGCTTCTGAACTCGTCCAGCAGGTCGCCCAGTAAACCTGTTGCCTGGTTATTCTGATCGACCATGGCGATCGGGGGGAAATTGTAGACGCCAATCCTGACGGTGAGGGCTTTCGACGCGGACATGGCGTCAGCAATGATGACGAAGGCGGACAGCACAATCGCGCGCTTAAGGAACATTGACATCGTGGATCCATGCAACACATGCGAAAAAATGAACGCTCATTTAGAATAACATCACCTTTGAAAGCGCAAAAGGCCAAAAATTAAACAAACGTTAAATAGGAGTGGTCATCAATGAGTCGTCCTCTGAGCCATTTTTTCGCTTACATTTCGCGGCTCCGGTGGATCAGGCGCTGGGGTTTGATGCGCAATGCCATTGAGGAAAATGTTGCCACTCACAGCTGGGAAGTTGCCACGCTGGCCCATGCTCTGGCCATTATTCGCAACCGGCATTTCGGTGGCCAGGTAAATGTTGACCGGATTGCCGCCGCCGCCCTTTACCACGATGCCACCGAAGTGATCACCGGGGATATGCCCACCCCCGTGAAATATCATTCCAAAGTCATGCGCGAGGCGTTTGGCGACATTGAGCACAAGGCGGAAGCGGAACTGCTGGCATTGCTGCCGGAGGATCTGCAGGCAGATTTTGCGCCCTATATCCAGGAATCGTATTGGTCCGATGGTGAAAAGGAACTGATCAAAGCCGCGGACCGGCTGTCGGCGCTGTTGAAGTGTCAGGCGGAAATTCAGGCCGGTAACAAGGAATTTGAGCCGGCCGCCGGACATATTCAGCAGAAGCTGGAAGCCGACGGCCTGCCGGAGGTGATGTACTTCCTGGAGGTATTCGCACCCGGTTATCAGCAGCCGCTCGATAATCTGTTGGGATAATCGGCCTGCCACTGATACCGGGAGGGACGTCAGTCGCTGGTTGAACCGGCGATCATACCGCCCCGCAACCCGTCCTGTTTCAGACTCTGGCGCACCACGTCTTCCGGGCTTCCCGCCAGCTCACGAAACATGCCCATGGAGCCTAGCAAAGCTGATGATTCGTAAGGCACAAACACGCGCTCGCCGTCTTTGGCCATGTTAGGCAGCACCTTGATGTAGCTCTGGCCCAGCAGGTAGCCGATAACCGTCTTTTTGTTTTCTTCGGATTCGCCCATCGCACTCAGCACCAGGCGAATGGATTCCTGTTCACCCTGGGCTCGCAGAATGGCGGATTCCTTGTCGCCCTCGGCATTCAGAATGGATGATTCGCGCTCACCCTGGGCCATGGCAATGGCCGCGGTTTTTTCGCCTTCTGCCTCGGTAACCGTGGCGCGTCGCTTTCGCTCGGCGGCCATTTGCAGGCGCATGGCCTCTTCCACTTCTTCGGGCATGCTGATGTCCTGAACTTCGACCCGGGTCAGCTTCACACCCCACTTGGAAGCGGCTTCTTCCATTTCTGCCTGAATGGCGCTGTTCACTTCGCTGCGGGATTCAAACAGCTTGTCCAGCTCCATTTTGCCCACCACCGAACGCAGGGTGGTTTTGGCAAGTACTTCGACCGCCTGGGACATATTCGCCACTTCGTAAACTGCGCGGCGGGGATCAATGATCTGGTAATAGAGTGCACCGTTGATTTTGACGGTCACGTTGTCGGTGGTAACCACCGGCTGACCGGGAAAATCCATCACGGTTTCCCGCCGGTCAATGCGGGTTTCGTCGCTGCTTGTGGGATGGTATTCATCACCAATACGGGCATAGCGGATCATGGTGATAGGCCGCGGCCGGTCGATAAATGGAACGATAATGTTCACACCGCTTTCCAGCACACGATTGAACGAACCCAGCCGCTCGATCACCATGACCTCTGACTGACGTACGATCACCAGGCCCTTGGCAATGATGAATATGCCGATAACGACAACGATCAGGCTGATGACCAGCCCCGGTGTTAACAGACTTTCCATGTTCATTACTCCGTTTGGTGGTCCATAACGACAACGGCGGTAGTGCCGTCGAAGGTCTTGAAAATAACGCGGATGCCCTCGGGCAGCTCCGTTTCTCCGGTATCGCTGACCCGCACCCGGTAGAAATCGCCGTTCATCTTGATGCCGGTAGCGTGGTCGAAATCCCGTTTGATGATCTGGTAGATCGTCCCGCGTTCCACCCCGGTTCCGGTGGTTCCGTAGGCAACGCCTTTGGGAGAAAACCGGGGTTTGATCCAGAGAATCGCCACGGGAACCAGAATGCCGGAAAGAACACCCATGCCCGCGAGTTGCCATTCAAAAGAACCACCGGCAAAAGCCAGAACGGCGGTCAGAGCGGCGGCGATACCCAGTGCTAGCAGCACCATTACCCCGGACGTAAGCTCTGCAAGGCCGAGAATCAGTGCGAGAATCAGCCAAAAGTGGGTAAGGCTCCATTCCATAGATGTTTATCCAAACGTTGGGAAATTGATTATTGGCCGAATTGTAACCCGGAGCAGCCCTGCGGTCACCGACACCGGCGCAGTTGCCGGCATCAGTGTTCAAATTTTTCATAGGTTCCGGCCGGACACCTGCTAAAATAATGTCAGCCAAATACAACAAGAGGTCATCCATCATGAAAGTTCTGAATAACCGAGTCGCCGCGGTTACCGGGGCGGGTTCCGGCATCGGGCGGGCACTAGCAAAGGCCCTGGCCGCCAAAGGATGCCGCCTGGCGCTGTCTGACTTGAACGAAATCGGGCTGGCGGAAACGGCGGCTGCCTGCAAAGAAACGGAAGTGCGCACCTACCTGCTGGATGTGTCAGATCGGGACGCCATTTACGCCCATGCCGAGCAGGTGGCCAGCGATTTCGGTGCCGTTAACCTGGTCATCAACAACGCCGGTGTGGCGCTGTCTGCGTCGGTGCGTGAAATGTCAGACGAGGATTTCAAATGGGTGATGGACATTGATTTTTGGGGCGTGGCCCATGGCACCCGGGCGTTCCTGCCCCATCTGATCGAGTCTGGTGACGGCCATGTGGTGAATATTTCCAGCGTTTTCGGCCTGATTGGCGTGCCCAAGCAAAGCGCTTACAACGCCGCCAAGTTCGCCGTGCGCGGCTTTACCGAAGCGCTGCGCCAGGAAATGAAGCTGGAGAAGCAGCCCGTGGCCGTTAGCTGCGTTCACCCCGGAGGGATTCGCACTAACATCGCTAACTCGGCCCGAACGGGTGGATCTGACAATGCGGCTGCGTTGCGGGCGGGTTTCGACAAGCTCGCGCTGACCACCGCTGACAAGGCGGCGGCCACGATTATAAAAGGTATTCTGAAAGACGAGTCGCGGATTCTGGTGGGGCCGGATGCTTGGGGCATAGAGGCCTTGAACCGTTTGCTGGGCGCGTCCTATCAGCCTTTAGTGGAACGGTTTTCCAGGAAAAGTCTGTATCCATGAGCACACCCGAAGAGACCGATCTTGGTGTCTCACTTGAGAAAAGTCGCTCAGGCCTCAGGGATGGCCAGCGCCGTTCGCTGATGCGGACGCTTTTTCTGGTGACGGGTTCCGCACTGTTGGTTTTCGGGTCTCTGCAGTTTTTTAATCAGAATTTTCTTCTGGGCACCAGTGAAATCGTTGCCAGTGGCCTGCTGTTTTTTGGCTGCAGCCTTATCCGGACCACCCCTCACCTTGAGAAGTGGATATACGGTTTTCTGCTCTCCGGCTTCTTTTTTGCGCTGCTAATTCTCTTAGTGCCTAACGCGTCGATCACGGCTTTTGTCTGGATTCTGATGATTCCAGTTCTCTCCTACCTTTTGCTGGGAAAGAAAGATGGCTTTCGTCTCAGCGCGCCCTTCGTGATCGCCGGGTGTCTGGTTTATGCCCTGTCCAAAGAGACTTTCGGCAGTGTGTTGGCGGTTATTGACCTGCTCAACCTCGTTCTCTGTGCGGGGTTGATGTTGGCGTTCATGCATATCTATGAAACCCGGCGCGAAGACGCGGAAATGAAGCTGTTCATGATGGCGCAAAGCGATGCGCTGACCGGGCTGTCCAATCGGGCCAGCTTTCACAGCGCGCTGGCCCGAACCATTGCAGAATGCGCCCGCAGCGGATCCGGGTTCGCTTTGGTGATTATGGATTTGGACCATTTCAAACTGGTAAACGACACCATGGGCCACGATGCCGGTGATCGCGCACTCAGCCATATTGGCAGGCTGCTGACTGAGCGTCTGCGGACGACGGATTCGGTCGGGCGGCTCGGCGGCGAAGAATTCGGTTTGATTCTGCGGGATCTGAAACCGGACGACTCCTATGAGCTGACGGAGAAACTGCGTGAGCGTATCGCCGCTGCGGAAATGCCCTATGGGGAAGCCACCATCCGCCTTACCGCCTCGTTCGGCATCGCTCATTTTCCGGACGACGGCCTCAGCGCCGAAGCATTATACCGGGTAGCAGATCGCTGTCTGTATTCAGGCAAGAAGGCGGGCCGGAATACGGTGGTGCGTGCCGGCGTATCGATGGTGAGGCAAGGCTGAACAAGCATGTTCACCGACCTGCCTTCGCCCTTATGGGCAGGCTTCTTGTCAGAGGCTATAGGCGGCTTCCAGCTCGGTCAGTCCGTCCTCAAGATAGTCCAGCATCCGTTGCAGGCTGTGCAAGGTGCGACGACAGCCGATCAAACCGAATTCAATGTGGTCACCATAACTGTTGAGTGTCATGTTCAGGGCCAGGCGGTCCATGGCAATGGATACCGGGTAGCTGCCAATCAGTTCGGCGCCATTCCAGTACATCTTCTCTTTCGGGCCCGGCACGTTGGAGATGATCACGTTGAAGCTTTGCCATTTGGGAGCCAGGCCCGTCAACAGCTGGAAGCTGGTCGGGGCCAGCATCATGGCGGTGTAATTCAGAATTTCTTCCGGTGTCATGTCGGCGTAGCGTGCCTTTGAGGCTTTGACGTCGTCGTGGATGTAGTTGAGCCGTTCCGCGGGGTCACTCAGATGGGTGCCGAGAGAGGCGAGAATGACGCCCACCTGGTTGCCGCCAGTGCTGTCGTCGGTGCGCAGAGATACTGGCACCATGGCGACCAGCGGCTTTTCCGGCAGGGCATCCTGATTCATGAGAAATGTGCGCAACGCAGAGGCGCACATGGCCATGACCACATCGTTGACGGTGGAGTCACTGGCTTTGCAGATCGCCTTGATGCGGGGCAGTGAATAAGATTGAGCTGCAAAGCGGCGAGAGCCGGTGATCTTGTTGTTCAGGATGCTCGGCGGCGCGTGGAAAATCGACTGGTAGACCGGGTGCTTGCGAGCCTCTCGCACAGTTTGGAGCAAGGCGCGGCTGACCTTGGGCAGAGTGCTGATTTGCTTGCCAGATTCCCCCAACATGTGAGCCACTGTGTTCCAGAGTGACGGCGCGCTCTGTTCTTTTTTTCCCCGCTTGCTGTGCGGCATGGACCAGAGTGCGGGCATGTTCCGCTGGTCAGGGTCGGTCGTCAGCATTTTTTGAAACAGCCGCATGGCGGAAATGCCGTCCACCAGCGAGTGATGCACCTTGGTGTAAACTGCAAACTGCCGGTCTTGTAAGCCTTCGATCAGATGGAATTCCCACAGGGGGCGCTGTCGGTCCATCAGGTGACTGTGCTCGGCCGATACCAGCGCCAGCAACTCCCGGATTCGCCCGGGCGTGGGCAGGGCTTCGAAGCGGAAGTGGTGTTCGAGGTCCAGATGTTCGTCTTCGGTCCATGCGGGCTGACCGAACTTTGAAGTCAGGCGCTGATTGAACGGCGATGTGACCCGGGTTTCTGACTTGAGATGCTCGGCTAACTGGGCTACGTAGTCATCGCCTGCGTCTTCTGGAAACGAAAATAGCTGGAGCCCTCCTACGTGCATGGGTTGCTGGCGTTTTTCCAGCCAAAGGAATATCTGGTCGACGGGGCTTAATAGCTTCACTTGGGGCGCTCGCGTTATTTTAATTTTTGTATGAGTACCAGTGTCGCAGTTAATTCTGAAAGGGCAAAGTTTTGTTAGCCGACTCTGACCTGATTGCCATCGACCAGTACCTGATAGGTCTTTACCTTCACCGACTCATCTTCCAGACACTGGCCGGTCTGCAGGTTGAAGTGCTGCTTGTACAAAGGCGATGCCACCACTGGCTGACCTTTCAGGTCGCCGGTAATACCTCGCGCCAGCACGTTTTTACCGCTGAACGGATCGGTATGGCTGATCGCCATCAACGCTGGTAGCCGGTGTGGTAAGTAAAATACCGCCACCGGGCCATCCTGCGTCCACACCGCAACACCGGATTCGGCAATCAGGTCATCCACCGAACACACAATTTCCCACTTAGTCTCTGTTTTCATTTTCTTACGTCCTTTCAATCGTTAACCCATTCTGCAAGTTAGATCAGGCGAGGTCTGTCTCAAGAACCGGCCGCTTCTGACCTCGTTCTGTGGTCCACTGCTGTACCGGATCTTTCTTCTCGGGCGCATTCACAAACTCACGGAACCGTTTGCGCTTCTCCGGGTCTTCGACCGCGGTTTTCCACTCGCACTGGTAAGTGCCCACCAGGCTTTCCATGTGCTCTTCCAGTTCCTCGCCAATGCCCAGGCTATCCTCGAGGACTACCTGCTTCAGATAATCCAGGCCGCCTTCCAGGTTCTCCATCCACACACTGGTGCGTTGCAGGCGGCCGGCGGTGCGCACGTAGAAAATCACTACCCGGTCGATGGTGCGGATCAATTCGTCGTCGCTCAGGTCAGTGGCAAACAGGTCCCCGTGGCGTGGTCGCATACCACCGTTGCCGCAGACATAGAGGTTCCAGCCGTTTTCGGTGGCTATTACGCCGAAATCTTTGCTCTGAGCTTCGGCGCACTCGCGGGTGCAGCCAGAGACTGCCATCTTGACTTTATGGGGGGCGCGCAGGCCCTTGTAGCGGTCTTCTAGCCGGATCGCCATACCGACACTGTCCTGCACGCCGTAGCGGCACCAGCTGTTGCCGACGCAGGATTTCACGGTGCGCAGGGACTTGCCGTAGGCGTGGCCGGTTTCGAAGCCGGCGGCGATCAGCTTTTCCCAGATCTCTGGCAACTCGCTCAGGGTGGCACCGAACAGATCGACTCGCTGGGCGCCGGTGATCTTGGTGTAAAGGTTGTACTGCTTGGCGACCTCACCAAGGACAATCAGCTTGTCCGGGGTAATCTCACCGCCCGGAATGCGCGGTACAATGGAGTAGGTGCCGTTTTTCTGCATGTTGGCCATAAAGGTATCGTTGGTGTCCTGCAGCGACACGTGATCGGACGCCAGGATGTGCTCGTTCCAGCAGGTTGCCAGAATCGAACCCACGGCGGGTTTGCAGATATCGCAGCCGTGGCCTTTGCCGTGATCGCGGATTAGGGTCTGGAAGGTGCGAATGCCGTTCACCTTGACGATGTTGAACAGATCCTGGCGGCTGTAAGGGAAGTGCTCGCAGATGTCCTTGCTGACCTTAACACCACGCTTTTCCAGTTCATTGTCCACGACCGTTTTGAGCAGTGCCGCGCAGCCACCACACCCGGTGCTGGCCTTGGTTTCAGCCTTGACGGCGCCGAGGTCCCCGCAACCGGCATCGATAACGCCGCAAATGTCGCCTTTGCTCACGTTATGGCAGGAGCAGATGCCTACGGTGTCTGGCAGTGAGTCGGGGCCCAGCATCGGCGCTCCGCCCTCGCTTTCCGGCAGGATCAGGGATTCCGGTTGCTTGGGAAGTTCGATCTCGTTGAGAGCGTATTGCAGCAGGGTGTCGTAGTGGCTGTTATCGCCAACCAGGATGGCGCCCAGCAGCTTTTTGCCGTCTTCACTGATCACCATGCGACGGTAATGCCCGGCTTGCTCGTCGTTGAAGCGAATGCTTTTCGCGCCCGCTGTCTGGCCGTGGGCGTCGCCGATGGAGCCGACATCCACGCCAAGAAGTTTGAGTTTGGTGCTCATGTCGGCGCCGGTAAAGGCAGCGTCACTGTGGCCGTTCAGCGCCGACGCCATGGTGCGGGCCATAGTGTACCCCGGTGCTACCAGGCCGAAAATTTTCTCACTCCACAGGGCACATTCGCCGATGGCGTGAATGTTCGGGTCGGACGTGGTGCACTGATCGTTGATGATAATACCGCCACGCTCGCCGACTTCCAGATCACAGGCACGGGCCAGCGCATCCTGCGGACGAATGCCCGCTGAGAACACAATCAGATCGGTTTCGAGATGGCTGTCATCGCTGAAATTCATGCGCAGGCGGGCGTCCTGTCCGGCAATGATCTCAGTGGTGGCCTTTTCGGTGTGCACCTGCACGCCGAGCTCCTGAATTTTATGTTTCAGCAGGGCGCCGCCATCGCTGTCCAGCTGAACCGGCATCAACCGTGGCGCAAACTCCACCACATGGGCTTCAAGGCCCAGACTTTTGAGTGCGTTTGCGGCTTCCAGACCGAGCAGGCCGCCGCCGACCACAACGCCGATTTTGACGCCGTTGGCGCTGGCGCGGATGTCGTCAAGGTCTTCCAGGGTGCGATAAACCAGACAGTGCGGGTTCTCGTTGCCCTTGATGGGCGGCACGAAGGGATAAGAGCCCGTAGCCAGCACCAGTTCATCGAAGGGATAGTCGCCCCTCGGCGTCTTCACTGTGTGGTTTTCGCGGTCAATGCCGATGACCTGTTCGTCCAGGTGCAGGTCAATGTGATTCTCGGCGTACCACTCGGCCGTGCCCATGGCCAGATCGCTGTGGGTGGAACCGCTGAAATATTCGGACAGATGAACCCGGTCATAGGCCAGCAGTTTCTCTTCGCCAAACACTGTGATGTCAAAGTCCGTCAGCGCTGGCGTGCCCACCAGCTTCTCCAGAAAATGGTGGCCAACCATACCGTTGCCAATCACGATCAGGTTTTTCTTACTCATGGTCATTCCTCTCTCTTGCTGGCGAAGCTGTTCTTCGGCACCTTTTATTAGGTATTAGGCCGCTTCGCAGTAGTGCTTGCCAAAGGCCAGATGGGCGCGATATTCGCTGATGTCATCGGCCTGCTGAACGCGTTCGCTGTACCAGGTACCGTTGCTGGTGTCTCCCACCAGAACAGCGCCGATCAGCCGCTGATTACGGATCAGCAGCCGGCAGTAGCGATTGGTTTCGTAGTCCTGCCAGACCACGGATTCCGTGTCTTTGTCGGCCTGGGTCTCGCCACAGGAAAAAATCGGGATGCCGCTGATCTTGAGCCGTGTTGGAATCATTGAGGGCTCGAAAGTGACAGTACTGTCCGACTCGGCAAGGACTTGGGCGAGCACAGCGGCCTGCTGGTATCCGGGCTCAACCAGACCGAAGGTTTCGCCTTCCAACTGGCAGCACTCGCCCAGCGCATGAATAGTCGGGTCGCTGGTGGTCAGCTGTGAATCCACCACAATGGCGCGCTTACACAGCAGTCCCGCGGCCTTGGCGATCTGGATATTGGGCGAAATGCCGGCGGCAATAACCACAAGGTCGGTGCTGACCAGCGTCTCATCATCCAGTTCAACCGCCCGGACCACGTTGCGGCCCAGCAGAGATACCGGTGCGACGTGAGTTCGAACGGTCAGTCCCCGGCTGGTCAGCGCCTCCTCAAGCAATGCCCCGCCGGTCTCGTCGAGCTGACGGTTGAGCAAGTGCAGACCGCGGTGGAGGACGGTGACCGCCATGCCGCGGCTGCGCAGTCCCTCGGCGGCTTCCAGTCCGAGAAAACCGCCGCCGATGACCACGGCACGGCGATGTCGTTGGCTGAGGCCAATGAGCTTGCGGGCATCATTCAGATCCCGGAAGCCCATTACGTTGTCCAAGTGCTCGCCCTTAATGCCTAAGTTCGCGGACCTTGAGCCGGTGGCCAGAACCAGGCGTGTATAGGATTGGACATAGCCGCTGGCGGTGGTCACTGACTGGTCGTCGCGGTCGATGCTGACGACTGGATCGCCCTGGTGAACCACGATGTTGTGTTGGCGGAACCAGTCAGGTGGGCACAATGCCAGGCTGTTTTCATCGGCGGATCCGGCGAGAACGGATGACAGTTGAATTCGGTTGTACGCAGGCGTTCCTTCGCCGTTGAAAACAACGATCTGGCGATACGGCTGGTGACGCTGCTGAACCAGTTGCTCCAGCAGTCGTTGCGCCACCATGCCATGCCCGCAGATGACCAGGGTGTGTTCTGACCCTGTGCTCATGATCGCTATCCTTCCCTTTTACCTGCCCGATCATTTCCGGCAGACCAAAAAAAAGCCGGAGTACCATCTTCTTAAAAGAATTTGGTAGTCCGGCGCCAATGCCAACAACAATGATCTGATAGTCCAGCCAAATCCTTGGCCAAGACATTCATCCTTACCGTTTTATAAGCGATCTTCGTGCCAGTTTTTAAAGGCGATAAAAATCAGTGAGTTGCCTATTCATGGTGTTGATGTTCGGGTGAAGAGACCGGGCTTTCTGCCCTGTGCTGGGGCGACTTGCACGACTTTGAGGCTTTTTGCTGGCGCGTTAATTGCTGATCTGTTTGGTAACACGTGGGTAACAGACTCGTTCAGAGCAAGTAAAGGCCGGCGCCCGGAGTAATGCCATGAACACCAGACGACAAAAGCACAAGCCGATTTCGCCCTCTGCTGCGGATTATCTGATCGCCTCGCGGCAGTGTGAACTGACGAATCTTCAGTATTTCCTGCAGATGGGCAAGGTGGTTCAGAGCATCAGTAATTTGGTACACGGTTTTCAGCGGGAGCGCGGAGCGGCCAACGTTTTCCTGGGCTCCAGCGGCAAAAAATTTGTCGAAGAGCGGCAAGCGATCTTCAAGGAGTCGGACCGGTTATCCGGGATTTTCCAACAGGCCCTGGCCGAAGTACACGAGGCGCTGACGGCGCACCCGGTCAGCAGTCATCTGTTGAACCACATCGCGAGTGCCCTCCATGGCCTGGAAGAACTGCTATCACTGCGGGCCCGGGTCGAAAACCAGGAGCTCTCAGCGGTGCAGGCAACCGAAGCCTACTCCAGGCTGATCCATGAGTTCATCGCCGTGGTTTTCGATGCCGCCGACACCGCGGTCGACCCGAACATTGCGGGCCTGCTGGTAGCCATGGTGCACCTGATGAACGGGAAGGAATTCTGTGGTCAGGAGCGCGCGGTGGGGTCTGCTGGATTCTCCAGCGGCCACTTCGATAGCGCACTGTCAAAGCGCATGATGCACCTTGTTGAGGCGCAAGAGCGCTGTTTTGAGGTGTTTGTCAGTTTCGCCAACGATGAGTGTCGGGAGTTGTGGCACACCCTGCGCGCTAATGACCGGGAGGCCGAGATCAAACGCCTGCGACAGCTCGGCTGCTCCGTAGGTCGCTACAAGTCGCTGGATCCGGAATTGGCAGACCATTGGTTTACGTTGATGTCTGAGCGCATGGATGAACTCAAGAAAGTGGAAGATGCGGTCGAAGGCAGTTTCCATACCCGCTGCGTCGAGCGCTTTGCCGAGGCGCGCAATTCGCTGGCCCATCAGGAAACGTTGATCGCCTCCCTGGACACGCCGGACAATGTATCGCAGTCACTGCTGGTGTTGTGCGATTCCGGCGATGATGCCCGGGCGGGCGAGTCCTGGAAAAGTGAGGGTGTTGGCCAACAGTTCGGTCGGTCCATTTTCGATCTGGTGCAGGAGCAGGCCCGGCGGCTGCACCAGATGAATGACGAATTGCAGGGCGCCAAGGAAGCGCTGGACGACCGGAAAAGTCAGGAGAAAGCGGTTTTGCTGTTGATGGATCATCGCAAGATCAGTAACGACGAGGCTCACCGGGCACTGAGAAAACTGGCCATGGACCAGGGCAAGAAACTGTCCGAAGTTGCCCAGGCTCTGGTGTCCATGGCCGATGTGCGTAGATAGAGGCGTGGCTCAGGCTTTCGCGGCCTGCGCACTGGTCTCGTCTGAGTCCGTCTCCGTCTCCGTTTTCTGACGGCCCCGGCGTGGGGCAATGGTTTCCAGCTTGCGCTGTTTCTCATACAGGAATTTAAGAACGTCTTGCCGGTAGTGAACGTAAGTGGGGTTATCGGCCAGAGCAACCCGGTTTCTGGGCCTGGGCAGATCGATGTGCAGATCTTCCCCGACAGTGGCCTTTGGGCCGTTGGTCATCATAATAATGCGATCGGATAGGAGTACCGCCTCATCCACGTCGTGGGTGATCATGATCACGGTGTTATTCAGCTCCTGCTGAATGTCCATCAGTGAGTCCTGCAGATGAGCCCGGGTCAGCGCATCCACTGCGCCGAACGGCTCGTCCATCAGCAGCACACTCGGCTTCATCGCCAGTGCCCGGGCGATACCGACTCGCTGAGCCATGCCACCGGAAATCTCGCCAGGCCGTTTGTTGGCGGCGTGAGCCATGTTGACCAGCTCCAGGTTGTGACGGATCCAGTCCCGGCGTTCCTGTTTTGCCATGGTTTTGCGGAATACTTGTTGCACGGCCAGCTCAACGTTTTCATACACCGTCAGCCAGGGCATCAGCGAATGATTCTGGAACACTACCGCCCGCTCTGGCCCCGGGGTGTTGACCTCGTGGCCGTCCAGCACACAACCGCCACGCGTGGCTTGCAGCAAGCCCGCGACAATATTGAGTACGGTGGATTTACCGCAACCGGAGTGGCCGATCAGTGATACAAACTCACCTTTGCGGATTTTCAGGTCGACGTTTTCCAAAGCAATAAAAGGGCCGTCCTGGGTGTCGAACGCCATCTGCACATTGGTGATTTCGAGATGTGACTTAGTCATTTTCTTTCTCCTCTGATTTCGGAGTGCGAGCTGGCTGCTTCTATTCGTTCCATGCCACTTTTTTCTGAATAAGCAGCATGATCCGGTCGAGCAAAAAGCCGATGAAACCGATGGCGAGTACGGCCACCATAATGCGGCTCAGTGACTCACTACTGCCGTTCTGGAATTCATCCCAGACAAACTTTCCAAGGCCCGGACTCTGGGCCAGCATTTCTGCGGCAATCAGTACCATCCAGGCAATACCCAGAGAGACCCGAAGCCCGGTAAAAATCATTGGAACCGAGGACGGCAGCACGACTTTGCGCACATGAGTCCAGAAAGACAGCCGCAGCACTTTCGAGACACTCAGCAAGTCCGGGTTCACTGCCGACACACCCACACTGGTGTTAATCAATGTTGGCCATAGGCTGCAAAGGGTGACCGTGATCATCGACGTCAGAAACGACTTCTCGAACATCGGGTCGTCACTGACATAGGTGGCAGACACCACCATGGTCACCAGTGGCAACCAGGCCAATGGTGATACCGGCTTGAAGATCTGGATCAGCGGATTA
>Ga0307966_1000750_pt1 | contig 26605 bp, 20 predicted proteins | sample OrgLakmetagen646_FD_203141 | JGI IMG/M metagenome (GOLD analysis project Ga0307966, IMG submission 203141) | Saline water microbial communities from Organic Lake, Antarctica - #646 | ecosystem: Environmental > Aquatic > Non-marine Saline and Alkaline > Saline | place: Antarctica: Organic Lake... | reverse complement strand
GGGGGTACCTATGAAAGTGATGCAATTTTTTCGGCGATCTCTTTCTCTCTTCCAACATCAGTTCGGACAAAGAGCTCTTGCAGGCCTTTGGCGCTTTGAGTCGCAGCTTTGATGCCGCCGATCTCTATGCGCTGAACCTTCACGGAACCCGTTCGGCTATTTTTTCCGAGTGACTTTCCCCCATAAGATTGCCCGATGATGACGCCGATGACCCCATCCAGGGCTTCGATCTTGTCGATCATACGTCGACACTCTTTGGAAGTGCTTTGATGTCGTCCGCGCGATGGCATAACTGTTGTTTTAGCTATTCGCTAGAATCGCCTCGGCGTGCTTACGAATGCTGTTCTTGAGTTTAGCCGGCCCTAGCACCTTGGCATGAGAGCCCCAACTGAGGATCCATCGTTCGATTTCGAAGAGATCGGCGAGTTCAATCTGGAATTCAATCCGCCCGCCTTCTAGCTCTTTGATTGTTTGGGCGGGGTGCCAGTCTTTCTCCTGGATCAGTTGTGAGGCCCACGCATCAAATTCGACTCGCACTTTGTATTTGGTCTCGCCGACGAAGATACCAAAGGCATCCTTGAGGTGTTGCTGGATGTTGAAGTCCTTTGGCCTTTTGAAGCTCTTCCCGGGAAGCATGAGTTTACGCATACGTACCAAAGCGAAGGTTCGCATGGCCTTACGGCCGAGGTCCCAGCAAACAAGATACCATTGGTTTTCTACGCAACAGATGTGGATGGGCTGGGTGCTGCGTTTCTGGTAGCGTGTGGCTCCAAGGTTCTTATATTCGAAATGGAGTTCTTTTTCTTGGGCGACTGCCCGGGTTATAAATTGAAAAGTCTCTGAATCAGCGTTCGAAATGCCGGCCGATTTGAAACTCACAGGGGTATCCAGGTGGTCGAGCGAGATGAAAATCTTATCCTTTAAGCCGTCAGAGAGCTTCTTCAGGGCTGATTCTAAAGGCTCTTGGAACGGCGTTCCCTTGTAGGGTTCCAGCGCCTTCTGCGCGACTAGGAGTGCGAAAAGCTCACCTTCAGATACTTGGACCGTAGGGAAGCCATCCACGTAGCTGGTATACCAATACCCGTTTGACTGGGCGTCCCATTCAACGGGCAGTCCCAATTGGTCTCGCATGAAGCTGATGTCCCGGTTGATCGTCTTCGTGGAGGTCTCTAACAGTTTGGAGAGTGTCGTCGCATTTGGAAGTCGGTTCTCCTGAAGTTCGTCATGGATGCGAAGCATTCGGGCAAGGGGAGGGCGGGACGATGGCATCAGGCGGAACTTCTTAGGCATAACAAGTAAAAGGTATTTCGAGGCTTGGACTGTCAATGTCTAAGGTGTAGCGTTATTATTCTCCTTATGTGGCTCGCAACTCAGCATGGTTTTTTCAGTATCGTCCAAAAGGAGAGTGATCTCTACTTTATCCGGGCGCGTGTTCGGCAGGATCTGCTGAATCTAAAGAAGCTTGTAGGTCTAGATGCCGAGATCCACGAATGGCCCCAAGCGGACTACCGCTACCGGATCATGACCGATTTGGAGGGTTTCTTGGAAGTTATGGTTCAAATGAGCACGGCCCTGGACTATCCTAATTTCAAAGGACGGATTTATGAACGGGAAGAGCAGAGCCACAAGCTGGGCGCTTACCACCGGATGTGGGAAATCATGAGTGATTTGCAGCATGACAAGGTGGTTAAGGCGTAAGGGAACTAATGGAATGGTAGCGGGTCGCGTCCTCGCGGACCATCGGCGGATTGTCTAGCGTCTCTTGGCAATCGGTGGCTGGCGAGGACGCCATCCGCTACCCATCCAATAAATTTTAAGCCGTAGTTTAATTACACCTAAAACGTAAACTCGCTGGATTTTTTACTCGGGGCCCTATTGACAGCCCTGTATACTACAGCTTCGCGCGGCAGTGCTGACCTCATCGGCTAGTCGCATTTTTAGAACGATCACACCTGCATGAAAATCCTAGTTATCCCCGATATTCACGAAGACCTCGAATTCCTTAAATACATCATCGCCATCGAAGATACCGCGACTTTCGACCACGTGGTCATGCTCGGGGATTACTTCGATCCGCCGGGTGATGTAAATCCCTCGGAAGACAGGTTGCAGCAGATGGCCGGCACCTTGCTTGGGCTGCGGGAAATTCTAGGCGACCGTCTTCATATGCTCTGCGGAAATCACGATCTGCCGTATTATGCGTTGCGTCCGGTCTGCGGTGAAAACACCGGTCGTCCAAACAACATCATTGGAAATTGGCTGAGCAATACGACCTGCGAACGGGCGGAGATTATTAACTCACTTTGGGACGAAGACTTTTGGAAAAGCCTCAAGGGTTCCGTCATGCTGGATGGGTGGCTCTTCTCTCATGCCGGGGTGCATCCGGATTGGTGGAACACGGCTGCTCGCAACAGCACGGAACGCGCCCGCCATCTCGAATGGGCGTGGGATGAAGCATTCGACCAAATCTTTGACGAGTCCGAACATCCGATCTTTGCTGCAGGTGTCGCACGTGGCGGTGTAATACCCTTTGGTGGACCGCTTTGGCTCGATTTTGACAACGAGTTCGAGGATGTATTGGAGGTGCCTCAAATCGTCGGACACACCCGCTGCGCGAAGCAGACCCAGAAAGGCCGCTCCTATTGTATCGATCTGGCGCAGGCGGCCTACGCGGTCGTTGAGGATGGGGACGTGCAGTTGAATATCCTGCCGAAGTCCTGGCTGGGTGAGTCGATGCTGGATTCGGTCTGAGTGATTACTATTGTTCATTGTAGCTTATGATTCCGGATTACACTTGTAATGTTTTATCTAAAATGTAATAAATCATTACATAATGACATTTGAACGCAATGACATCCTTTATTTGCTGCGTCGACTCTCGGCTTTAGCGAAAGGCGAGGGGCTGACATTGGAGGTCTGCTTTTACGGAGGCAGCTGCCTCATGCTGGCTTATGGCTACGAGGATCGTCAGTTGACCAAGGACGTCGATGCGCTCTTCCGGCCTGCAGAGGCAGCGGACTCACTTGTTCGAAAGATTGCAGCGGATGAGGACTTGCCGGACGACTGGATTGACTCAGGCGTGCGCCAGTTTCTCTCGCCGAAAGGTGCCACTTACGTCAGCCAACTACCGGAACTAAAGGACTTACCCAATCTGAAAATTTCCTTTCCGACGGCGGATTATCTGATCGCCATGAAGCTGCGGTCCTCGGTGCGTGCCCGTTTCGGATATGAGGGCGACTTGACGGATCTCCGCTTTTTGGCACGCAAGAAGGGTCTGCGCTCGCTGGAAGAAGCTCAGGCGATTCTGGACCGGTTCTTTGACGATGAAGTGATTCCGGAACGTGCGGCTCAAACTTTAGAGGAGGTGTTCGATGAAAATTCAAAAGCGACCTGAGACTTTGGCAGAGGTGGCTGCCATCAGCGATTCGGAAGAAAGTTTCGGCAGGAACCTCGCGGACTTAGAGCACGAGCTGGTCCGGTTGTCTTCGCGCAAAGGCCTGCTGAGCGCGATTGAGGCACGGCCGTCGCGGCTGGCCCGTGTTTTTACGACCGGCGTCATCGCCGATGCCTGGTTGGCCGGCTATGCCGAAGAGTTGGCTTATCGCTATGATCTTGAGTACCCCGATTGGATCTGGGAGCCGAGTCGTTTTCTTGAAGCACCTTACATCCACGACAGCCATTCACCCCGGCTTAAAGTGTGGCACACCTTGAAGAGTCCGCCAACGTTCTCGCGCCGAAATCTCTTTGTCGATCTTCAGCTGCCATCCGTCAAACTCCGCCCTGGCCGACCCAAGAAATCATCCGCTCATAAGCGTGAAATGAACCGGCGGCGAGTGGCGCGTCACCGGGCTGGTAAAATCGATAATGGTCATCGGCATGCGTAACACAGGCGTCTCGCCTGTGTTTATTTTCGGAGCGGTATAAAACCTCGATGCTTGATTGGGTTTTATCTTAGGTAGGACTGTAGATGTCTCTGGCTGCGCGGTATCCTGCTTCCTGATGAACCCAGACGACGATAGCCAATCGATCCCCGAGCAGCTCAGCTTCTTTGAGTTGTCGGAAGCTCCTGTCGAAGCGAAGCAGGCTCTGGTCCTGCTAAAGCGCAGGTTGGAAACGGTCAGCCGTTGGGCTCCCCCGGGGCTCCGTAAGGGTGCTCCTAGGGTTTATGAATTCCCCGGTGCGCATGAGCAGCTCCATGCTGCACCTTCCAAATTACCCACAGGGCCTTATTTTTATGCCACTCAGGAAGTCTTCGGCCACGTCAACGCTGAGCTGGGTGGCGACGCCATTGTGCAATGGTGCTTCCATGGTGATAAGCTTCCCTTTCCTCCCTGCCGTTTTTGGGCCTTCTCGATGCACCGCACCGACTGGATCGGCTCCGGTGGGATCTATCATGAGGATGGCCTTACCATGGCCGGCCTGGATAAAGGCGTTTACGCTGACTTCGCCCGCTACGAGAAAGATGCCCACGGGCTCGTTCTTGTTATCTTTACGCACCGTATGGTGAAGAAGTCGTGACTTTGTGGGCTCGTCATTTGAATCAATCCAGAAAGAGTAGTCAGAAGGCGGATGTTAGTAGCCAAAGCTAATAGTCAATTATGCTCTAAGCTTGAAGACTAGCAATGAATTGACTCAGCGGGATGATGTTTTGATTCACACTGGCAGCTTCGAGTGCATCCATGTAGGCCTCTTTTCTATCAACCGGGATCACTGTCCAAGGGTAACCCCCTGAGGCGAGCATCACGTTCATCAAAAAACGCCCGATCCGTCCGTTGCCATCAAAGTAAGGATGGATATACACAAAGATAAAATGCCCCAGGACAACGCGCACCGCTGCATTACTTTCCGAGTCTAGTAGCTCGAAGAACACCGACATCACATCAGGCAGTGCTTCGGAACTAATAGGCACATGCATGGAGCCACGTATAAAAACCTGACCGTTCCGATACCCCGCAAGGTCAGAACGACGAAGCAAACCAACATTCACACTTGGAGCGAATAATTCCCGATACCAGTTAGTATGATCGCGGTCTGCAACTTCGCCGGCACTCTGTCCACCAAGCACAGCCTCAACACTGCTATGCACCGCTTGGAAGCACTGCCAATAACCCCGGGCTGCCATTGCATCACGGTGTGTACGATCGACTTCGTTCTTGTCTGGATTCCAGTGCCCACTGCGGACTCGTTGAATCAGTTCCGTCGTCACCTGATAACCTTCAATCGAAAGTGAATTGTAAGCATCAGTTGTGTAAACGTCGTCTACCTGCTTGAGGTAGGCTTTCACGGCTCTCGGGATGCCAGGAGCTTCAGGGAAATGCTCGATCACCGTTTCACGCATACTCTGCCATAACAGTTTGATTCGGTTGGCGTGCGGTGACGTTTCGCGCGACTCAAAAATGAGTGGAGAGCTGTCTGTAAACGGATTGCTTTCACGAACCTGATAGCCCGCAGCTTTCATTGAAGCCAGAATCTCATCTGCGATCCGCTGTCGCCCAATATTGCGAAAAGCACCGGCCAAACGACCCGCAATCGAACTATGTTCCCCTTCCAATAGTCGCGATAGGATTTCCGAGGAATGCTTGACCATCGACAATGCGGTACGCGCATCCGTCGGAGACTGTCGGAAATAGCTTGGACTCGCTGCGATCAGGGCGGACTCCAATGAGAACAAATTCAACCCTTCAGACCTGAAAACATCTTCTGTTTCAGGTAGCGAAGCCTGAATATCCAAAATGGAAGTGCCATGAAGTAGCTGAACGAGATTGTTATTGGCCTTTGTTGCGCGAACTAAGAGCTGTTTCGGGACGGATCGTTGACCTGCATAGAGTGTCAATGATTGCTCTGGGGATAGGCACCAATCCGCACCAAATCTTTCATCCAAGTATCGTGCGCAAAATGACCAGAAGCATGCATACCAAGCTGTGCTCGCTCCACGTGTCTCATCGGGGCGCGAAGGGATATACCATCCCTTCATGACTTCTTGAATGAAGCCATTCTTCAGTAATCGTTCGCGGTCCGCTCGTAATAGCTCCTTGGAGCGAATCGCGGAGGCACCTCGTTCCCCTTGAAGCTCCTGGAGCCGCTCTAATGATTGAGCTAGTTTTTCAGTAGGTGATGCCATGCTGGTTTCTTAGTTTATCATGCTGTATTATATTTAGTATAACGCGTTGCGCAGATATTAGTATATTGAGCTTATCTATTGTTAGTTTATTGTGTCAACTCCCGATAAGGTGAGCCCGTTGATGTGACTGCCGGCTAGTATAAATCCACCCAAACTCCATTGTGATCAGAGAGTCGTTTCTTTGGGGCATAGTAGACGCGGGCACGTTTCATGATCGTTTCACCACTCTCTGCTTATGGGTTTTGGTCGATGCCATGCGTTCTACCTCATCGAGACTCTGAAGAGGCGGCTGGCTGAACAAGGCTTCAAATTCATCCTCGATGCCTAGTGTCTGAGCGATGCGTATTAAGCTGACGAATTCAATGCGCCCGCCTTGCTCAAAGCGGCGGTAGGAGCCCAGGGAGACCCCGGCACGTTGACTCAGTTCGGCCTGCGTGAACCGTCGGCTAACCCGAATCGCCCGCACGCGCTTGGCAACATCCAAGGCAATTTCTTTCTCTGTTTTAAGCTTCAATATGCCAATATATGAGCAATTAATGCTTAAATATTAGCAATAGTTTTCATGAGGCTGGCAATACCACTTTGAAAAAATTGTGCTCCCAACGGGGCGCAATTAAAAGTAATTACTGAGCAGTTCACTGGCCCGCTGGCTGATAGCGTCTGCCAGTGTTGGCACGATGGGGTGCGAAAGGCCCTGGTCCTTCAAGTCTTTTGCGAGCTCGGTCGTGGTCGGCTCTACGCGTTGGCACATCCCATGCAGGCGCTCTATGAGCGCCCCAGATGGGAGACGCAGTTGTTTTGCGCAGGTTTGCCAATGTCGTGGCTCGATTTTCTTTAGATGGTATTCGCTGCCAATCTTCATTGCCAGCTTCGCCTTGTGCGGAGAAATCTGTCGAGGGTAAGGCAGCGAACTGGCGATGTCGTAGGTGGGAGCCAGGCGTACTTGGTTGTTGCCGGCCAGCAGCAGGGAGTAGTTCTTGGCGTGGCCGTCCGTTCCGGAGATGAGGAAATTGAGGAGCAGGGCATCCGCGAAGCGGCGAATGTCAGTCACTGCATCGTTGGAGACATCCCATATCGTATTGCCGATGTCTTCGACGGATGGACCGCCGTCGCTCTGGTATTTGAGGTCGGGGTATTTCGCCTGCGCTTGGCAGAAATCTTCCTGGTGGACGCGTATGTATTGGCCGCCTTGAAAGTGACGGTCGTAGCGGGTCACCACGATGACGGGTAGATCGTCGGCATGGATCACTGTGGATCGAGCGCTGGTCATGCCGAGCGCCGCTGCAAGCGATAAACAAAAGTGCTCGTTCTCTACGAAGCCCGGGAAGCTGGGAGGTGCTGGTTTGAGAATATGGGTAGTCGGCGTCATGCCTCTCGGGATGCCCCATGCGCCGGTCTCCGGCGATCGGTAAAGAGCGATTTTAGCCTGCGCCCCGGCAAGACTGAATTGCCCCAGGTCGCTGGAGAGGCGCTGGCTGGCCTGGTTCTCCAGGATCAAGTGCATGCGCTCGTTGAACTCTCCTTCGTTCAGCCATTGCACTTGCTCGCTGTAAGGCTGAGTGATCAAGGCATCTTCATTCTCCTCGGGAATGAATTGAATCGCGCCCGCGCAGTCTTCGCCTACATGTTCAATCAGTCGGAATACATTTCGAGGCGAGATCTGAAACTGCCGACCCCATTGGTCGAGCACACTTTGGTTGTCGGGTAGGAGCCCCCATAAAAATGCTTCGATGGTTTCGTGGGGGTGCTCGTCGCGTGTGAGTGGCATTGAGACCGACAGGGGGAAGGCCATGCCGGATGTTTGCCACTGCGGGGCATAGCGGAAACTTAGTCTGTTCTTGTGATAACGGACCGTGCCGAGCTTTTGCTGATTCGCGATGACGCTGAGCTGGTTCATTGTCATCGTGATTCGTGACTGCGCTGTTCGGTCTGGTCGAGGATGTCGTTCAGATTGATCCCCGCCGGTGTCGTCTGTTTCGGTTTGTTGACGGAGAGCGGGAGATTTAATGCCTTCAGGGTGCGCAAGACGAGCCCCAGCTCGACGCTCGGTTTGGCTTGTTCCAGCGCGATAATCCAGTCCCGGCTCACACCGGAACGCTCGGCCAGCTCCGCCTGAGTCCAGCCATGTGTTTTTCGCTCCTGTTTGATCAGGCTGGTGAGATCGTTGACGCTAATGATGTTCATATTGCTGAGGAAATAAATGTAGACGAGCATCAACATTTATTAAATGTAGCCGAACGTCAACATATAAATATTGTCGTCGAACGACGACAATCCGACTATCGGGTTGAATCTTTTTTCAGCTCACGATTTCTCCTTCAACCCGGATTATGCAATAGGATGAGAAGTGTGCTCCGCAACTAAAGCACAAAGGAGCGTATATGCATACGTGACTGCTGGGCTGCAAGGCAGCGATGTGCGCTTGTCGCCTAAGCGTTTTTCCGGACACCCAGTTGGTAAACACATTTTTAATGCAATGCATTAGAAATGTGTCTGATTAAGATTCACTTACAGAAGAGATATTCCCGTTCGGAAAACGCGATTGCATGATCCGAGTTCAACCCCGCATGCGTTGAGTCCAGCGACAAGTAGCCTTTCCTGCAGTCGATTGCGCTGGCCTGCTTCGACTGCGCGTTCATCAAGCTCTAGCAGATCGTCGAGACATTCGTCCGGGCTTGCCTGGTCAGCGTAGTTGGCGGCTAGGCAGGCGAAGAGAAGTTCCAGGTCGCGGGGTGGCTTTAGGTCGCAGTCTCCTAGTAACTCGGCGAGTGGCATCGCTGTAACTTTGTCTTCGCCGTTCATGCCCTCCGGTTTCAGCGCATGGCCAGCCGCGAGTTCTAGGAAAGCGTAGTCGAGCGCGGCCTTCAGGCGGTCGAGTTCCCAGTCGTCCATTTCCGCCCGCCAGCCTTCCTCAACGGGCCGCAGGCGCTTTTCGCGAAGGTGTGCGAGTAGGGCACAAGCGCCTCGGTAGATTTGGATCCCGAGCCAGTAGAGCCCCTGCACGAGAATCACAAGCGCCTGGGCGATAAAAATGAGGAGGTAGGCGGCAATCTGAAACAGGCCGACAATCAGATGCAGGTAGATCGCGTTCTTTCCCCGCACCTGGACGCCGCCGATCTTGGCACTGGAGTAGCGAGGTTTGAACCAATTCACCGTTCCGATCTCGGTTTTGCTGGATACCGAGACGCCGCTCTTGGAGAGGTTCATCTTCGTCGGTCCATCGCCATAGCGCCCCCGCAGGATGAAGCGCCCGTTCTGGAAGGCTGCTTGCGTGCCCTTGGCGATCCGCGTCGAGACTCGTGCGCCACGCACGGTATTGGCGGTCAAGTTGATCCCTGCCGCTCTAGTCTGCGCCCGCAACGCCACTCCGCCGGTCCGGCTCGCTCTTAGGTGGCGGCCCCGGTATTCGATCCGCTTCAGGCCGTCTGCGTCCTTTTTCAGCATGTGCTGTTCAGTCTGCCTCGCCCTCCCTGACAGGGCGTGCGAGGGAATTCAGCTCTTGAGCTGTCCGCCTGATCAGCTTGCTTTTTCAAAGACATTGTTACGGTGCCAGCTTAGGTGTTTCTGGGCGGGTCTTAACCTTGCTTCATTTTTGAAAACAACGTCTTGGTTGTGGCGTGCTTTAAGCCACTCAATTTCAGGCCCCCATTCTTCGAAGATTTCATCGGCGACCAATATCCGATTCTCTTCTGAAATCGTCCATAGTCCACGGTCAAACATCCAATGGGCATCGCGGGAGAGGGCTAGACCGTTGTCGGGGTTGTTGTTTTTACTTTTGGCAAACTGGTGTACATGGGCGGCCTCGACCAGTGAGTAGCCTTGGCTTGTGTGGAGACCGTAGCCAGTCAGGGCACAGGTGAAGTGATACTGTGTGATTACGGTCACGCGGAAGCGGGCGTCGCGGCCGGTGTTTTCGGCATCTTCACTGACCGCTTCCTTCCATTCGATCTGTTTCAGCTTGGCTGCCGACCAACCAAAGGCGGTAAAGAGAGCACGCTGCTCTGCTTCGGGGAACCAGGTCTCAACCAAAAGTCGCCGGATCTGATCGCGCCGCGTGGCATCGCCGAGATCTGCAATGAATTCAACGTTGAGTTGGATATGATTCGTGCTGTGAGGGCCGCGACTGGGAGTGCCTTCTTTGGTTAGTGCCTGCCAAAAGCCCTGAGAGCTTAAGTGGTGAAAGGGGAGGTCGAGTCCCGGCAAGCCACCCCAACGTTGCTGGCAGATCGCCCAGTAGCTATCAAATCGCAAGCGGAGACCAGGTGACTTGAATAAGAGCGGAGGATCCAGTTCGCCCGATTCCGCCATATCCAAAATGCACAATAGCAGCAAGGGCTTGTGTGGTGCAAAGCCTTTGGGCTTCGACTTGTTGGGATTAAGCTTTGTGTAGGGTCGGGGCATGCCAGCGAGCTAGTATGACGTAGTTTTGTTTAGCGAACTTTTGTGGTTCACTCTGATTTAGTGTGTTTAGCTTTCCAAAGCACTTCCACTATTGGGATCAACCAAGAGGCCTTAGCTTTAGAATTATCGCCGGTGCCGTCTTCTCTCAGGCGGGTATGCATGCAGCTAATACGTGCTTCCCTGATCTGCTCTAAGCGTTGTGACCACTTAGCTGCACCCTGTTTCGATAATCGGGCCAGCTTTATTCCCTTATCGTTTGTGAAGAAGACGTGTGTGGTGCTTCCCTCCTTCGATGGCTCTGAGCTAAGCCGAAGCACATCGCCAATAGCCGCTTTGTTCAAAGCGCGTGCTTGATTGCTCATTGATCCAAAGTAGGCCGCATAGCTTAGGTAGATTTCGTCCATACTAATAATATCGTAGCGGTTTTCGAGTAGCGCCGGGTCATCAATATCGACCAGTGCATTCGAGTGCTGAACAAGAGACTCTGGTATTTCCTGGATGAACCGATTGTTTGAAGACTTCATTGAGAACAGCGTAAGACTTCTTTTGCCGCGGGTAACCGCAACATAGTAAAGGCGTCGGGCCTCCTCTAGTTCGACCAAATTTCGTGTGTTCTCGGACCATTGCCCATCAAGAATGACCACATTCTCAAATTCGAGTCCTTTGACCTTGTGGGCCGTCGATAAGATGACTCCCGATCCAATAATGCCGCGTCGCCTGTATTCGAATAGCGCATCGTAGAAGAAGTCCAAGATGTCCTCACAGAGGACCTCGTTTTGATTAGTCTCAGAGTAAAACTCGGCTCCTACTTGTTCCAGAATGCGGCCAACGGGGAGTTTAAGAAAATCCGATCCCAGTTGTTTGCGCAGTTGCTTGAATGTAGCTTCCCCACTTAGGAGCGTGCCCGAATTCTTCTTCAGATACTCAAGCCATTCGTAAACTTCTCGAACCCGAGTGAGATTCGGCACAGCCTGACTCCCGACAATGGAGCATGGAATCTTGGCACGGTCGAGGGCGATTCGTATGGGAACTAGTTCAGCGTTGGTTCGGGCAACGATGCAGCACTGCTCCGGGCTGTGCCTTTCACTGATTTCGAGGTATCTGCGCACTTCTTCTACGCAGGCATACGCTTGCTCAAGCCGATCCTTTGTAGTCAGGACGTGCACCTTTCCTTTGGCCACCGGATCTAGATCTTCAAGAATTCCGCCAGCTGGATCGTGCGAACGAAGAACATCTATTTTGATCGGATGGGCTGTCTTCATTCGATCTTGGTTATTGGCGATAATCGCATTCCCTGCAGCAATTATGTTTTTGGTCGAGCGGTAGTTCTCGACCATGTGGTGTACCGCGACTGGTTTTGGGAATTTCGAATTTATTTCGTTGGCGTAATCCTCCTGATAGCGACGGATGTATTCAACATTAGCACCCGCGAATTGGTAGATGCTCTGATCATCATCTCCCACTGCCAAAATTTTGAGACGGTTCTCACTCTCTTGGGCCGATTTTCCGGCGAGCAGCGAAACGAATTTATAAGCGGTGGGGTCAATGTCCTGATATTCATCGACGAGAATGTGAGACAAATTACCTAAAATCCGCTGCCTGCTGAGTTCTGCGTCAATATCTGCTTCTTCGGATTCTCCTTCAAGCAACCGTATCGCTTCCGGAATAATTTCATCGAATTTTAGGCCGTGGGAATCTTCGTCCGTATCGACCTGCGCCATTGTTCTTCCCAGTAGACGGAGTGCAAGTCCGTGAAATGTCTGAATGATAACGCCTGCGGCATCTTTACCGACCAGTCGCCAGATGCGTCTTCGGAGCTCGATAGCAGCATGACGGTTAAAGCAGAGGACGATAATTGAAGCCCTGTGAACTCTTCTGACCCTGAGTAGCCATGCGCAGCGGTGGGCGATGACCATAGTTTTGCCTGAGCCGGGCCCTGCGAGAACCATGTCATTCTGTGGGCCGTCAGACATGACGACTTCCTTCTGGACCTGGTTCTTATCCAGCGACTCGACGATTTTATTGTAGGAGTCGATCCCTGTAGCCAATTGGAGGACGGTTCTCTGCTCCTTAGTCGTGAAGTATTTCTTTACGAATGCAGTCCGATCCATTTCGAAGTAATCTCGAATAAACTGCAGATGCGCCTGCTCTCCCTTACGAATCGCCTGATTCGCATATTCACCGACGATGTGAACTTGTAGCTGCCGGTCCTTATAGTGTAGCGCCTGTGCTTCGAAGTGCTCTTTGTTGAAGCGTCTCTTCCTATCATTGCGTTTGCCCTCGTTGATCAGATTGATCGTCATCGCAGACGTAATAAGGGCACGACCCTGTTGAAGAGAAATAACTTCGTTTTCATGCAGCCACAGCAGAACATACTGTAAGACTTCCTCTAGGTTGAGATACTTACGTTCACCGCCGATGACCTCTTTGAGAGTAATAAGCAGCTCCTCCTCAGAAAATTCAAAAAGACCCTCAGCCCCGTCGAGGGCGATTGCTTCCTTTGAGGCAATCACTTTGAGGACTTCCCGAGCCACTTGAAGGCGCAATAGGCTTTGTTCCCGGAAGACTTCAATGCCTTTTTGGAAATAGATGTTAAGGTATCCGTTCGATTCAGTGCAGGTCATCTGAGTCCGGTCATTTCCTAGCCACTCCCCATCCCGGCTCAGGAAATAGAAGACCCTTTTTACCTTTTGAGGATCAGACGGCACATCGTGACGTAGGAGGATCTCATTCTGACGCTTTATCGACACCCGGAGTTTACCATCTTGGTCCGGGAAGGCTTCTTCAGTCTCCTTGAGTATAGCTTGCTCATGATTTTCGAGGACGTCCATGCACTGAAACGCCTTTTGTGGTTTAACTAAGGCGCTGTAGAGCAGGTCTTTTTTGAGGAGGGCTACCTCTGGTTTGGCCATTGAGTTGAGAGTACGGAAAACTAATGTTGTCAGGCTTCGAACTCTTTCCCCGTGTGCATTGAGTCGTTCATACATGAGTCCCATCTCGTCTAGGGCTGCGAGATGGTGGACCTGAACCTTTTCGTCTTCCCGCTCATCTAGAAAACAGCGGACGACCGCAACCCATAGCTTTTGAACATCAACTGGAACACGTGCATGAGCGATTTTCTCACGCGCTTCATGCAGGTTGGACACGAGTAGCCTTGCCTCAAAAACTCTAGCACGGTTCTCGGTGCGTTCGAGGAATTGCTGATCTTCCAGAATATTAACGGCCGTTTTAACCTGTGTGTCATTTAGCTCCTCGCCATCACCGAGTAAATTGAACCCTGATCCGATCCGTTCTCGTATCTCATCACTGCTCACCGTTATTGTTCCGTCCTGGTCAGGTTTTGTTGAGTAAACGGCCCCCCAGATCTTCTGCATGTCCCGAAGATCAAGCTGAGACATATGATTCATCGAGAACTGGGTCTCTAGGTCCTGTGGCTCATAAAGAAGAATACACTCAGCTGCCTTACCATCCCGTCCTGCTCGACCGGCTTCCTGAAGATAATTTTCCAAGGATCCTGTAGCATCGGCATGGATGACCTTTCGAATGTCCGGTTTATCGACTCCCATGCCAAAGGCATTCGTGGCAACGATGATCGGTACGGTCTTTGCTGTCAGGAATTGCTCCAGCACATCCTTTTTGGTCAGTCCGGCCTCTTCGCCGGAGTCCCCTATGGTCTTTTCATTCTTTAAACCTCCGTGAAATGGTAGCACTGGCCAGTTGAGTTTACTCAGCCATTCGTAAATCTCCATCACCCGCTTCCGAGTGGCGGCGAAGATGACAATAGCGCCTTTATCTATACAGCTCGTGACAAAGGAGTTGTAGATTGCTTCATCATCCTCTTCTGGAACTGTGCCATAGAATTCCTCCAGCAGGTCTCGGACGCGCTGCGCTTTGTCAGAGCCCTCTACGGCTTCGACCCGGTAGTTTAAATTACTACGCTCTGTGCCACCATCTAGAAGTTGTAATTCCTGCCTTAGGATACTGCGGAAGTGCTCGATTAGCTCCTGCTTGACGTCCTCTTTCGCTGTTGCCGTAACGCATGTCACGGGCGGCGGCTCAATGTTCTGCTGCTCGGAGAGCTTCTTGATGAACTTACTAGCATAGAGGTAGTCGACCCGGAAGTCGTGCCCCCATTTCGAAAGGCAGTGAGCTTCGTCGAAGATCCAATAAGCGATTTCCCGGCACTCGATAGCCTTCTTAAAAGCCGCCGAGCGTAGCTGCTCCGGGGATACATAAAGAAGTCCGATGTGTCCGAGGCGAATATCCCTTAGGCAATATTTCCTCTCAACCGGTGTGAGCAAGCCGTAGAGGGCTGCCGTATGTTGGATGCCTCCCCTGTTCTTCAAGTTCTCCACCTGATCCCGCATGAGCGATTGTAGTGGGGAGATGACGATGCTCAAAGCTCCGGTAGCATCATAACGGTGGAGTGCAGGGATCTGAAAACAGAGCGACTTACCTCCACCGGTAGGAAGAATGCCCAGAAGGGATTCGCCTTTCATTGAGGTCGAAACAATGGCTTCTTGAAGGCTCTTGTTGGGTTGGCTTCGAACTTCCGGAATGGGGCGGAAACTAGGAAATCCAAAATACTTTTTGAGAGCTTCCGTCGGAGAGTGCGTTTTCCGGCAGTAGTTGCAGTCGGGCGACTGGCAGGGTTCAGCTCGGAGCTTTCTCAGATACGGCCGAATCTGAGGGATGTGATGACAAACCCAATAGGGAATACTTGAACTACCTACCGCTGATTGTAGCCATGCGTGGATATAAGCCAGCACCAGTGGTCCATCGCCTCCTTCAATAACCTCCAACGATTCCACACAGCAGTGTTCACTGTTCTGTTTTGTGAAAAGTTCCAGCAGATGTTCGTTCGAGACTTCCGAAAGAGGAATTGGCTCTTCCCCTTTCGCTACGAGTAGATTCTGAAAGAGCGAGGCCATCCCCGGCAGATCTGCCAGGCGAAAGGCGTATGCGTAGAGGGCTAAGTCCTCCGCCTTCAGCTCTTGTAGGCGGACGCAAATGTCGTCGAGGAGCTGCTTGCAGGAGCGACTATCCTGCACCGGATCATTACGGCTCTCCCTGACGAGTTTGTCCTCTTTCGTCAGGTGATGATACGGACTCGATGGATAAGCAATCGGAGACAGATAAAGCGTGTCGACGACCTTCTTTTCATAGCCCTCAGGCCCGTGCAATTGCTCCAGTTGGGGCAAGTCGTGGGTGATAATATTATGACCACAGAGATAATCGGCCGATTCTACCCAATCTCGGAAGACCGGCATCTGCTGCCTGACCTGTTCGGAGTTACGTGCGGTCAGAGGCGTATGTTTACCAAGCAAGGCGCCAAGAGCAAAAATGTTCCCGTCCTCGCCGCACTCCAAATCAAAGAATACGGTTCTATCAATTATACTAGACCTCTCAGTATCCACGTTGTGATTCTATTGATGATTCGCTCAAGATGCTGATTTTAGTAGGATTTCTTTACGGTGGTAGTCGAGGAAATGCTTTTGGTCGGTATTAAAGGTCCCCACGTTGATCACTTGATCTGTATCGACGCCCATGCGTTTGAGGGATCGTGTGTCAGCTACCGGGGAGTTGATAAGTTCTCCGCCATCATCGAATGAGATAAAGCCACGATCGAAGAGGTGGTCGATACTAGGAGTAGGGGAGGAAGACTTGAAGGGTCTTGTAAGTGGTTTTCATTTTGCCTGTATGTAAGTAACTTCAAAGCCTTTGCACTGACGTTGTTCTTGTAGGCGATTGGCTAGGGTGAAGGTATCGTTCATCTCGTAGGGTTGGAAGATGTCCAGGCCGCGGTCGAGGGAGATTTTCCAGCCATTATCCGTGACTATGTGTCGGGCGTGAATGGTTCCTTCGCTATCAAACTTCCAGTCAAACTGTATGCCGGTGGCTTCACAGGAGTCTTTTATTTTGTCCAGACTCTCGCGTTGCTGATCTCCTTTGAATTCGTCTTCCGTGGTGAGTAATTTAACCGTGATCTCATCGTCAGCGGCTTTGTGTCGGACGATCAACTCTAGGAGCTCCATTAGATTCCGGGTCTGGTAAAAGAGTCGGATATACGGGTCGGTAATTGTGATCTGCTTTGCGCCTTCCAGATAGTCCGCGAATAGCTTCTCATAGGAGACGCCTTTTTGGTTTTCCTTAAACGTCAGGTGCTTTTCCTCTGGGCCTTTCTTTTTCTCAATAGCAGCCTCTTCGGCTTTTGATGGTGGTGTGCCCGCGATGTCCTCTTCGACGGCTCCTTTGTAGTAGAATTCGGGATATTCGATTTCTTCCAAGGTCTGCACGGTTGTGCTTTTACCTTCGTTGTCGGTGTATGCGAACTTGACCTTAGGGTAGGTGGTGTCGATTCGCATTAGCTGATCTTTCACCCGCTTACGGCCTTCGATGGAAAATTGCAGTAACTCTTCGATCTCTGCCTTGGACGCTTCGCCTTGTGGGTAGAGCACTTTCATTAGTCCTGAAAAGGTCTTGTGGATGCCGTCTCGATCCCGCGTAGAGATGTCGGGTGAGAGCGTGAAGTGTGCTTTATAGAGCTCCGAGTAATCGTGGTTGCGCAGTGAACGAAGGATCTCGGCAAGATAATCTACCACGAAGCCGTAGCCGGATGAGAACATCTCGCCACGTATCACATCGATCTCCCAACCAGGAATGTAGAAGTGGACGCGATCTAGAAAGGCAGAATCATAGAATTGTTGAGGCAACTCATCGAATAGGTCACTGTTCTTGAGCATGTAGGGGACGGTGTGCTTTGTGTTGCCAACGAAGACCATCGATGCCTCGGCTCCGTGGGTCTCGACTCCACGTGAGAAGGACTTGTTAGCCATGTAGTTCTTCATGATGTCCACCAGTGATCGATCGACTTTCTTCTGCTTCCCGGCAAATTCGTCGAACGCCACGGTGTCCCAGAAGCCGACGAGGCCAATCTTACCGGAGGCGTTATTCACGAAGAGCTTCGGCACGGTCACTTCGCCGCCGGATACGAGCATGCCATGCGGCGAGAATTCGGAGTAGATGTGCGACTTGCCGGTTCCTTTGGGGCCTAGTTCCATCAAGTTGTAATTTCGTTCACAAAAGGGGATCAACCGTATCAGCTGCATCAGCTTGTTGCGCTTGCCGAGCATCTCCGGATTGAAGCCGATGCTTTGGATCAGCAAATCCGTCCATTCCTCGGTGGTCATCTCTTTGCGAGACGCTAGGTAATTCTCAAAATCAAAGTTAGAGAGCTGGATGGGCTTGAGCTTCGAGAGTATCCAGGGGCTCACATTCTTTTCGTCGCTAAACTCGTATTCGATATCGGCAATACACCACACGCCACTAACTAGAAGTTTTGGATGTGATTTAACTGTGCCGGAATCGACCATCACTTTCTTAATGCCGAGGTTGGAAAATTCGGCTTCGTAGCTGTCGGTTTTGTCATTCAGCGCGACACTGACGCGGTCAATCACCTTGTAACGCCCCTTTTCTTTGACGTTTGAGCGGACAAGCCCGGCCTCGTTGCGATGCACATAGTGCTTACGCAAGATTTCTTTGACCGTTTCAATCCCGCTTTCGATCGTGGCTTCATCATTACTCGCGCAATATTGACCGAGCAGATACTCCAACACGTAGGACGGCACGATGGCGTTGCCTTTGACCGTCTTGACTAGATCCTTGCGGACTACGAGCCCCGCGAAGAGTGAATTGATTTTATCGTCGAGTGTTTGCATGGCTAGTCGGTCGCTTTAGAAGTCAAAGTCGCTAGTGAAAGATCGGCGAATGATGTAGGGCAGCGAGCCATGATCCTCATCGTGCGAAGTATCTTTGTGCTTACCTTTTAGTTTCAAATAAACTTCCTTTTGATTGAAGTCATCTGCTTCACGGCTGAGCACTAAGCGAACCTTGAGTTCGCGGTCTCGCGGGTTTTCAGATGTGAAATCGAAGGTCAGCTCGTGCTCATCAGAAATGAGTTTTTCATCTTTAGTGTAAATTCCGATTCGGCGTGTGATGGATTGAACTTTGTCAGTGACTGGTGCGGACTGGTAGAGTGTGACCGCTACTTGCCCGGAGGTGATCACATTGTTTGAACTGCGGAGTATCTCGACCTTCACCTCTGAGGTATCGGTCGGGCGCTTCTTATTAATATGAACCATCGGGATCACGACCTCTTGCAGAGAGGTGCCACCATGCACGAATCGGCTGCCCGATCCTTGCAAGCGAAGCCGGTTGATTGATTTCGGGATTAAGGCTTCTACGGTGCCAGCGAGCCCGAGCTGCGCAGCAGTGAATTTTTTTAATCCGCTGCTACTGTGTAAGCCCTTGCCTAGCACGAAGCGGCGGTCTCGATAGAGTATCTGATCGCCCTGAGCTTCCTCACTTGAGTAATCGCTCTCCTCGATCTTCTTGTTTTGATAAATGAACCCGTGGTCAGCCGTTACTATAAAATTGGCGATATAGTTTTCTCCGCCGATTTTAGTCACCAGACGGCTTAGATCCTCAATCGCCGTCTGCGTTGCCTTAAAGACACTGCCTTCAGTCTTACTATCATCGCCAGTGGCATCGATGATATTGTGATAAATGTAAATCAGCTGGTGGTTGCGGCAGAGATCGCGTATCTCATCGCGGCTGTAGTTGAGCACTTCGTCGGCTTGCACCGCGATGGATTCCGGCTCAGCTGCCTTTAATCGCTTGGCACGTGCTTCCAGCCCCCTAGTGCTTTGACCGTCGATGAGGACGAGTCCGCTGTCGTTATCAGCGATTTCGAGTGTTGTATGTGGGAGTAAGGACGCCATGCCGAGTTGTGTATAGCTCGGCACGGAGCTGATCGCAGAGCCTAGTTGGACTTCATACTTGTTGGCCGAGCGAATGGCGCCCGAAAGTGCTTCGCCTACTTCGAAGCGAAGCGCATCGGAGATGATGACGCAGACCTTGTCTTTGGACGTGGTGATCTTCTCCTTATAGAATTTCCGCTGCATTTGCTTCGCAGGAAAGTCCCATGTCTCGGTTTTATCGACAAAGAACTGCCAGCGGTCATTCATCGGCAGTAAATAATTATTGGAGTAGAGGTTTTCGATTTGTTCACTCAGTTCGCCCAGAAGAGACGTCTGCCCGGACACTTGCACTTGATAAATGAAGCGCCGATAGAGCTGGTCGATTTTAAACCAACTGCTGGTGTATTTCTCAAAGCCCTCGTCCATACTTTGCATGTCGAGGCTCACTGTGCCCAATGTCTCGATGAAATGAGCTGCCAGTTCGAGCGAGTCATAGAGGGCTGCAAAGTCCCCATACCAGTGCCCCTGGCGGCGTTGACGCACCCAGAGGGTGACATCGCCGGACGTGACAGTCCTATCCACGATGCCGCGCACGATGGAGGCGATTATTTTTTGATCAATCAAGCGGAAGTAATCCAGTTCGATTAGATCCCGGAAATCACGTTCACCGATGGCGGATTCGATCGTGAGGACATCGGCACACTGCGAGGAGAGCGTTTCAAAGCAGCTCTCAAATTGACGACTATCTTTCCAACGTTTCAGAAAGACCAGTGCATCACTATTGAGCCGCACTGTGCCTTCGGTGCCCATGGCGAAGCAGGACTTGAATAGCTCAATCACGAAGTCACGCACGCCAGCAGCCTCGGAGCTATAGCCGTAGTAGCGATCTAGTTGCTCCCACAGAAATGTCGTCAAGCCGCTACGCTCAATCAGTTTGATCTTACTGTCCTTGTCGTTCGCTAGCTCCTGTAGCAATTGTTCCAGCGCCGAGTCGAGGCGTGGCTCACTGCCCGCACAGACGGCCAGCATCTTGAGGCGTATGAGACCTTCACTGTCTTCCGGTTTGAGCAAGTGCTTCAACGATGCCAGGCGCTTGCCTGATTTGAAAAAGTCAGCGTGCGCCTCGACCACAGGCGCATAGATATAGTTGAGCCCGAGCTCAGTCAGCCAGATCGCCACTTGATCGGTGCGAAACTCACCCTCGGCATAAGCGAGTTCGACATCGAGTAGCCAGTTCTCCAAATCCTCTGGCGGTGGGCCTTCGCGGTAGAGCAGAAACTTTTGCTCCGGTGATTCGCGGAGGATGCGATACTTCACACCAAACTCATTCGACTTAAGCTCGATCTTTGTCACCCCGTCCAGCTCTAGCGCTTCGTAGTCATTGCGCAGCTCACACTTCACATCATTCCAAAAGACGATGCGCGAAGCTTCAAATTTTTTACTGAGGGCTTGTTGGACTTTGGCGTTCATTTAAATGGATGCGGGGGATTTTTACCACGGCCTGTCGTCCGAAGCTCGGAGAGCGTAGGAGGGAGGCACAGAGACACGGAGTTTTTTGAGTGGGAGGTTACTTCGTAGCGTGCAGCTTTAGCAAACGAGCGTGATGATCGTCGTAGGGGCGTCACAAGTGAAGCCCCTACGTATGAGTGGTTTTGCCTTATCGGATTCTGTAAATGCGCGCATGTTTTCTCAGGCGTGGACGCGTGTTCGTGCTGCTGTCTTTCGAGTTGTTTTCTTGGCGGACACGGTCCGCAGGCTCTCCGGTTGCACCAACTGGACCTCGCGCACCAATACTTCAGCCGGAATCCCGAGGTGTTGATGCAGTGCGCGTATCATGGGTAAGCTCAGGCGGCGCTTGCGGCTGAGCACTTCAGAGACCTTGCTCTTCGCCGGAATAAAGCGAGTCAGATCTTTTTGCTGCAGCCCCAGCTGATCCATACGAAATTTAATCGCTTCAATTGGATCGGGTGGGTCTATGGGATAGTGCTTTATTTCATATTGTTCGACCAACATCGACCATAAGTCCAAGTCTTCTTCCTCGGCAGTGTCGGGCGCAGAATCCATGAGCTGGCTGACATACTCCAGCGCGGCTTCATACTCTTCTTCAGTTTTGAGAATTTTCGCTTTCATGATGGGAATCAAATGGTGGTGGCATCGATCTTGTCGTATTCGCTATGGCTTCCGACAAAGCGGATATAGACGATACTTCGATTATAGTGGATTTGGATGATGAGACGGTAGTCGTTCTTGTTGATGTTAAAAATGCAGCGATTGTTTTTGATCGGGCGCGCTTTGGGGAAGTCATTGAGAATATCATCTGCTTTTCCCCACGAGCACTTTTGAACTTCGTGATACCAAGCCTTCAGAGGTTGCTCCGTTTCTGCATGTGATTCCCAGAACTCCCGCAATGTGCGCACCGCGATGATTCGCATACCACCCTGTGGCGAGTGCGGCTTGCTTTCAAGCTCAAAGTTCCCTTTTTGGGAACTTTCCGTCTTTGCAGTCTTTTTCGCTTTAGGCATGATCAGGGGAGCCCCGCGATCTTCTTCAGGGCTTTGCCGAAGAGGGGGTAGTTGTGTTTGACGCCGTCGTCTAGGTCGATTGCTACCTTTTCGGAGGCTAGGGGGAAGAGCACGTCGCGCTCCCAGTCTTCGAGTTCGTTCAGCATCTTCTTGAGCTTCTCGGTATCGTTGAGGGCTTTGGTCTTGTCCGTCTTAGAGGCGCTGGCGTCGGCGGCGAGGGCTTGTTCGTTGTCGAGGCGGGCTGAGAGCTTGGTGCGGAATTCACGCAGGTAATCGTTGAGCACGATGCTGGCGGTTTCCGGGCGGTAGCGGTGCATGTAGATCAAGGCGTTGAAGCTGCCCTTGGGCGAACTAAACATCCAGTAGATCGGGCGCTTCTTGTAGCGCTTTACGTGATCGGTATAAAACTCTTTCAGGAAGTAATCGCGAATTTTGAGCGGCTTGCCCTTTTTGCCGAGGGCGCTTTCGATGAAGCTCAGGTTCTCGTCGTAGTTCTCGGTGCCGAAGGTGAGCTTGAGGAAGGTCTTGAAGCGTTCCGAGATGTCGTCGGTAAACCATTCGCCGTATAACATCGGGATCACGTTGTCGTCGTCTGCTGGGAAGCTGGGCTCTGGGATCGCCTTAAGATAGTCCTCAAAGGTCTCGCCTTGGTTGGCGAGGATCAGTCCCGGCTTTTCCAGTGCGTAGCGACCAAACATACAACCGACCGCGTAGGAGATGAACTCCCGCATGGTGTCGGCCAGTAACAGTGCTTCCAGTTCCGTCTCGGTTTTCTTGCGGCTGTAGCGATAGTGCGGATTGCAGGTGAGGGTGATTTCGTTAAGTGGAACTTCCGAGGTCAGTTCGTCTTGCAAGCCGTAGGCGTCGATGAAGATGCGGTTGTTGGCTTCTTCGAGCCGCTGTATTTCTATAGTTATCCTGTGCCAATGAGTGCGTAAGACGCTATAAGTGCCTCCCAGCGGTTTGCCTCTGTTCTCGGGTGAGAGCAGCGCGAGCGTGGTAAAGTTCCAGGAGGTTTCATAGGCATCCCAGTCAGATTTGGACACCTCGATAATGCTGGCGTAATTGCTTTCAAGATTCGAGTGATTATGAGCCAGTTCATTTACTGCGAGAGGAAGATTTCCCACACTTGACGAGATGAAATGCATGGTAGGATTAGCGATCTCGATCAAGTGGTTGCCTACTTTTGAGCATAAAAAACTTAACGAGACTGCCGGTTCAGTGCCAAACAAAGACGGAGCCTCTACGTTAAAAATGCTTCCTTCCTCAAGGATTCTCGCGCTAAAGCGAGAGCTTGTCGTATGTGACCATGTAATTCCTTTCTGAAAATACTTTTCTGTATTTTTAATAATTCGGGTTGGGGAGCCATAAAGATCAGAAGCAAACTCATAGAGTTCTTCACCGTCATTTTTCCAGTTGAGGACAAAGTCGTTATTTCCATACCACTTGCGAAAAGGGCCGCCTTTTTTGTGTGGGAACCATGTTGCTCCGCTTTCTTTTCCCTCTAGACGGGTCGAACATGTTGATGAAAACATAGCGTTGGAGATCTCGTGCCATTGTCTCAGAAAACGATTATTATCGCTAGTTTGAAGGCCTGAACATGTTTCTCCATACTCTGAGATCAGAGGAAACCGTTCGAAGGCTGAGTAAGTGGCCTCTTTGTAGCCGAAGGCAATCGGAGCTCCTGGAATCTTTTGGAAGTCTGAAGCTGATGTTATCGAGTTTTTCTCGTTTTCTGGAGGGAAAGAAAAGGGGACTCCGAGGTCATCTGTCTCAAAGTAACGGATGCTGCAAAAATGCCCTTGTTTGGCTGGGGAACCCTGTTTTTCAAAGATAAATGCGGCGGTTCCGAAGCTAATCCCCATACTCGTCCCACCTTTCCCCAAGTAAGGCATGTGTATCAGGGAAAGGAGTGCGTTGTTTTCGATTAGTCTTTTGCGCAGCAACTCATAGCTGGAAAGGAACATCCAGCTTTCCATTGTCACCATTGCGCAAAGGCCCTGGTGCCTGAGAGAAGCCATCCCCCTTTCCATAAACATCGCAAAAAAATCAGCTTTGCTTTCTGGGTAGTTCGCTTTGGCAAACGATCCTAAGCGAGGATTCATTCCTTTACTGCCCATATACGGCGGATTCGCCACCACCACATGGTATTTGGGGCTCAGGTAGTCCGCTTGCTCCAGCGCTTTAAGCGCTTTCGTATGCGCGGCTTTGTAAATCCAGTCGCTGGTGAAATCTTGGTTTTTCAGAATCTCACGAATGCCCGCGACATCCGTCAATTCCGGACGAATCAAAGAGCCAAAGTTATCGGCTTCTTCGAATTGGCTTAGGGTGGTTTGCAGCGGTGCGGTGAAGAGGTCGCGGCCGACGTAATCGATGTAGTCTTTCAGCTCGCCCGCTTCAAAGACGACATTTTCCAGCACGCAGATGTTGGGCGAAATTCCTTTGCGGAAGAAGCGGCGTTGCTTGCTGCCGCTCAGTTTGGCGGCTGCTTTCATGGTCAGCGCAAACGCTGCCAGCTCACCGGCGCGTTCGTCGATTTCCACGCCGTAAAGGTTATGGGTTAGGATCTTCTCCGGAATCTCCTCGGCCGGGTAGCCCGCTTCCTCATAAATGAGATAGAGCAAGTCGAAGGCATAAGTCAGCATGTGACCACTGCCGCAGGCGGGATCGCAGATTTTAATTTCTTCCGGCGAGCTGATTTTGAGGAATTCGGTCTCTGGTTCGCTGGGCTCGATGTAGTAGCAGTCTTTGCCTGCGGACTGCATGTTTTTAAAAATCTGTGATTCCGGACGATTGAGCAGCCACAGACGACCGAGGGAATTCTCCACCAAGTAGCGCACGATCCAGTGCGGCGTGAAGAGCTGGGTGGCGGCGGGGATGTTTTCCGGGGTGATCTTCTGGTTCTTTTTGAGCCCTTCAAAGACGAGATCTTTCTTTTCGGAAATGTAGAATTGGTAGAGCCAGCCAATCGCTTCGACATCTTCACAGGCTGCCGGCGTGAGGGCTTCGCGGGTATAGGACAGGATGGATTTGCCCGAGAGCAAATCCTCTGGCATCAGTAGCTCGGTGTAGTCCTGAATCTTTTCGAACAGAAAGGGCATGGCGGTGTGCCAATGATTACAGGCCGCGACCACCAGCAAGCGGTAGGCCTCGGCCTGTGGATCGGTGCTCGGCTCTTTGCCGGACAACAGGCCTGCTATCTTCTTGCGCATCGTTTCGCGCTCCACGATGGATTCATCAATGTCGCCTTGCTTGGCATTGGCCAAAATTTCCGGCTGAAACTGCCCCGGCAATGGGGAGACAATGCTGACCCGCGTGTAGCGGTTGGCATCCATGAAACGCAGCGCGCAGAAACGGTTGAACCAGGTGTAGGCGGCGGCTTCAATCACGGCTTCTTTGCCCTTGCTGGCTATTTCTGATTCCAGCTTGGTGATCGCCTCCTTTTGCTCACGGCGCGCCATGCTATCGGCCGCAAGGACAAGCGCGAGTTTCTCGCCGATTTGGTCGATGAGCGTGCGACGAGCGAATTGGGCGAAGCGTTTGAGTTTGGTGGTTTCCATTGGGATGTGGTGAGGAAGGGCGGTGGCTGTGCGGAAGGTATTCAATTGTAGGGGCGCGACTTGTCACGCCCGTGTCGGGATGGTTGCCTTGAATCGGCGGGCGTGACAAGTCGCGCCCCTACGGCAGAACGTTTGCTGAAGCTGCACGCTACGTTGACGAAATGATCATCGCAATTCATCATGTTGTGGCGCGTTGTAGGGGTGAAGTAGAGAAAACTGGATTGTTGTTCCAGGTGGCTAGATTGAGCACTTGGCAACTTTTTGCGAGAGATCGGTTCCAGCGGCGCGACTACTTTCCTACCGGCAGTTCCGAAGCCAATTCCTTTTTCATCAGTGTATTGAGACCGTTGTCGAAGTTAGTCAGGCAGATGTAGTGGATTGGCTTTTCAAGCTCAACTTTATCCTCCGCGTGTCGGTAGAGGTAGGAGTCGCGGAATTTATATTTCAGATAGTTTTTCAGCCATTTGAAATGTTTGTTCTTCGCTTGTTGATTCGCTTCATCGGGTGCAGTCCGCTTGTCGAGTTCTGACACATCGTCGTAGTCCTTGATTTCGACATACAGATATTTGTCTGCAAATTCAGCGACGAGATCGACGCCTTTCATCGGTGCTCCGTGAAACATGGGTTTTGTTTTATCGGTCTCATCAAACTTGAAAAGTGCAATTGCAGTGGGGAAATTGAATACGTAGCCATCGACTTCGAGTTTCATGATTATAGCTCTCCAATCTCGCTTTGAATCTCTTCGTTGATGATCGACTCGAATGCTTCATCGATCGGATTATGCTGAATTTCAGAAAAATCGTCAGATGATTCGCTCCGGACTTCTTTCGATGTCGGATCTAGAGTTAACGAATGGTAGCGGACTTCGTGGCCATCAGATGCATCGGCTAGCAGGTTGAACCATTTCAAGAGCACGTAGTTATGTGTCGTAAGGATAATTTGCTGCCCTTGCGTTGATAGATTCAAAAGGATTTGAACGAGTAATTTAAGTAACTTGGGATTTAAGTTTGCCTCCGGTTCATCCCAGAGCAGTGGCCCACTTGCACCGGGGCTCAGTGCACCTGTTTCAAGCAATCTAGCCAACATACCAGCTTTACGGAACCCCTCGGCCATCACATTTGCGGAGTATTCAGTGTCTTCGGTTTTGAACGTCACTTTGCCGCCACCATAGAATACAAATTTCCCACCGCAGACGTTTTCAATTTCTTTGATCGCCCATTTAGAGCGCTCGTGAAGCTGATC
>Ga0307966_1000745_pt1 | contig 26700 bp, 23 predicted proteins | sample OrgLakmetagen646_FD_203141 | JGI IMG/M metagenome (GOLD analysis project Ga0307966, IMG submission 203141) | Saline water microbial communities from Organic Lake, Antarctica - #646 | ecosystem: Environmental > Aquatic > Non-marine Saline and Alkaline > Saline | place: Antarctica: Organic Lake... | reverse complement strand
TACTGAAGATTCAAGTGATACATTTTTGTTAGCCCACGCACGCTCAGAGAATAAATTAACGGAAACTGAGACGCGCTTTGGAGGCTACTTACGAGAGTTGCAAAAAGATGAAGCCGGGTCTGAGCATCAAATATATCTAGAGCTGAAGTACTACACACCAATGCTTAAAACGTGATGCAGCGCGCTTATCAATTAATTACGCTTGCTGGTTTCAAACCATATGTTTAAATAGTTTCCGGCAAATATAATGAGGGCGCCAATCAATACATAAGTATCGATAGATTCGCTATAAATGAGCATTCCTGCAAGAGCAATAACTGGTAGCCGCGCAAAATCGACAGGTGCAACAAAGGTTGCTGGGGCGAGTGTTAAGGCTTTGGTAATACAAAAATGTGCCAACAGCCCGCATGATGCTAGCAATATGAGCAGCGGAAAGTCTTTCATATCAGGCATGGCAATATCGCCATCGTAACCGGCCGTTATTAATCCAAAAATGAGCTGAAATATACACATATAAAGCATGATTGCACTGATGCTTTCAGTGCGTGTCAGTCGCTTTGTAAAAATATAAGTGAGAGCGAAGAAAACTGCGCAAGAGGCGGCAGCTAGTAAACCAGGTTGGAGGTTTGTCATATCGGGCCTTGCAACAATCAAAATGCCAATAAAGCCCATGAGTGCGGCAATACTTCTGATCATCGTAAGTCTCTCACCTAGCAGAAAAGGTGATAATAAAATTACCCATAAGGGCGTCGTAAACTCAAGCGCAAAAACCTGTGCCAGAGGAACCAGGGCGAGGGCATAAAACCAAAGGTTCTGCCCGGTGAAGTGAAAAATATTACGCATAAGGTGACCGCGCCATGCACCAATACCGATGCTTCGATAGCTCCCGCTTATAAAAATAATAAGCAATACGATTAGGAGCGCGATAACAGAGCGATGAAGCATTATTTCAAAGGTGTCAAAACCAGCACTGAGTTCGCGACCGGCGATAGCCATGGTAGATAAGCTAAATATTGCGCCTAGCATCCACAATGCAGCTTTTATGGCGGGACTCATGGCTTGTTGCTTGTCATGTTAGCTCTTTTTTAGCCTAACAATTTTCATATACTCAAAGGGCATGTCGGCAATTTCTTCAGTGCTGGGATAATAAGTAATATTAACCAAAGCGCCATGTAGAGACTGATAGCGCTTTTTACGTTTGTACTTAAACGGTACGTCGTAACCTTCAAGCATAATGGTGTTGACCCACCAATCTTCCTCTTCTCGCTGTACGTGAGACGCTACTTTTACTTCTTCACTGTGGACTAACTGCGGGTGTTTTTCTAATAATTTATCAATGGGTGATTTGGCCATATCTTCTGTATTTTGCTTTATTAGGTTATGAATAGATGATTTAGTGCGCAAGCAAGCGTACCACTTTAAACTCTTAATTGACGATTTATTTGTGTGTAAGATATTGCTAAGACACGTATTGAGGACTTTATTGAGCAAGCAGTTGCCTTGCTTAAAAAAGGAGTAGATATTGGGTGCTAAGCAGTCCGTATAGATTTAAAGTGGAACATTAAGTGTCTCGAAACTTGAAACATTATTTGAAATATATCGGTCTTTACTCGAATAAAAACCAGCGAATGGCCTCTTAGCTACCCTTAAAGTATGTCAGGTTACCCTTGTTTAAAATATACCCAGACAGTAGATAGTACACAACAAAAAAACCGCTCAGACTAAAGATTAGTCCTAGGCCGAAAACGTTTGCGTTCGGCACATAAAAGATGACTAAAGCCATCAATCCAATGTAGCCGAAAAAGAATAAAAGCAAAGGCGCCCAGGAGCTTAGTTGTAACTTCACTTTGCATTGATTGCAAAAGAATGAGAATGGGAACATAAAGAACTCGCTGCTAAACGGCTCTAGATTTTGTTCACACTTTGGGCATTGTCCATGCTTCATTTACACCTCACTCTTTTGCATTTCATTTTACGAGTTATTTGCCTAAGGTCAGCTAATCGTACCGTTAACAATAGGCTCAAACGCAGTCAATGAATCCATCAAGGTCGAGTTGCCCAGTCCATTATTGGGCAAGACCTCCGACATTCTGTTTTGCTCGCCATGCAGCGCCAAGTAATTCAGTACTACCGTTTCCACAAGCAAATTGACGTTGTTTGCGGCCGGTGTCGCGGCGGTTTCTACACTGCCATCTAGCCGCATATAGCCAATTTGTTGATGTCTCGCTTGTTCAGCCGCATCTGCACCAATTATTTGAGGGGTACCGTTGGGGCTATATACTAAAAAGAATGAGCCTGCGGTTGATGAGTTGTCTCCAGTCCACTGGCCTTTGCCGCGCCCATTTTCTGAATCATCAATCATACCGTTACTAAATACCGAGCCATCGCTGCAAACATACATCATTAACGGTACGCCTACTCGGGCAGCATATTCCAAACAAGCGCCCATACAGCGACCAGCACGCAAGTCTCGTTGCTCACCGGTAGCGCGGGTGCCGTTGTGGTAATCGTAGCCACCCATGGTAATAGTGCCAGCGCCAGCAAAGCCGTTCATTACCAGTTTCATCACCGATGCGGTTTTTTGGAACTCACGGTCGCCATCAAATTCTTCTTGGCTAAAAATGCCGCCCTCGCCCACAATTAATGGGTCAAGTTCGGGGCTTAATGTAGTTGGGTCACCAAAGCGGTCAGTAATGTCTGCGCTTTTTACATAACCGCATCGCACCAAGTCTTTTACCACTTCGTCAGCTGTAATTTGGGTATTCACTTTGTCTAGCTTCATATCGCTAATGCGTTGAATAGACTCCATAACAGCCACTGAATCTTCTTGGCTGAGTAGGCCGACCAAATCGCCGGTATCTACTAATCCGGTTACGTCTGAAGGGCGGTCAACTTTAGTTGGGCGTTTACCGGCATCGAGCAAGTTAAGAGGCGCAACAGAGTTGCCGCCAGAATCTGAGTTACGAGAACCAATCAAGGTCAGCAACGAACCGTCAGCGCCAGCTTTATTAATGCCGTACATTGGGTTATGCGGGTTGTTGCCAGTATCATTTTCAGAGCGGGCTGGAATTACCGCACCGTTTACGTTCGCACGGTTGGTGATCGATAGCTTGTCTTGAATGCCTCGTAAAAAACCGCTGTCGGCGTGAAAGGCTAAGCCTAATTCGTTATTGATAAAATCTGATAAACCAACATCTGGATTAGCAATAGATGGCAACATGTCTGCAGGTAAGCCTTGACGCGAATATCCACGAGCGCTTAAGAAGTCTAGCTGTCCGCCGCGTCCACCTACTAGCACGTTAGAGCCTGCCATGTTAGCGCCACCGGCTAAATCAAAAACGATGAAGGGTATTTTACCTGCGCCTTGGCTTAATATGCCGCAGCCCTGTTTTAACGATTCTAAGTCAGGAGATAGCTGCGCCATCGCCTTCCTAGGGTTAGCGAATAAGCTTAGTACCGAGGCACCAGCGAGAACGCCTGCGCCAGCGCAAAAACCTTGCGAAATAAAATCTCGTCGCGTGACTGGGGCTGCATGGTCGTTATGAAACAATGGCTCGTCTAAACCTTGTGCCTTGGACATTGCGCGTTTAATTTTAGTCGGCTTGTTAGCGAAGCTGTAGCTTGTCTTTTTCATATCAGTGCTCCCTATTGAATAACGACAACAGCGCTGCCTAACAAGGCGGCACAACTGGCTTTTACAACGGTTTCGGTAGTATCTACTGAGCAAGTGTTTTGATTGGCACAAGTGCTTAAGCGGTCAATCAGATTACTTACTTCATTATAGACATCATTTTGTTCAGGTTGTGAGCTAATACCACTTCCTAGCATGCGTTCAGCTAATGGGTTAATGATTGCATCCTTCAATGATGCATCAAACCCATTGTTAGCGTTGGCAGCAAAATTCATCGCAGGGAACATTTCACTGCGTAATTGGCTATCTTCAACTAAGGCGTCACAATATTTAATGGCTAACTGAGTAATGGCCATTTGGTTTGAGGTTAAAAAGCCATCTAGTCTAGTCACACTAGGCAGTTGTTGACGCAGCTGTGTATAGGTTGAGCGTATGGTGCTCAAGTTAGCGCTCACACCAGTAAGTGCTGACATACTTGCATTAATCTCATCAAAGTTACGAACGCCTATTTCTGCCTGCTTTGCTATGTCTTGCGGTAAAGCTGGTAAAGGCGCGTCAGCTTGAACGCGGCTAGATTGCGCATCGCCTAGTACGTCAAAGGTTAAGAAAAACTCATCTAACTCAGGGCCTTTTTGTACTGGCATGATCGTCCCTTGGCGAGATAGTGGTTTTCCGCCTAGGTCGTTGCTTACCGCACCGTCTACACTCACATCCATGGTGGCAAAGACTTGGCCGCTTTTTTCTTCACGACCGTTTATACCTATGCGCATGCCCGTTAGGGTAATACCGTCAAGATTAGCGTTTTCATCTAAACTCACCATAAAGGGTTCTGAGAATAAGTAACTAAAGCTATCAAACTGACTCACTTCAAATACCACATAAGATTGTGCAACATTAATTACGTCGCTGATCCCAAACAGCAAATAGAATTTTTGACCGATACCAGCATCAAAGTTACTCATAATTTGCTCTTCAGTTAATACGCGATTATGCATTGCCACCATTCTTATTGTGCCCGCAAATGGGAAGCGGCCACTTACTTCACTGCCGATAACAAAGGCAAAGCTATCATCCCAGTCGTCTAATAAACTGCCTTCAATAGCATCAGTATCACCGGTGTCTTGGCCGTTCACAAAAATTCTGCGACCGCCATTGCCGTCATAATTAATTACTACATGTTGTAAGGCTGCTTGTAAATCTTCATCTGCGCTGCGGGTACTAAGCGATGGCTCACCATTGCTGTCAGTATTTTCGTTACGCACTAAAAAGTCATAGTTGTAGAGGGTTTGCCCAAGCATAAAGTTGCGTCTGTCATCACCGCCTGAATAGCTAATAATACGAGCAGGGCCGTCTTGTACAACATTGGCTGGTGCGACCCAAGCTTCTACCGAGAACTCCCCAGTCGAAACCACTAAATTATGGATTTTGGCACTAGCGCTGGTGCTACCTTGCGCTTTGCCGTTACCTAACTGAATACCCCAGCCGCCAACCCAATCATAATCGCCTGATAAGGTTAAATCTAAGGATGGCGTTACGCCACTGGTGTCAAACGCGGTATTACCAAAGCCAGTTTTAAACTCCCATTTTGCAATAAGGTTTGACTCAAAACGCCCGCCGCCGCTAGCTAAAGTACCTTCAAATAGGCTAGTTGCATTAGAAGCAACTAAGTTACTATCAAGCTCTGTGACTTCAATCGCATCAGCCATGTTGTTTATGGCGGCAATGAGTTCTGCGCTGTCACTTGCACAATCATCCCAACAGTTATGGAACTCATCCCGGACACGGGCAACTATTCGGCTATCGCCAGGAATGTCTAAGTTCAATTTAGAGATGGATGCTAAATATGCTTCAGTAACATCGGCCGAACCAATATAAGGCGAGATAGGAATTGAAGCGCTAGATTTATGACACTCGCTACAATACGCTTCCATTAAAGGGTAGAGATTAGTTTCGAATAAGTCTGGCGACGAAGGAAAGTTTTTGTTCGCACCTACTGAACGTGTAGGTGGCGACTCAAGCACGATGGCGGTAGCTGCCTCTTCGGTATCAAGCCAAGCTTCTAACCACACCGTCATATTGTCTGTGCAGGCGCTTGTGCTAGTTAGCCAGCAGTTGTGTCCGCCCGCTACTTTAGTAATCAGCAGTGATTCTGCAATATTGGTTTTGTTTACCAATGTATTAGTAATGGCATATGCTTCATTAATATCATCGTTACGCACAAAAGGAGGGGATTGCTGTCCTTGAATGTGGCAAGCACCGCAATTATCCGGCGCGGCTAAATTATCCCAAACATTGATTTTAAAGTTTTGTACGTCGGTAGTTTCAGGAGCTGGACCTGAGTAGTTGCTCACTGGTTGATTACTAGGTGGTGGAGCGGGCGCTTCAATTACTTCAGTTTCGCTGCCGCCGCCGCACGCGGTAATAAATAATACTGAACTAGCAAAGATGAGACGTGTGATAGATTTATTCATGACTATTCTCCTCTGCAATAGCTAGCAGTATCGGCAAAGACTTCTTTTACCGAATAGCCAGAGGCAATGAAATTATCAGTGATCGCGCTAAGCTCCGCTCGATCGGTGGCGTCTTGTGGCGCTCTTAAACACACATTTTGAAAGACTTTTGTGACTTGGCATTGAGCAAACTTGGCGCTATTGGCTAGCTCTTCGCCCATGCTTTTGGCGCCGTAACCAAAACCACTTAGTTGTTCTGACCAACCTAAGGTTTGATTAATACCGTCGCGCCAATAGTTGTCCCAGCGATCGTCGGTGATCTGGTATCCGAAGGGAAAGTTATTTGCGTTCACACGGTTTTTAGCCGTAACCCTTGAATTGGTTTCTGGGTCAATTTGTCCAGGACCATTATATAATATGCGACCATTATCACCCTCTGGGTCGCCCTCTTCGTTGTATTCATATTCGTAATAAGCAAATGCTTGTGCGAGTGGGTCCATACCGTTATGACAGCCTGTGCACGAGTTTGCAAAGATACGGCTGTCGCCGCCCGGGCTGCGACTCAAATCTTGTCTGATGCGGTCAGGCGGTAAGCTGGTGTCTTTTAACGCTTCTAGGTCTGAGCACAAGTGATTCATTAAGGTAAATCGCAACATACCGCGATTAGTCCCATCTTTAAAAAACGACTTTGCCGCTGCGCGAGTAGTAATAACACCTGCTGTTGCTTCAAAGGGTAATCCGGTAACAGCCGATTGTGAGCCTTGTACTAATGCCGAAGATAAATCTACGCCATTATTTTCGAGTGTTTCGTAATGCTGATTATTACTTGTGCTGTATGCAGGGATGCCAGCAATGCCTTGCGCTGTGTATATAATATCGCCGCTGAGTATTTGTCTAAAATCAATATCATCGCGCACTATACCAATGACTGTAGCGGTGTAATCGTTTAATGGCGTAAAGACATCGGCTTCTTCATTCGTCCATGGGCTTACCCAATTTTTGATAGTGACGTTATAAAATGAAGGTGCTTGCATAGCAATGTAAGCGGCTTCTTTAACTTGCCCCTGGTCAATAAGGTTAGCCATTTCAAGCAAGGTTGATTGACTACCTGGAATGCCGGCAAGTCTGTCGTGAATACGTTTAGCTTGGGATAAACTGTCTGCAAATGAGGCAGTAGAGAACATGCACAGCGTTGCCACGATGGTGGTAACGGAACACGTTTTATAAAGGGCTTTTAGCTTTTCGCTACGAAATGGTTGCATAACCTTTCTCCTGTTTCGCCTTTGTTTATACACGTCTTCAAAGCGGCGTTGGTTATCGTCAACATATCGTCGGTCTAAGTTTTCATAACCTTTAACGCGAAATAATGCTTCAGATGCTCAAATCGGTATGAGCTTACAAGAATCATGCCCTACTTTTTAACACCTTGATTAATAGTGCTTATTATCATCAAGGTCTTCAGCCTTAGCAATGAAAAATATAACAGGCAGTCGCGAAAAATAGACAGTAGGTATTGCTAGCTTTCCATTAAACCGAAAATGGACCATTAATTTTATATAAATCAATTGCCTATCATAAGTCGTTAAAAGCAATCACTTGTCCTTTATGAATACAAAAGAAAAAATAATTTGTACTTTTTTTAAGCGGTATTGCCGTCTAAACACAATTTATGTTCCGAAAAACCCATTCTTGCCGATAGCTAGGTTAAGTTATGTTTTTTGATGCGTGCATATGAAACTGCTGATTGAAGCGATTTTAAAAGGCTGTCAGGGTGACTATCTGCTTCAGGGCGCGCGCGCTGAACAATAATGCGTCAGTGCCGTCGGCAAATCGAGACACTAGTATGTTGAGAGGCGCTACAGGTATGCTTGTACGCAATAGGTGCGATTATTGCATTGTATTTGCAAACGTTTTTGAGACTGGAATGCTTTGTTACAACACTGCGCTTCAGCGATTCGTCCAAGCATGTACATACACCATGCAAGGACCGCGCAATTCAACGATAGGTTATTCATGAAAGACCTTAGCCGCTTGGCCATTATTTTAATTATTGCAACATTTATTGCCGCGTGTGGTGGCTCAATCGTGCCTAATGAGGAGCAAGAGCCAGATCCAGTGGTTATTGATGTTCCTGTTGCTTACATCCAAAGAGATTTAGCGGTATCTGAGGGTGAGCCGCTGCGCGACTTAACCATGCCAGCAGAGTTTATCCCAGGTGCTTCGCTTATCATCAAAGCTCGTGCCAATGCTTCTGCAGATGAAGTTGATCTCACCGAACGCCTCAGCGCCTTAATGCTTGAGAATCTCGGCATTGAAGCTGGTGAGGAATCACTTGGTGTCGACATCAAAGATTTAGAAAGTGATTATACCGGTGAGCGTATTATTTTTAGCGCTCGCAGTGAAGAGCTCAATGGCATGGAAAATGAGCCAACATGGAATATTTACGAGTACGACCGCACTACCGATTCTTTGAGTCGTATTATTGCTTCTAACATCGTAGCTGAAGCGGGCGAAGATACCGGCCCCGTTTACTTGGCTGATGGGCGTATAGTGTTTAGTTCAACGCGCCAGCGCGGAAATCAGGCTCGCTTACTTGATGAGGGCAAACCGCAGTATGCTGGTCTTGAAGAGGGGCTCGATGTGCATGCATCTGTGCTTCATTTGATGGATAGTGACGGCGCCAATATCACGCAAATATCATTTAATCAAAGCCATGACCTTGACCCAATGGTGCTACCCAACGGTAAAATCCTTTTTAGTCGATGGGATCAAGTCTCAGGCAACAAAGGCCTAAACTTATATCAAATCAACGCAGACGGTAGCGATTTAACACTCATGTATGGCCGACATAGCCACAATTCGGTTGAAGGCCTCGATGATACGCAGTTTAGTAAGGCTAGCGTGACACCAAATGGTGATGTGTTGTTAGGGATAAACTCCTTTAATGACCCGGTATTTGGCACCAACTACATTAGTATCGATATTAATAGTTATGTAGATAACATGCGTCCTATTGCGAGCCAACAAAGTTTGACTGGACCCGCGCAACAAAATGTTTTGTTCGATACTATTACCTTTGCTGAGGAGGTTTCGCCGGGTGGATTTATAAATGCCTTATATCCCTTGTGGGACGGCAGTGAGCGTATTTTATTTAGTTGGTCGCAGTGTCGCCTGTTTCAACCCGTAGACGAGGGGGCTCCTGCTGATAGCGAACGAACAATTGCGCCGTGCTCAGAAGAAAATATCGCTAATCCTGATTTTGAACAAGCACCGCCTGTTTACGGCCTTTGGATGTTTACACCAGATGCGCAAGACGAATCAGGGAACTCACAAGAGACTCAATTGCCGCTTAACATTCCTCAAACTGATGTAGTTGTAAGTGAAGTCGTTGCGATGGAAGCGCGTCCTTTCCCAGCAAACCCAGAGTCGACGATAGACCGCAGCGCACAGGGCCTAATAAATGATGGCTTCGGTGTTTTGTATATTCAAAGCGTATACGATGTAGACGGTGAAGATACCAGTCCATTCGGCCTTGCTAATACCCGAGACCCCGCGCAAACCACAGCAGAAATGCGACCCGCAAGGTTTTTACGTATCACTAAAAGTGTTTCTATTCCGGACGAAGACGTGCGTGACTTTGACAACAGTGCTTTTGGACGTTCGCGCAATCAATTGATGCGAGAAGTTGTCGGTTATACCCCTATTCAGCCTGATGGTTCGGTTGAAGTTGTAGTGCCCGCAAGCGTTCCCTTCAGTATTGAAATTACCGACGTTAATGGAAAACGTATTAGTCAACGCCATAACAATTGGTTACAAGTAATGCCCGGCGAACAAAAAAACTGCCTCGGCTGCCATACTGCAAATAGTGAAGCGCCCCACGGAAGAATGGACGCTCAACCGGTCTCTATTAATACCGGCGCACCCAATACAGGCGTACCATTTCCAAATACTAATCCAGCCTTGTTTGCAGACGTGGGTGAAACGATGGCGCAAACTTTATCACGTATAAACGGCACTGCCCGTCTCACGCCAGATATTGAATTTGAAGATATTTGGACCGATCCTGCAGTGCAAACGCCAAGCGAGTCGTTTAGCTATGCTTATGCCGACTTGAGCACGGAGCTACCTATTAGTCAGGCGTGTGCATTGAATTGGACGGCAATTTGTCGCTCGGTAATCAATTACCCTGACCATATTGCACCTATTCTCGCCCTTGAAAGAGTGGTTACCGATGAGCTCGGTACAGTTATTGCCGATAATACTTGCGTGTCTTGTCATAGCCCATCAGATAGTGAGGGCACATTACGCGTGCCTATGGGACAACTCGATTTATCGAGTGAGCCGTCACCTCAAAGCCCAGATTTTGCAACGAGCTACCGTGAGTTGATGTTTAATGACAGCGAGCAAGAAATTGTAGAAGGCGCTTTACTCGACCGCTTAGTGCCACTGTTAGATGGCAATGGAAATCAGGTTTTTGCGCTCGACGAAGAAGGTGAACTTATTTTAGACGCGGAAGGCAATCCAATTCCGCTAACCAGAACAGTAAATGTTCCAGCCAGTATGAATGTTAATGGCGCGCGCAACAGTGGACGCTTCTTTAGTGCTTTTGATTTACCTTCTCATCAGGGCTTACTTAGTCCTGCAGAACTAAAACTTATTGCAGAGTGGCTCGATATTGGCGGTCAATATTATAACAACCCCTTTGAAGCGCCAGAGGGTTAAGCATGAGATTAATCCGAAATTACACGTTTGGGCTAATTCTTAGCATTTTGCTTTCTACTTTTGCGATTGCCGATGAGTTGTTGGTCACGGTAACGCAGCCATTTATTAATGTTCATACCGGCCCTGCTAGCGAATATCCTATTTTTCATGTGATAGCTAAAGGTGAGCAAGTTACCTTACTAAAATCCCGCACCGGGTGGTTTAAAATTCAAGCACCTATTGCTGGCAATAGAACTATAGAAGGCTGGATAACCGAGCAAAGTTTAAGTGCCACAGCACTTGATGATGGCACACCATTACAAGCATCCTCTGGGACTTTTGACGACTATCAATCACGTAATTGGGAAGTTACGTTAATGGGTGGTGTACTCGATAATATCACCGCCATGACGGCTACTGGCACATGGGTATGGTCAAGAAACCTGAGTTTTGATGCAAGTTATACGCAAGCTTTAGGTGATTTTTCCGATAACAAAATATGGTCGGTAAGAATGCGCAACACTATATTTCCAAATTGGCGCTTTAGCCCTTATTTGGCATTGGGTACAGGAGAGATCCGAACTCAACCACGGGCGAACCTAGTACAAAGCGGTGACGACGTGCGCCTCACGCCGCATTACGAAATTGGCATAGGGGTGCGCTACTATTGGGCAAAAAGTGTATTAGTGAAAGCAGAATATCGCGCTTTATTAGCCTTAACCGACAGAGACGAACAAGAACGATTAGACCAATGGATAATTGGTGCCAGCGTATTTTTTTAAACTCAGGAAAACACCATGTTTGAACGCGTTTTATCGAACAACTTTTTAGCTCGCAGCTTTACGGCGGCTGCACTTATCGTAGCGCTTGCTATAAGTTGTATCCCTGTAGCCTACTCCAATACAAATAATGCTCAGACAAATGCTTCGCAGAGTTCGGGTGGTTCACAGCAACCTAGTATTGACCCAAATGTTGAGCGTCGAGACATTAGAGAATTTGATATTGATTCTGAGAATGTGGAAATTGGTGCCTTTGTAGGCATTATTACTATTGAAGATTTTGAATCTGATGTTGTGGCAGGCCTTCGCATTGCGTATCACATCAATGAGAATTTATTTATTGAAGGCAGTTACGCACAGGCCACTGCTGGTCAAACTAGTTTTGAAGTACTTTCAGGTGGAGTGCCATTTTTAACCGACGAGCAGCGAGAATATACCTATTTCGATGTGTCGGGTGGTTATAACTTTAATGGCGAGCTGTTTATAACCGACTCACTTGTATTTAATACAGATTTTTATTTAACCCTTGGCGCAGGTAGCACAGACTTTGGTGGAGACGAGAGATTTACTGTTTCAGCCGGTGCTGGTTATCGTTTACTTCTTACAGATTATCTATCGGTACGATTTGATGTACGTGATCATGTGTTCAATAGCGATATTATCGGGGTAGAGAAGAGTGTACATAATTTAACTTTCACTCTCTCAACCACCTTCTTTTTTTAGCGCGGAGCTGACAAATTATGAGTATGACTATGCATTTAAGCACTTTTAAACTTCCGTCTTTTTTGATTGCAGGCTGCATCTTGATGCTTGCAGCAAGCGGCTATAGCCCACAGGCCTTTGCGAAAGCAGAAAAGGCGCTTGCGCCTGACTTTACGCTGCCTAGTAAAGAAAGCGGAAACCTGCGCTTGTCTGAACAACGCGGCAATATTGTCATGGTCAACTTTTGGGCGTCTTGGTGTGGACCATGCCGCGAAGAGTTGCCAGAGATGGAAGCTCTGTATCAAGAGTATGCAGACATGGGCTTTGAAATTTTAGCGGTAAATGTGGATGACGAGGTCAGCAAAGCCGATATCTTGCTCAATGACATCGAAGTCACGTTTCCAGTTTTATACGATACAGCTGGCGATGTCAGCCAACTCTATGACGTTAACGCAATGCCAACCACGGTTATCATTGACCGCGATGGTAATCAACGCTTATTGCACCTTGGCTACCGTGCTGGTGACGAAGTAAAATACGAAAAAGCAATAAAAATGTTACTGCGTGAGGAATAATCCATGGCGACAAATGATCAACAAAGCACATCAATAAAAGCCAGCCGAATTGCAAGTTGGAAAAAACTTGCAATTATCGCTGCCGGTTTAAGTTTAGGTGGTTGTTCTTCCACCTTTAGCGAGATGGAGAATCCGTTCGATTTAAATATTGAACCCTGGGTAAAGCCCTATGAGCGCAGCAATTTAGCCGATCCTATTATGGCCATTGGCCGCAACCCCATCGCTATGTCTTTTGCAAAGCACGTTAATGAATCAAGAGAAGGTGCTCGCGGCGCAGATGGCGGCGCTGGCGGCGGATGTGGTTGTAACTGATGTTTTATCGTCTCGCCTCAATCAGTTTATTGCTTGGCCTGCTAACGTGTGTCAGCGGCGCCTTTGCAGCTGTATTACCCTTAGAGCGATCTGACGTAATGTATCATCGCTATGAGGGCGATGGTGTCACTATTGACGGTCCTGCAGTTATGCTTCGAAAGCAATTTGGCAATCATGTTTCGGTATCGGCTAATTATTATGTGGATACTGTTTCAGGTGCTTCAATTGATGTGCGAGCTACCGCTTCGCCTTACCAAGAGCAGCGCAAAGAAACCAGCGTTGGCGTCGATTTACTCAATGAAAAAACGCTGTTGAGCATGAGTTTTACCAACAGTGCTGAAAATGACTTCAATGCCAATTCAGTCTATGTCGGTATTAGCCAAGACTTTTTTGGTGACTTGTCGACTATTGCGCTCTCCTACTCTAAAGGCTGGGATGAAGTTGGCCGCCGAGGAGACGAGGCGTTCCTAGAGGAAGCTTCAAGACAAAAATTTGGTTTTGGTTTTACTCAAGTCATGACAAAAAGTCTAATTATGGGCTTCAATGCAGAGCATATTTCTGATGAAGGTTATTTGAATAACCCTTATCGTGCTATTCGCTTTTTAGACCCTGATTCAGACCGCGGCTTTAGCTTTACCACAGAAATCTATCCTAATACGCGTTCATCTAACGCCTATTCGATTAACGCTAATTATTACTTACCTTACCGCGCCGCTGTGTATGGTGATGCACGCGTGTACAGTGACTCATGGGGCATTGATGCACACAATTATAAACTGGGTTATTTGCACCCTTACAAGGGCTTTTTGCTCGATGTCTTTGTGCGCTATTACAGCCAAGAACAAGCAGATTTTTATCAAGATCTGTTCAATCGCCAAAATGAGTTTAATTTTATGGCGCGAGACAAAGAAATGAGCACCTACTCCGGAGTAACGGTCGGTGTAGGTTTGAGTTACGAATGGCAATTTTCAGAAACCGCAACCATTAAGAAAAGCAGCGTTCATTTTGAATACGATTATATGAACTTTGATTACGAAAACTTCCGTGATGTGACCGCTGATGCACCCATTGGCGAAGAACCTTTATTTGGTTTTTCTGCTAGCGTCATAAAATTATACGCCTCAATATGGTACTAACTATGTCCTCAAAAACGCACTCTTCATCTTTCATGTTGCGCTTACGTCAGGCACTTTTGAGCTTTACGCTGCTAAGTGCTGCTGTTTTAACAAGTGCAGCACTTAACGCTCAAACTGCGAACGATGCTGATGCAGTTCCAGAGGTAAATCAAAGCGAATTAGCACAAGAGATTGAAACCCTGCGTCAAGCTATGGTGAACTTAAATCGAGACTTGTTCATCTTAGAAGAAGATTTGTTATTTCCTTCGTCCACTCAGGTAGCGGTGTTTTTATCCATGGATGTGGGGGAGTACTTTGCCCTCGATTCAGTCGAAATCGCTATAAACGATGACACTCGTACGCAATATTTGTATACCGAACGACAAGTTAGCGCGCTTTACAGAGGTGGAGTACAACGTTTATATGTTGGTAATATTGGCCAAGGTGAGCATGAACTCACGGCCTTTTTCATTGGTATTGGGCCTCAAGGCAGAGAGTACAAACGTGCCGTTAGCTTGACCTTTGAAAAGACCGATGAGCCTGTTGCGCTTGAGCTGTCGGTGGTGGATTCGACCGCTAAGCAACAGCCACTATTTTCAGCTAAAGCACTGTAAGGAATATTACGTGTTTTGTAGCGTGAGCCGCATATTTTTGCCCATTAAAACGACCGCCTTAGTAATTGCTGTGAGCATGCTGAGTATGTTGTCGTTTCTAGCATTTGCGCAGCAAGACCCTGTACCTTCGCCTAACATAAATACGACTCAGGCCTCTGGGCTTAAACAAAAAGCCGACTATCAACATGTCTTGTTTGAATACTTTCAACAAGACTATGCGCGGGCTTTAACATTAATTGAAGTTGGCGACTCCGCGCACCAATTTACCCTGTTGGAGCAAGATGATCACGACCGTTTACGCCTAATGCAAGGGGCGGCTCAGCTGAATATGGGCTTAAATAGTCAAGCCCAGAGTTTGTTATTAGGTTTGTTGTCACGAACCTCTTCTGACTATGTGCAGGCTAATACTTGGTACTGGCTGGCAAAAGCTGGCTTTGATAATCGTCAATATGACTTAAGTGAGAGAGCCTTTGCTGCCATTGACCAAGATGAGTTGGAAGACGAAATTACTGAGCAGCAGTGGCAAGAACTGATATATTTGAATGCCTTTACGCGCATGCAGCAAAGCCAAGACTGGCAAGTAATGTACAAGCGCTTAGAGCCAGATCAAATTTACCCAGCCTATGTTCAGGCGAATTTAGCCACTATTCAGTTTAATCAGGGCCAATTCGCAGATGCTGAAGAGACATTTATTCGTGCAAAGCAAGATTTACTTAATTATCGACGGATTCGAGATTCTTGGTTAACCGGTGCGAAAACTGTCAGCCAAAACGTATTAAGTTTTGAATGGCTAAGCTTTGATTGGATCAGCTTTGCTTGGCTTAATCCGATGACATGGTTTAGTAATGACCCAAATGCTTCGGCTCAAGGTAATCTTGAAAAGCTCGCACAAGCAAACCAAGAGCAGGAAGAAAATGCACTGTTTGATAGAATTAACTTAGGCTTGTCGTATGCGCTTTTACAGCAACAAGACCAAGGTAGTGCCCTTGAGGTTATTAATACCATCTCTGAGCAGGGCGGAGAAAGTGACCAAGCTCTGCTGACCCTTGGATGGACCTTGGCGCAGCAAAATCGCTGGCAACAATCGCTGGATGTTTGGCGTTACCTACAATCGCGGGCAAAGGGTATATATGGTTTACAGGCTAGCTATGGCATAGCGTATGCCCATCAACAGCAAGGCCAGTTTGCGGATGCGTTTTTTGCGCTAGATACCACCAGTGAGCAAATTAGTCAGAGCATTACCGAACTAGACATCTTTGTTGAGCAAGTGCAAAAAGATGACTTTTTTGACAGTTTTTCAGAGCAAAAACAAGATCAATCTCAAGGCGAGCAAATATGGCCAATGTCTTTGCTTGATATTAAGCGTGTATTTTTGAGTACTCGCCCAGACTTTGATGCAAAATATTTATTATCGGTGCGTGAGCAGTCTCAATATACCTTGCAGCAATTGGTGCAAAAGACTGAACAACTCGAAATGCTGATGCAAATGTTAGAGAACCGTGAGCAAAGTTTTGCTGCTCGTCAGCAAAATTTGTCATTAACAGATGCACAAACTCAATTAGAAGAAGCCCAAGCACAGCTTGCCCAAATTAAGACTCTATTGAATGACAACTATGATTCAGAAGGTGTTACGCCTCTTACATTAAAAATTGCTACACCAGAGCAAGTATCATTAATGTCTCGACTAGAAAATGCCAGTGCGCGTCACGAGCGCTTACTTAAAGACGATACGCGCAGACGTCCAGTCAGTCCAAAATATGCAGAACGCCTAGCGCGCGTTCGCGGCGCTTTACAATGGCAACTTGAAAATGACTTTATTGCGAATCGCTGGCAGCATTTACGTTTGATGCAGCAAGCACAAGCGTCAATCGATATTGCTACAAGCGCCTACGAACAACTAAAAGCACGTCAGCAAGACTCTCAAATCTTTGCGCGTCAACAAGCTCAAATCGATCAGTTGAATTTACGCATCGCTCAGCACAAAGAGCAAGCTAGCGCGGTATATATTCAAGCCAATGGTCAGCTACAGCAATATCTACTAGAGATTATTGAGCAACGTAAAACACAACTTAATGCGCAGCAAGTCAATACTCGTTTAGCAATGTTGCGCTTACAAGATTTGCAGCCGGAGGCTAACTAATGAGCATTCGCGCTAACATCCACTGGTCTCTTTTGGGCTTACTTATTTTACTCGGCGGTTGTAGTGTGTTCAGTAGCAATGAACCAGAAATGGAAAAGCTAAGTGAACTTGAGCTGAGCGAACAAAAGCGCTTACTTGATGGCGCTTCTAATCGTCCTAGTTTAAAAAGCTTAAACCTTATGCCGGAAGGCAGAGAAATTGAAGAACAGGTGTTCTCCGAACAAGAGTCAATTAGCACTTTGCTCGATATTCCACGTTTAAGCCTCGAGCAAAAGCGCGATGAATATGAAGCGCTTCTACCACTAATTGAAGATGAAACTCAAAAGCGCCAAGTGGCTTTTCGTCTAGCCGATATAAAGATGTCCTTAGCCGAGCAGACTTTGGAAGAAGGTGGCGTAAAACAAGATGCCTTCTTTAACGAGGCCATTGAAGGTTATTTATCGGTCATCAATCAGCATGAAGTGATTATGCCCGATGGTGATTTAGCTCTAAGCGATGAGCAGCAAGCGCTTAATCGTAAGCTTATGGACACCACATATCAGCTCTCAAGAGCCCTCGACTTATCGGGCCAACAGTCACAAAGTGTCGAAGTTGCAAAAGACTTTTTAGCCACATTTTCACCCGAGTTTTACTCACTGACAGAGCAACATATTGAGCTGTATTTTAGAATTGGTGAGTATTATTTTAATCGCCAGGATTATCCAACCGCAGGCATATACTACGGTCAAGTGGTAGATTCGGCTGGGCAAGTGAGCTTACAAAATACTGCCGATTTCTATGGTATCTCAGCATATATGCTTGGTTGGAGTGAATTCAAACAAGATAACTACAATGAGGCCCTTGGCGCCTTTAACATCATGCTTGCTCATACCTTAGGTAGCTCTGAACAGCTTGCGTACGAAACTCTCGACAGCATTAGTTTCTTGCGTAAAGGTGAGATGCGATTGGTGAGAGATAGTTTGCGGGTAATGGCGCTAACCTTCTCATATCAGGGTAATGCAGACGCGATTATTGAATTCTATCAAGTTCAAGGTGCACAAAGTTATGAGCATTTAGTTTACGAAGAACTCGCGCAGCAACATTTAGACGATGACCGTTTCCAAGACAGCGCAAATGTGTTGCTTGGTTTTGCTCAACAATACCCTGCGCATCCAAGAGCGGTTGAGTTTTATGTTCGTCATATAGATGCTTATATTTTAGGTGGCTTCCCAAGCGAAGTGCTTATTGCCAAACAAGGCTTTATTGAAACCTATTCTCTAGGTGCCGGCGTAGTATCGCGATTGTTTTCACCTATTGGTGAAGACGCCGCTCCTTATTTACGTGATTATTTAACCGAATTAGCGCAATCTGAACACAGCATTGCTCAAGGTATAGACGGCATACTTCAGGCCCGCACTGCGGCAAGGGGCAGCGCCAGTAATAGTTCTACCTCTACCTCAGGTTTTCAAACGCAGCAATTAAGCGACGGCCAACGCACCTTATTTGCTGGCGCGAGTAATACTGACCTAGCAAGCTTGCGCACAGAAGCTTATGAACAGGCGATTTCATATTATGCTAATTTCATTCGTACCTTTGATAATGTGCAGATGGACTCGTTAGGTGATGTCAGTTTAGAAGTACCTGAGCGCCGTTTTTATATGGCCGAAGCGCATATCGCGATAGAGCAATATGCACAATCCATCTCGGCGTTTGAAATTTATGCCTATGAAGACTCTCCTAATCCTATGGCCGTAGAGGCAGCATACGCCGCTATTTTAGCGCATGCTCAGCTACCCGCCCAAGCACCAGCAGAGCAGCTTGCAGGGCAAGCATATCAACCTACAGCGCAACAGTTTAGTCAGCAGCGTTTTGTGGAGACCTTTGCGCAAGACCGCCGCGCGCCGGTGATCAGTCTTAACCTGATGCAAAGCTTATTTGCACAAAAGCAATTTGAGGCAGCTAAAACGTGGGCAACATGGCTACTTGAAACTGCGCCAAGCATGCATTCACCAGATGCTCAACGTCAGCGTTCTGCGATGTTAGTGATGGCCCATAGTGAATTTGAGTTAGCCAACTTTGCCAGTGCAGAAGTCTTTTACCGACGACTTCTGTCTGATGAGCAAGCTGACCAACTCGCTTCTGCCTCAGGCTCAGGCGATCCAATGAGTAATATCGACCTAATAGACCGTCTGGCTGCCACATTATATCGACAAGCGGAGGGCGAATTAGCCAGTATTAGCCTAATGCCAGAAGATTTAGCTCAGCAGGAAGATTTGCAAAATCTGCAGTTAAACGCCGAACAACAAGCGGTGATCATTCGCGCTATTGATTTTTGGCAGCAGATTATTTCTGATACACCTAATGCTAGCTTTCGTCTCGCCGCGCAATACGACAGCGCTAGCTACTATGCCTTACTTGGCCAATGGCAAAACGCAATAAACACCTGGTTAGACTTTGCCCAGCGTTATCCGCAAAACGAACTGACCCAAAATATTGAGTCACAGTTACTATTTGCCTATCAACAAACTGAAAATTGGGAAGCCGCGGCAAAAATATTGTTGGCTCAGCATCAAGCATCGCCAAATAGCGACGACGGTCGCGAAGCCTTATATCAAGCTGCAAGCTTTTACGATCGCGCCAAAAATCGTGACTTAGCATTAGAGAATTTCAGAAAATATGCCCATGCCTATCCTCAACCGCTTGAAATGGCAAATGAAGCTAGATTTCGCATGAGCGAGTTTTATGTTGAGTCGAACGAAGAGAGTAAGCGTCGCTTTTGGCTGAACAAATTACTTCAAGCGCAACTTGAGCTTGGTTCAGGTCAAAATGCGTCGGCCGGAACGCCGCGCTCGCGTTATTTAGCTGCATTGTCAGCAATGGTATTTGCAAAAGATGCTGACTTTGTATTTACCCGTATCAAGCTTTCGCAGCCTTTAAATAAAAGCTTAGCGCAAAAACAAACAGCCTTAACCAGCGCCATAAACGCCTATGATTTAGTGATGTCATTTGCGGTAAAAGACTTCACGACGTCAGCAAACTATAGTCTTGCGAATTTATACCTGCAATTGGCAACAGACTTAATGGACTCTAGCCGCCCTGATGGTTTGTCAGCGCTAGAGCTAAGCCAATATGAATTGCTGCTTGAAGAGCAAGCTTATCCTTTTGAAGAAACCGCAATTGAGCTACATCAAAATAACGCAAACCGAGTGCTCAGCGGTATATACGATGAATACGTTCAGCAAAGTTTTAGTGCATTAAGTGAGGCACTGCCTGCTCGTTACAACAAACCTGAAATGACCGCGAGGTTAACCGCAGATGACCTTTAATCATATGACCTTTAAGCCATTCGGTAACAAGCTCAAACCTAGTGTATTAGCTTTATTAGCGCTTTTTGTTTTAAGCGGTTGTGTAAGCACTCAAGGGCTATTTGGCTCTGAAGAACCTGAGCAAACAGAGCAAGAAAACAGCTCTGAGAATAGCCTGACATCAATAGAGCAAGAGGCGGAGGTCCTTGAGACCCTATCGCCGGAGCAGCAACAGTTAAATGCAACTCGCGCTATGGTAGAGGCGAGTATAAATCGTTTCGCCAGTAGTAAAAAACAGAATAGCTCAGATGCGCGAGCAATGTTGCTTGAAACCTTGTCAGCCTATCAACAACAAAATTTTGAACTTGCCTTGACCTTAATGACTAAAACTACGCAGCTTGCTTCACAAACCGGCATGCCACTTAATAGCGCTGCACATGTGTTACAGGGCGATATTCATATAGCACTTGAAGATACTCAAGCAGCTAAACAAAGTTACGAAAATGCTCTGTCACTTAATGGTGATAATTTTAAAGCCGCTAACCGCCTTGCACTTTTGCATCGCGAACACGGTGAATTTGAAAAAGCGCTTAGCCTGTACACACAAGCCATAGACAGCAACCCTGTGCACGCAGTGAGCTATCGCAATAGAGGTGTGTTGTTTGATTTATATTTAGGCGACAAAGCGTCTGCGCTCATTGATTATCAAGCGTATTCAGATTTATTAGCCTACCAGCAAACACTAAGCGATGCAGATTCAAGTCTTATGGTGTCATCGCTCGATGCTAAAGCGTTAAAGCGCGAGGTAAGACGAGTAAATGGCTGGCTGATAGACGTGGGACGTCAGCAAGAAGCCCAAGCTAGGCAGGAAAAGGCCAAGCAAATTAATACACAAGCCAATTTACCAGCGGGGCAGTCAGATGGCGGCGAATAAGTTCTCACCTTTATCACTTGTAATGGTGCTGACATGTATGTCAGCTCTTATGCTTGCCCACGCGCAGAGCAATGAAGATCAACAAGAGTTGCCTCAGCAGGCCGTTGAGACATTGCAAGATACACAAGCAGTACAAGCGCAGCAACAGCCCATTTCATCGAATGAAATTTTGCGCTTAGAAGAGACCATAAGAGGCAATAAAGAGCAGCCTCAGGTATTGACCATTGTACCTTGGCAGCTACCCAGCCATCAGCGAATAAACGAAAACAAGGCTTGGCAGCCTATGATTGAAGACTTACCCAGCATAGAGCGCGGTCAGTTTTTACGCGACCTCGCAGTGGTAAACGATATCAGTAGTGGTAATGGCGAAAGCGCTAATAACCCACCGCCGTCGACCGAAAAGTAAAATCATTAGGTATATTTTTTTATAGCCTGATTAAATTCAGATACACAAAGCCCCAGGCTTTTTACGTACAGTACGCCCATACACCTTGACCTGTTTTTTTAATTGGAGTGATATCATGGATATCTTTGACACTATAGCGAGATTTTTTCAAGAAGGCGGTTCGTTTATGCTGCCGATTGCCATCGTATTAGCGATTGGCTTGGCCATTACCATTGAACGCTATATGTTTTTGATGTCGGCAACCTTTACAAATAAACGTGCCTTTGGCGAAATTGAGCCTTTACTTGCGCGCCAAAACTTTGAAAAGGTCATTCAAATTACTGAAAAAAGTAAAGCCCCTATTAGCCGTGTGATTGGCGCTGGTATCAGCCGGTTAGCGGTAAGTCCGCGCAGAGAAGACATTGAATATGCGATGGAAGAAGGTTTGATGGAAACCGTCCCTCGCCTCGAAAAGCGCACCGCTTACCTAGGCACCCTAGCAAATATTTCAACATTACTAGGATTGTTAGGAACCATTATTGGCTTGATTGCCGCTTTCTCTGCGGTTGCTAATGCTGACCCGTCTGATAAAGCCAGCTTGCTGTCACAGTCTATCTCTGTTGCGATGAATACCACGGCTTTCGGTTTGATAGCTGCTATTCCATTACTAGCGTTCCACGCGATATTACAAACTAAAACGACTGAAATTATCGATAGTATGGAAATGGCTGGTGTGAAGTGTTTAAACATCTTAATTGCGCGCGAACATTTAACGCCTAAAACCCGTACTTCTGACGAGTAAGTAACACTCTTATGTTAGCGAATCGTCGCAAGCGCAACCCCAAACAAGACGCGGAGCTCGACATCACGTCGTTTATGAACTTGATGATCGTGTTAGTGCCGGTACTGTTGATGATGATGGTTTTTTCTCGCATTACAGTGGTTGAGCTCAATCTGCCTGGTCTTGCCGGTATTTCCGATACCGAGAGTATTGAGGCGCAAGTGCTTGAAGTCAAAGTAACCAACGAGGGTCTAGACGTATTCTTCCCGCAAGGTTATTTGGTAACGAGTGTGCCCAAAATTGAAATAGAAACTGAAACCGGCGCGGTGATCGCGCACGACTATGAAGCCTTGCAAGAAACTTTAAAGCAGGTGAAGCAAACCTTATTAGGTAAAGGTGTAGATAAAAAAGACATTACGTTGCTGATGCAACAAGACACTGATTATCAAACTATTGTTAGTTTAATAGACGCTACACGCTCTTATAAAGACGTTATTGCGGCATCGGTGGTAGACGCGGAGCTTTTTCCTGATGTTTCTTTAGGTGATGCCCCAGTACGCAAAGCAACTAATGGTGCGGGAGGTCAGCGATGAAGCAATCTATGCATGCAAAGCGTATGTCGCGCAACCACAAGCGTCATGCTGGCAAGGCCAAGTTAAGCTTAGTCTCCTTGATGGATATCTTTACCATTTTGGTCTTTTTCTTAATGTTAAATGCATCAGACGTACAAGTATTGCAGTCGAGCGATCAAGTAGTATTGCCGACTTCTAATGCCGATACACCGGCAAAAGAAACGTTATTGTTGATGGTGACAAAGCGTCAAATACTGTTGCAAGGTAAACCTCTAGCCGATACTCAATCAATCATCAATAAAGAGGCGCAAGCGCTCGAAAGTTTGAGTGCTGAGCTAGATTACCATACCGCCAGACGCAGCAATTTGAGCGATGAAGCAAAACAAAGCCAGTCGATTACTATTATGGGTGATGCTGGAACGCCTTATGTTGTATTAAAGCAAGTTATGCAAGCTGCTGCTGCAAAAGGATATACTAACGTTGCCTTAGCGGTAGAAAACACCCAAGACAATGGCAGTGCTTTAAGCTCGGGAGGTTCACGCTAATGACAACACAAGCGATACCTCAACTTGGTCAGGCGGGCCAACAAATCTATTTTGATAGTCAATTGCCTTGGAGTAGCTCAGAGCAAGAAAACTCACGGTTTTTAAAGATTTGTATTGGCGTATTAATACTAACCCTCTTACTTGCTGTTTTTGTAGGACTCAAAGACTTACCTGAGATACCTCGTGCTGAGCAAGAGAAAGTGCCACCACAGTTAGCTAAAATTATTCAAGCACAACAGCCGCCGCCTCCCCCGGCGCAAATTGAGCCTGAGCCAGAGCCTGAACCTGAGCCCGAAGAAATTGAAGAGCCAGAGCCTGAAATAGTAGAGCCGGTGGTTGAAGCGCCTCTTGAAACGCCGCCAGCTGTAGTACCCGAGGAAGAGCCTGAAGTACTTTCAGAGCAAGAAAAGGTTACTCAAGCTCGTGAAACGGCCAAGAGTAAAGGGGTACTTGCTTTTCAGGACCAACTTGCAAGCATGCGTCAGCAGGCTAATTTGTCAAATCTAGCTAATACAGAGTTAAGTCAAGGCGGCGGTGAGTCGAGTGTGACGCAAAGAGACGTGATTGCGGCACCTACATTGGCGACCAGTGGCGGTATTCAAACTGGTAACTTGTCGAGTGATGTTGGTGCGGCAGGTGAGTTAGAAGGACGACGTAACACCGAGTTTGTAGCAGCAAGCGAAGGCGAAGCGGCCCTAGCGACTAAGCGAATTGAAACTGAATCGCAAGTGATTGGTAGTCGAAACTTAGACCAAATCAGACAGGTGCTCGATGCTAACAAAGGGGCTGTTTACTCACTCTATAGACGAGCACTGCGCGAAGACCCAAGTATCGAAGGTAAATTGACGGTTAAACTTATTATCGCTCCTAGTGGCGCGTTAACGTCGGTGACCTTACTTGATTCCGAGCTAGATGCGCCAGAGTTAGTCGAAAGACTCCTATCTCGTATTCGCCTGATTGATTTTGGTGAGCAAAACGTCACGCAAACTGAACTCGAGTATGCATTCAACTTCCTACCCTTTTAAGCGGTAATACGAGTAACTATGATACGCTAGGGCGCATAATTCAAATGCGCCCTAGTTTTTTTACACCTATTTCTGATGACTAAGCCACAATACAGCCGACTGCATAAAACCTATTTCCGTAACGGTGAGAACCATCGTGGCGGTGCCGACGTGTCATTTGCTGATATTGTTAAAGTCTTTGGCTTTAGGGGGATAGAAGTCGGTAAATGGGTGACTCGGGAAGAACAACAAATTGCGGCCAATTTATTTTTTGATGCCTTGTGTGATTTGATGGATATATTACAAGTACCCGAGTCAGTTATCTCTTTGAACGGTACTTTAGCGCTAGCTTTTGGCGTAGGGGGTAGAAAGCATGTCAGTGCACACTACGACAGTAGTAAGCGTCAATTAGCTTTAGCCAAGAATGCGGGTGGTGGCTCATTAGCTCATGAATGGTTTCATGCTTTTGACCATTTCATTTCGCAGCGCATGTTTACAAGACAACAAGCTAATCAGTTTGCTACAGAAATGTGGCTCAATGATATTGAGCCTATGGTGGCCCACCCACTCAATAGGCGCCTTGAGCGGGCTTTCAAAGCGATGTTACTCGATGACACAGGCAATGCTCCTAGTGACCTAGTAAAGCACAGTGTAGCCGCCGACAGCTTACACAAAAGCTTTTACTTTGCTCGCCCACAAGAACTTGGTGCAAGATCATTTGAGTCTATGGTGCAGGCCCATCCTATAAAAAATGCATTTTTAGTAAATGGCACCACGCAAAGTCAAGAGGCGAAAATGGGGCTTTACCCGCAAGACCAATCTCTGCTGCATATTAGTCAGCATTTAATGGAATACTTCTATTTTTTAGGGCAAGCGCTACAACATAAATATGATAGCGAGCAACGCTAGTCGCCCAATAAAACACCCATAAAGTCACTTTATGAAAGGAAAAACTTTGCTTTCGCTTCGTTATAAAGTTTAATCATCAGGAAATACCTGATAAAACCCCTAGTTTAAACGTTGATTATTAGGTTTTGCATATTAAACCCTCTGCAGGCCTCTAATTTAAAGGACTTCGCCCTTTTAACAATGTTTAAAACGCCACATTTTCACCTTGCTGTAACAAATCCTTCACATCATACTTAATCCTTTTTTACGCCACGTAAGAATAAATGGCAGTGTGTTAATTATTTAAACTAAACGAGGACTCATATGAGCTCAGTATTTTTTACAAAATCAAAAATGGCGATGTCGATTGCACTAGCGTCAACTATCGCTCTTTCAGCTCCAGCTATTGCGCAAAACGTTGATGATGCGGTAATCGAAAAGAGCCGAGCTGCTCTTGAAGCGAACACCGACGGTAAAGGTTTTGGTCCACAAACTCCACGCGACCTTGGTTCAAAGGAAGGGACTAATAAGCGTCTGTTTAGCATGGGCGTTCCTTCTACCAGCAAAAACTTATGTAATATCCACTTTCATAAGGGCGCTGAGCACAAAGGCGGTGAGTTCACGACCTACGCAGGTAACGGCGACGGTATGGGCAACAACACCGGCTTTTTATACAGCGGTACCTTGACTGCCGCTGAAAGCGCGCCTGTCAATGCAAACATTTGTGCAGCGAAGGGTCCTTCATTAGCAGTAGGCGATACCTTAGAAGTGCACTTTGTTTACACTTCGGCGCAAGCGACTCCAGGACCAACTTTAGGTGCTTGTTTGTCGGAGTCAGTTATGAATCCAGGTCTACGTGTTGAAACTCAAGTCATTGTGTTGGTAAATGATGAAGATGCAATTGATTTTAACGATATGGCTAAAATCGAGGAAGTAAATGGATATCAGCAAGCCGTTAACATTCCAAGTGACACAGGAACACCTATTGAATACATAGGCTCAACTACAGGTCCAGCATACAATGAAGTGGGCTCACCGCTTAAAGTTGCTTGGAGTGTAAGACCTGAAGTAGCAAAAGTTGACGCATCGTCAGTGGGTAAGTGGTGTGAAGGTAATGTGTTTAATGAAGACCACGCACACGCCGTGCGTAATCTTGTTGTTAATCCTAAGCTATTATCTCCAATGGAGTAAGACTGAGCGTTTTTAGTTAAGTCTAGATATGAATACAAAAGGCGATTGTTGTGATAACAATCGCCTTTTTCACATAGAAGCCCTGACTTATCAGCCT
>Ga0307966_1000743_pt1 | contig 26743 bp, 15 predicted proteins | sample OrgLakmetagen646_FD_203141 | JGI IMG/M metagenome (GOLD analysis project Ga0307966, IMG submission 203141) | Saline water microbial communities from Organic Lake, Antarctica - #646 | ecosystem: Environmental > Aquatic > Non-marine Saline and Alkaline > Saline | place: Antarctica: Organic Lake... | reverse complement strand
TTTATCGCTGAAAAAGTCGGCACACATGCGCAGCATAAGAAAAAACTGGCTGCTCAATTGGGCTTGACCCCCCATGCTTTATACAAACGGCTCAATGGACGCACCAAGTTTACGGTAAAAGAAGTGGCGCTGATGATCAATGCCTATCAAATGTCTTTCGACGAACTGGTTATCGATCACCCCTTTTATGCAAAAGTATTCCTGACTTCTCAAAAAACGCCCATCCTCAGTATTGAAGACTACCTATTGAACTTACAGCACCAAATGGAATCCCTGCAACCACTTTCAGAATGCGAAGTGACCTATGCCGCTGCCGAAGTGCCCATCTTTTATTACTTTATGAGGCCGCACCTCGGATGTTTTAAACTCTTTGCTTTCGCCAAACACGTTTGGAATATATCCTCCCTCCGCGAAGAGGATCAGTTTCGCATGAATTTGTTTAGTGAAGCACTAATTGAGAAGACTAGATCATTGTGGAAAGGATATAGCCAGTTATCCACAACCGAAATATGGACACCTCATATTTGGCTCACTACTTTGAGTCAGTTAGAGTATTATATACAACGAGATTTATTCTACTCCCGTGATGAAGCAGTCAAAATACTGATTGAAATTCAGGAAGTCATTATGCATATGAGAGCATTTATTCTGGAAGGGTCCAAATCCTTGGAATCCACCCCAAAATCATCGCTCCATGTATTGAGTAACCGACTACTCTACTCAAATAATATGATTCGCGTACGACGAAAAGATCGAGATGCATTGTTTATTACTCACGATAACCCCCAATTATCTATACACAGAGGAAAAAGAGTTATTTTCCTACACCAGCATTTGGCTAGATAAGCTTTTGACGAGCTCTGATACCCTAAAGCGCAAAAAGCAAATAGTGGATTTCTTCTCTCTGACCCAACAGCGCATAGCCGACTTAAAAGACAAATTAGCGGCTTAAACCAGCAATTTTATGTCGATTAGGCATTATGATTTTATTGGGCGTGCCCCCTCGTCCGCCGACGGGCTGACTCGGGGTCGGTCCCTTCCGGGGTCGCTATCCGCTCCGTACCGGCTAGTCACAAGTGACTTTAGCCGGCACCAAGCCCTCCAGGCACCTCACGCGCAGCGGCCCATGGCCGCTAAGGGAAAAATGCAGTGCTAGTGCGAGCTTAATAGGTTTATTTTTTATTATCTCGAAACCTCCGTACGATGAGAACTTGGTTGTTCTTGAACTCCATCCAGGCAAAGTCATAGACTAAGTGATAGCGTTTTCCTTTCGCATTTTCATAGAAGCCCGTCATGTACTCAAATCGAAAATTCTTTTTCGCGAGAAGCTCCCGATCGACCTTTTTCTGTTGTGTGTTATCGCCCATGAACTCGAAGAGAATTGAGCGATTCCGGTGAAGGACTTTATCAAAAGAGCGAGTGGCCTTATTTGTTATTCTTTTGAGCTGTCGATGATAATAAGCCTTGCATATCGGACGGCAAAAGATTTTGTCCTTTCTTCCGGAGAATTCAGCCTTGCAAAATTTGCATTTACGCGAGTCCACTTATATAAAAATTAGGTTTAGAAATTAATTTTTTAAAGTGTGAAAAACTATAGTCCACCTCTTGACTATAAAATGAAATATACAAAAGATTTGTAAAAGACAAGGGTGAAAAGTTCGGGTTGTTGCAATCAGCCTGTTTCCATAACGATATTATCAATGTAAAACATAGCGAATTTGTGAATAGTTCCCGGTACCATTATGAAATCGTAACGGACCGTACGTTACGGCTAGGTGAGGGGAAATTCAAGAGGTGTGAGGTGGTATGGCAGAAGCGTAACGAACCGTACGTTACGGCTAAGTGAGGGGAAATTCAAGAGGTGAGAGGTGGCATGGCAGAATGGTAACGAACCGTACGTTGCGGCTAAGTCTTTTAAATTCAAGGGATAGCACTACTGCTGGTGTTCTCTGCAAGCTGTTCGTTCTGGGCATCATCATACATTCTAAATAACTGCATATCAGATCTTTCTGAGTAGGTATCCTAATATTTCTGGGGAGCAGGAATGTGGGGACAATGCTTCAATTTTGATCCTTATGAGTCTCCTTTCTTTACCCTACTCAACACTCGATGCATTGCGTGAAGGATGGGAGAGGCCCTCCTTAGAGGGGTCACCGCCGGAATGAGACAAGGAGGAAGTAGACTTCGGATCAATTAAGACATTTTTTGTAGAGGAGGAATTCCTTCCCGGCGGGGACCGAAGCGAAAGCGGAGCCTCGGACAGCCTGACCCCGAGGAAAGTGATTGACGAGGGGGCACGCCCAAAAAATTATTTTCTGAATATGACCCTTGATAAACATAGTTTTTCGAATGAAAGTGAACAATTAAAAAGGATGAAATTTCGCTCAAGTCTTTTTTTCAACTATTTTAGACCCTTGGATGAAGACTTTGCGGATCAGAAAGTGAGTGGTGAGGCAGAAAGAGTTGAGGCTGCATGATCTTTGCGGAGTGAGTTCAGTGTCCAGTAAAAAAATATTTGCCTATGGCTGCTAGCAGTGCTGCATCGAGCTCGAGAACGACTTTATTTGGTCACCCCGTCGGATTGTTCATTTTATTTTTTGCTGAGATGTGGGAGCGCTTTTCCTACTACGGCATGCGGGCCATTTTGGTTCTGTACATGATTAGCAGTGCAACGGGAGATAATCCGGGCCTTGGATGGGATAGCTCGGATGCGCTGATGCTATACGGCTGGTACACTATGTTGGTGTATGTGATGTCGATCCCCGGGGGGATATTGGCCGATAAGTTTATTGGACAAAAGCGAGCGGTGCTCTATGGTGGACTTACTCTGGTGTTGGGGCACGGTATTTTGGCGGTGGAGTCCGTCTGGGCGTTTTACACGGGACTGGCTTTGATCGTATTAGGTGTGGGTGGTTTGAAGCCCAACATCTCCACTATGGTTGGGGGCTTGTATCCGCAAGGTGATGAGCGCCGAGATGCGGGTTTTATCATTTTTTATATCGGGATCAATGTGGGCGCTTTCTTGAGTGCTTTGATCGTTGGATATATCGGAGAAACCATCGGCTGGCACTATGGATTTGGCCTGGCCGGCATCGGTATGTTACTTGGACAAATCACTTTTATGGCAGGTCAGAAGTACCTAAAAGGCATAGGCGAGCCGCCAGAAGAAGAAGACCCGCTGAAGCCAACGGAAAGTGTGATGAAGTCTGCGTCTTTTGGCCAGCTTTTTAAAAACTTATTGCAAAGCCAATTACAACTTGTAATTACGGTTGTTTTGGTAGTAGCCTCTCTAGGCATTTCTTTTTATGCCTTCGAAGGAGGCGACCGATACGCTTATTCTGCTTTGTTTATCTTTTTGTCTTTGGTCATGGGACTATTAATGATGATCTATCAGGATATCAATGCGGTTGAAAAGGACCGCTTCATGGTTTTACTTTTGTCTTTTCTCATTATCATTGTTTTTTGGGGTGCGTTCGAACAAGCTGGTGGATTGTTGAATATATACACTCTGGAGAAAATTGATCGAACGGTAAATTTTTTCACGATTGATGTCCTTTTTGCAGGAGCTGCCGCTGTGTTATTTATTTTAGGTGCGCTCCGGTTGTATCAGAAAAAGGATACGGGGTATTTGTTCCTTCCTCTGGGTGTTTTGGTGGCGGTGATCTATTATTTTTTGAGAGGGTCAATTACCGAGGAGCCGTTTGAGATCCCTGCCTCAGTCTTTCAGTCTGTCAATGCATTGTTCATCATTATTTTTGGCACCCTTGTCGGTGGTTTTTGGCTCTGGTGGCACAAAAGAGGCTACGAGAATTCCTCTTTGCTTAAAATGGCAGTAGGGACCATAATTATGGGTGCTGGTTTTTTATTTATGGCGAAGGCAAGTGCTGACGTAGTAGAGTATGGAGATAAGGCCGCTTTACTATTACTTATTTTTGCGTATTTGCTGCACACGCTGGGTGAATTGTGTGCTTCGCCTGTGGCCTTGTCTTTTATAACTAAGGTGGCCCCAATAAAATATGTGTCGATCATGATGGGGATGTATTTTGCTGCGACAGGGCTCGGCAATAAGGTGGCGGGTTCTATAGGAGCTATGTCTCAGTTAGAAACTGTTCAGGTGCAATTGGCTCAATCTCCGGCTGATGGAGGATTGATTCAGGATACCACCTATCAGAAAGCGATGAATTTTGAATTGGTTGGAGATATTTATTTGGATGATGGTGAAATCCGGGTCAAAGACGGAGATGAGTCCCTCTTGCAGTATGTTACCTTCACTTTCCCTGAAGGTGAAAATGGAAGTGTGGATAGTACGTCTTACAAACATTTGCGTGCAAACCTCGAGGAAGAAGAAGCATTCGGTATACAGTCATCTTTGACAGCTATATTTAGAATGAAATATAGTGATAACAGCATGCAACAGCGCGTCAAATCTGGAGAAGAAAATGTGGATTTGGAGTTGTATCAGGGACAGTTAGAGGTCTTTGAACTCCAGAATCAACAAGAATATAAAACTTTTGTAGGTATCTTCATTTTTACAGCGGCCTTTGGTATCCTGCTTTTGCTGTTCTTGAAGCGCTTGAAGAAATTGACACACGGCGCAGAGGAGATTCGCAGGGGGAGTCACTTTGAGGAGCAAGAAGGCTTCGAGGTAGCTGACAATTAATATTTCTCGATTGGAAAACACTTAAATTGATGCTATGAATGCTACGCAACCTAATTTTTTTGAAAGTAAGGTCTTAGGTCACCCGGCGGGTCTTTTTGTTCTCTTTTTTACTGAAATGTGGGAACGATTCTCCTTTTACGGAATGAGGGTTTTACTGGTGAATTTCTTGACGATGGCTGCGATCGGGTATAACCCCGGATGGGAATGGACGGCGGAGAATGCAGGCGCATTGTTTGGTACCTATGCGATGTTGCTATATATCACTCCTATCCTCGGTGGGATAATTGCTGATAAGTTGACGGGCTATAACTGGGCGGTGGTGATAGGATCGATTGTGATGACTTTAGGTCATGCAAGTATGGCACTGGAAACTGAATTGTCCCTGTATATGGGACTGGGGTTATTAGTAATAGGAACAGGCTTTTTCAAGCCCAATATCACTTCTATTATTTCAGAGATGTATAAGTATTTGCCAGAGAAGAAGGATGGAGCATACACCATTTTTTATATGGGCGTAAATGCTGGAGCATTTTTTGGTATGCTACTTTGTGGGTATTTGGCAGAGAAAATAGGATGGTCGTGGGGCTTTGGTCTAGCGGGTGTGTTTATGCTGTTTGGGACGTTGCAATTTTGGCTGGCCAAGCCACTTTTTGGACGGATTGGGGACACGCCGAGTAAAATTGCAGCCGGAAAAGAAGCTGATGCAGCGGCGGGTCTGGTGGATGAACGTGAGGATAGCAATCAGGAAGTAAATCAGGAGAAACCCAACCCTTTCACCACTATCGATAAAATTTTAATTGCTATTACTGCAGCTATTGGCCTTGGGTATGCAATCAATGACCCCATGTCTAAAATTATTGGTGTTGACCTCTTTGCATTTGCTGAAATGGGAGGTTTGTCAGGGCAATATGTCATGGTGATTTTGGCATTGATTTTATTTTTAGTGCTGGTTATATCTCGTATTTCCCGCTATTCAAAGGGTGTAAGAGAGCGTATGATTGCATTTGTGATTTTTGCGTTTTTCACGGTTTTCTTTTTCACTTGTTTTGAGCAGGGAGCTTCATCATTGATTCTATTTGCACGTGATTTTGTCGATCGAAGTTTAAGTGGAGGGGCAGCGTTTGCCTATAATTTAATCAATACCCTTTTGACTACGATCCCTTTGGCTATTATCACTTATGTTTTGTTTTTACTGGCAAGGAAAACCTTCAAGAAAATTCCTGCGTCCAACATTATATTGGCGATTACTTTTATTGGGGTTTGGGGACTAACCCTGTGGATGTTGGATAGAGATTGGAATACGACGGCTTATTTAGTAACTATCGACCGAGTCGAAGAGGTCATGACAAATGAAGAGGGAGAGATAATGCTCGATGAGCAGGGGGATACGACCTATCAACTCGTTCCGGTAACAGAGAATTACGTGCTCACGGATGAAGATAAGTTACTTAGAGATACAATTAGAATTGGTGAAGTGGCCGATTTCGAGGAAGGAGAACAAATTCCAATTATTGCAAAGAATAAGGAATCGACCAATTTTGGATATTTACCTCCGGATCGACTTGACTGGGCGCGTGCCCGAGGGGTCGAAAGACAGGTGGATAATGGGATTGTGATGGCTACAGTAGAGGAAGTGAAAGACGATGAAGTTGAAATAACAGTTTCTTGGTTTAGCATTCTCAATTCTTTTTTCATCATCGCCTTTGCTCCATTCTTTTCTCGATGGTTTGACAGTCGATACAATCCTTCTGCAGCATATAAATACGGATTAGGACTTATCATTATGGCGATAGGATTTGGTTTGCTCGCCTGGGGTTCAAGCGGAATTGCAGAGGGCGTTAAGGTGAGTATGATCTGGTTAGTTTTGGCGTATTTGTTTCACACTTTGGGGGAACTTTCATTGTCTCCAGTGGGTCTTTCTTATGTGAGTAAATTGGTGCCTGCCCGGATGATTGCCTTTATGTTTGGTATGTGGTATCTGGCGATAGCCATTGGAAATAAGCTGGCCGCCGTGCTGGGTGGCGAGATTGAACAGATTCAGGAATCTTATTCTCTGTCTGCGTTCTTCTTAATCTTTACTATTGTCCCTGCAGCTATGGGTATACTTGTAATATTAATGAATCCATTCCTCAAGCGAATTATGCATGGAGTGAAATAGTAATAGGGGAAAAAGCTTAGCACAGTATTTTTGACCGATTTTCGACTTGTCATGAAAATTTGTTACTTTAAGGGATCACATTAAGGATAGGTAAGTCGTGCATGAATAGAGTCATTTTCATAGTTTCCATTATATTGGGTTCACTGTCAGCCTATGCGGGCAACACGCCTTGCACTGCAACAGATCTTTGGGCGGAAATGCTAGAACCGCAGGAGGTGAATATTGGTGTCAGTTCATCAGATGTACCAGCTCCGAACTGTGGAGACTATTTCGATGCTGACGAGTGGTTTTCTTTTGACTGCCCCCCGGGAGGAGATGTAGCTATTCAACTCTATGCGGGGTCGATTACCAATGCCGCATTCACCTTATACAGCGGGGATTGCAACGACCTGACAGCCATACGATGCGTGTCCGACTATTTATGTGGCCAAGAGCCCATGCCCGCCTACTTTTTTGAAGACTTAGAAGCAGGGGAAACTTACTATTTGCGCATATGGAATGAAGACGGACCAACAGCAGGTACATTGGAGATCATCATTGCAAACCCTTCCGGGAACCCCTATATCACAACTGGAGATGCGACTGAAATTTCTTTTGAGGGTTCCAGCAATTGTATTCAGCTCACAGCCGCTGTAAACGCTCAGGTTGGCTGTGCCTGGTATCCAGTGGCTGTTGATTTCGACGAGGCTTTTGAGCACCGATTTAATGTTTATCTGGGGGATATTCAAGGCCAGGCAGGGGCTGACGGAATGAGTATTATTTATCAGATAGAAGATATTCCTACTTGTGGGCAATCCGGAGGGGGTATTGGTTATGAAGGGCTTCCAAATTCGGTAGGCATTGAGTTTGATACTTATATCAATGGTCCACCTTATATTGATTTAGGCCAGGATCACACAGCAATTAGTATCAATGGTAATATGTTCTCCCATATTTCCGGCCCTGTAGGTTTGGGAGTAATTTCTGATGGACAATTCCACGAAGTTGAGGTGGCATGGGATCCAGCGACTCAATTATTTCAAGTGTGGTTTGATGATATGGTGGTGCACAATATCAATTACGATATCGTCAATAATGTATTTGGGGGTGAAACCATGGCTTATTGGGGTGTTTCTGCTTCTACAGGGGGCTCGGTTAACCAACATGTATTATGTTTCGAAAATTTGGAATTAGAGGACTTAAGTGATGTTTACACTTCGGAGGAGCTTACGCTTTGCGATGGTGAATCAGTTTTTTTGGAGGGAGAACTTCAGACAGAACCAGGTACTTACGTAGATGTGTATCCTGCAGCCAATGGTTGTGACTCTACTCACACTACAGAGCTCGATTTTTTTCCTTCGAATCCTTCCGAGACCAAGGAGATTGAATTGTGTCCTGGTGACTTTTTCATCTATGATGATATGTTGTATGACCAAACGGGTGTATATGATGTGTACTTAGAGGACCAGAATGGTTGTGACAGTTTGGTCATCCTCGATATTCTGGTAGAAGAGTTTGAGGCTGATATTGTGAGCTCTGGTCCTTTAACTTGCGGTCGCGATTCGGTTATTCTAGAGCTGGATATTTATAATGGACAAGCATTGGAGTACTTCTGGAGCACGGGCAGCAATGCACCATCAGTTACTGTTTCAGCACCCGGTGGATATTGGCTTGATATAGTTTATGGGAACGATTGTGTGTGGTCGGATGTTTACGAGGTAGAAATAGACCCGGCAACTATAGAATTTCGGGATACTATGAGTTTATGCGCCGGTGGACAATTTAGCTGGCAAGGTTTTATAATCGATGAAGCGGGAGACTATGAAACCACTCTGCCCTCGGGGTACTATTGCGACACCCTTCTTCGCTTGCGAGTCAACGAAACCGACTATATTCGTCGGAATGATACTTTGAGTTTGTGTCCCGGTGATTCACTTCAGTGGGAGGGGCTGGACATAGATAGTGCCGGCCAATATGAAATAATAATTCCAGCCTCTGAAGAATGTGACACTCTGGCTCAACTCGAAGTAAGAGCCCTGAATTATGTTCCCCTTAGAGATACTCTTGGCTTATGCCCCAACGATTCTTTGAACTGGAATGGTCTAGCAATAGACTCTGTCGGTGCTTACGAAATCATTTTACCATCCTCGTCGGGCTGCGACACTTTCGCTCAGCTCGAAGTAGAAGCGCTGGACTATGTTCCCCTTAAAGATACTCTTGGTTTGTGTCCGAACGATTCTTTAAGCTGGAAAGGTCTGTCCGTAGACTCTGTCGGTGCTTACGAAATTATTTTACCATCCTCGTCGGGTTGCGACACTTTCGCTCAGTTGTGGGTCTTAGACCTGGAACGACCTATTGATCGCGACACTTTCGACTTGTGCCCCGGCGAAAGTCGAACATGGCGAGGAAACGGTATCGATAGCGCTGGATCATATTTTGAAAGAATACCAGCTGCAGTGGGTTGCGATACCTTTGCTTATTTGACAGTCAACCAACTTCAAAATGAAATAAAATCAGACACACTCTGGCGCTGCGAAGGGGATACAATATTTGCTTATGGAGAAAGCTGGGACACCGCCGGGGTGTATTCATTGACCTTACCTTCTTCAGTTTCGTGCGATACTCTATTAGATTTAGTTGTCATTGATCAGCCGCGGATTTTATGGCGAGATACCGTCGCCCTATGCCCGGGAGAAGACACTTTATGGCAAGGGCAAATCTTGACCGAAGCTGGTGAATACTCAATGACTATTCCCGCTTCTACAGGTTGCGACACTCTGGCGACCCTGGTGGTTGAAGAGTGGACCTATCCGCTAAAGGAGCTTTTTCTTGAACGCTGTTATGGAAACACCTTGATGATAGCCAATCTGGAAATTGATACCGGGGGTACCTACGAGACCTATCTGAGCGCTGATACGGGATGTGATACTTTATTGTGATTACAGGTAGAAGATGTGCCTCTGATCAAGACCTTTGACACCTTAGGGCTCTGTCCGGGCAAAACAATAAGTTGGAGAGGTGAATCTTATGATAGTGTGGGCAATTATGAGAGGAGATTACCGGGGAATGAGGGTTGCGATACCTTGGCTCGACTCAGGGTATATCCTTTGGATAACATCCAGCGAACAGTAACTTTTGAAAAGTGTGTTGGTCGTAGTCTGGAAGTGCACGGTCAATCTTTTGAAAACCCGGGAATGTATGAGTTGATTTTGCCTTCTTCTCAAGCCTGCGACACAGTCTTGACTTTGATTATAGAAGATTTTCCACTCATCACCCGCAGCGAACAGGTGGAAGTTTGTGAGGGAGATAACTACTTCTATCGAGGACGAGATTTAGTTCCCGATAGCACTTATACTTTTACTTTAGAGGGGACCCCACCTTCTTGTGATACAGTGTTGAGCTTGACAGTGAGCGAGGAAACATCATATTCTGTCCGAATTGATGCTTCGGGGCATCTCTGCCAGGGGAATGTGCGATTAACTCTGAATGGACTCAGCGAAAGTCAAATTTCCAGAGGAAATTGGAGCAATGGAGCAACTGGGGATAGCCTAATTATTCAAAAATCGGGAAGATATGCCTTCAACTTAGTAACTCCTGCGGGTTGTGAGGTGAGGGATGAAGTAGTTATTGATGAGTGCACGCCCTGTGAGAGTGGTATACCTAATGTTTTTAGTCCCAATAGCGATGGAGTAAATGACGTGTTTACTTATAGCAGCTCCTGTCAGATACAAGAGTTTAGCGCCCGGATATATGACCGATGGGGAAAAATGGTGACAGAGAGCCACCTTCCCGAGTATATTTGGGATGGAGGCGATTACGGTGTTGGAGTCTATGTGTATCAGATTGAAGTGGAATTAGAGCACGGGGGAGCGATAGAAACTAAAACTTTCCATGGCTCAATTACTTTGGTGCGATAGTGCGTTAGAAGGAAGTGGTTGTTTTTTCCATTATGAATAAACCCTGAGCTACATTATTACATTCATATATACAGCGTATTTTGTGCCTGATATGAAAAAATCCGATCTCAAACCTATTAAAGCTCCGGTCGCAGCTGAACTCGATCAATTTGAGTCTTTCTTTAGAGATTCCATGAAGAGCAAAGTGCCCCTTCTGGATCGGATTACTTATTACATCGTCAAACGGAAAGGCAAGCAAGTTCGACCACTCTTTGTCTTTCTCACCGCTCAAATGCTGGGAACTATTGGACCCAAAACATATCGAGCTGCAGCCCTGGTTGAGTTACTGCATACGGCGACGCTCGTTCATGACGATGTAGTTGATGACTCTTTCGAACGTCGTGGATTTTTCTCCCTCAACGCGCTTTGGAAAAACAAAGTCGCCGTCCTGGTGGGCGATTTCTTATTGTCTCGCGGTTTGCTCATCGCATTGGATGCAGAAGATTATGACCTATTACAAATTCTATCCCGGGCGGTAAAGTCTATGTCTGAAGGTGAATTATTGCAAATGGAAAAAGCCCGCCGACTGGACATTGAAGAATCGGTATATTACGACATTATTCAACAAAAAACCGCTTCCCTCATTGCTGCCGCCTGTTCCGCCGGAGCCGCTTCAGTCACTGATGATAAAGACAGAATTGAACAGCTGAGGTCTCTGGGGGAAAAAATCGGAATGGCTTTTCAGATTAAAGATGACTTATTCGACTATGGCGAATACAATGTCGGCAAGCCACGGGGTATTGATATTAGAGAAAAGAAAATGACCCTACCACTGATTTACGCCATGGGCCAGGCATCGAATTCTGAGCGCAATCAGATGATTCAGGTCCTAAAAAAGCACAATAAAAACAAGAAAAAGGTGCAGCAGCTCATTGATCGGGTAAAAGAGCTAGGTGGAATGGACTATGCCCGCTCGGTCATGTTGCAATACCGAACCGAAGCTCTTGACATTCTCAATGATATGCCCGAAGGTAAGGCAACGAAGGCTTTACAAGACCTCATTGCTTTTGTTACCGAGCGCAAAAAGTAATCTAATTATTCCGCATTTTTTCGCTCGATTTTGGCGCCTAAAGCTTGGAGACGACCGTCGATATTCTGATATCCCCGATCGATTTGGTGAATATTGAAAATTTTGCTTTTCCCCTTGGCCGAAAGCGCTGCAATGAGCAAAGAAACCCCCGCACGAATATCCGGAGAAGTCATTTCTATGCCCCGCAAAGGATGCTTGCGCTCCAAACCAATAACCGTAGCGCGGTGCGGGTCACACAAAATGATTTGGGCACCCATATCGATTAGTTTATCTACGAAAAAAAGACGACTCTCAAACATTTTTTGATGAATGAGTACGCTGCCTTTGGCCTGAGTAGCTACAACTAACAGTATACTCAATAAATCAGGTGTTAAGCCGGGCCACGGCGCATCGTAAATGGTCATGATCGAACCATCGATAAAGGTTTGAACTTCGTATAGATCCTGACTTGGGATATAAATATTATTTCCCTGTATCTCAAATTGAATGCCCAGTCTTCGAAAGGCCGGCAAAATATTCCCCAACTCCTTTACGGCCGCATCCTGAATCGTAATTTCTGACTGCGTCATCGCTGCTAGACCAATGAATGAGCCCACCTCTATCATATCGGGCAATATTCTATGTGTGGTTCCAGATAATGTATCAACCCCTTCAATAGAAAGCAAATTACTCCCTATGCCGCTGATCTTTGCACCCATGCGGTTTAACATTTTGCATAGCTGTTGTAAATAAGGCTCACAGGCAGCATTGTAAATCGTGGTCACCCCCTCAGCCAAAACCGCTGCCATGACAATATTGGCCGTCCCGGTTACAGAAATCTCATCTAAAAGCATATAGGTTCCCTGCAACTCCTTAGATTGAATATAATACGCCTTCCGTTTTTCATCGTAGTCAAACGAGGCACCCAATTTCTGAAAGCCCAAAAAGTGCGTGTCCAGTCGTCGTCGACCAATTTTGTCTCCGCCCGGTTTGGGTAAATACGCCTTGCCATAGCGCGCCAGTAAAGGTCCCAAAAGCATGACTGAGCCACGAATCTTTTTGGCATCAGCCTGGTACTCTCTTGTACTCATATACTCCATATTCACTTCCCCCGACTCGAATTCGTATTTCCCTGCACCTTTCTTTGTTACCCGCACACCCAGTCCTTTCAACAACTCCATCAAGGCGTTGACATCGAGAATATCAGGCAAATTTTCTATTATGACAGGTTCTTGCGTGAGAAGCACCGCACACAAAATTTGTAAAGCCTCGTTTTTTGCTCCCTGAGGTTGCAATGTGCCAGACATGCGATGTCCACCTTCTACTTCAAAATAGGATTGACTCATAGTGCTTTTTATTTTAATCTCGTATGATATGTAACAAATATATCATTTATTTAAAGCTGACCCTCACACATTGATACTTTATTTCGTCTTTTTTATTTTTGGGTGTTGCCCCCGTCTCGCCAACCATTCATCGGCAAATCAAAAGTAATGTGGCGAGTCGGGGGCCGGGCTATGCGGGGGTTCCGTCCCCAATTCTTTGGGGACCGCTTCACCGGCTCAGCCGGTTCGCGCCCCTACTATCCCTAACACAACTGCATCTGGTGTTGCAGAGAAGCTCACACCCAACTCGCAAGGGCTTGATTTTCCTGCCCTGCATACATTGCTTTTATAAGTTAATTTGATTATGTTTGTTTATCACAACAATCACTCAATTCTACTATCTTGGGATTGAGCGGCAATGTGCCCGTTCCAAATATTAACTTTGCATGGCAACTAATCAGAAATTATGGCTAAAAGAGATACCGATAAGAAAGTTACTCGCGTAGGAGGAGGAAATTCAGAACCACCTTCTCAGCAGGGAAATGGAGGGTTTCGACCTTCAGAGGAAAACAAAGGAAAGGCAAAGCAACTTCGCATTTTTGCCGTACTGTCATGGGTGCTAGCTTTAGGGGCACAGGCCGGAGCTATTTACTTGCTTTTTCAGCCACCGGTTTTAATGACCTGGCTCATTGTATTAATCGTAGTAGATTTGGCATTCGCAATTCTGGGCGCTCAGCTATGGAAAAAAGCCAACCGACTCGATCCCCCTTCAGAGAAGAATAAATTTCTCTTCTTTATGCAAAGTCAATTGGGGCTAGTCGCTGCTATCATTGCATTTTTGCCGCTGATTATCTTTATTTTCACTAGTAAAAATGTAGATAAGAAGCAAAAGGGGATACTCGGTGGAGTCGCGATTTTGGCGCTTGTAATTGCTGGGATTAGCGGAGTAGACTTTAATCCTCCATCCGTAGAACAGTATACGGAGCAGACCAAGTATGTCGAAAAGCTCAACAATAATCAGAATATCGTATTCTGGACCAAAGCCGGTACTCGATATCATTTAGAGGCAGGGTGCTCATATATCAATACCGATAAGACCGATGAAATCTTTGAAGGAACCGTAGCTCAAGCGCGCGAACTCAAAAACATTACTGAGTTGTGCAGTTTATGTGAGCGAAGAGCACTAAAAGATAATCAGCTCAATAAAGAAGATCTTGAGCGTGAGATAGAGTCTGAAATGTCAAGTGAAGAAGAGGATGTTTCAGTGCCTGACTCCATCCAGTAATTCCGCATGGGTATCAATGGTTATTTGCAGTGTATTTTGGCAAAAGGCATATCAGGTTTAGCCAAAATTATAATCTCACTGTTCAACGATTGAAGCATTTAACGTCTGCGTCGAGAAGATCGGGTATTTCTTCTTTTTCTTCCTTTCGAGCGACTGCGACCGCGCTTTTTGTGGTGGCTTTTCGAATTACCATTGCCCAAGCCCTCCAGTTGCTCTTTGTCATCTAAAGTCAACACCCCATCGGAGATGCGTTTGAGATCGGCTTTAATCATTTCGTCAGAAGCGTAGTGCTCTTGATGCCAATTCTGGTATGCTAACTTCATGTAGGAGCCAATTATTTTAGCAAACTCATGTTGCTTTTCCTTATCTTCCATAGCAACGGCTTTTTCTATCATAGACATGATGTTGTGACCGTAGTGACTATACTTGAGATCCTTTTGTGGATATCCCAATTGGGCTGGTTTTTTAAACTTCTCCTCTTTTGTTACAGGCTGCCCGTCCGGCATTTTGACGTCTAGCTTATAGTCAGAGATCATCACGGCGTGTTTCCATAACTTCTCTTTGAGCTCATCCCCGTCATTTGAACTCGGGTTGATTTGCTCCATAAGCTTTACAATATATGCAGCGAAATTCTGACGCTCGTCATCCTTCTCTATCGTGCAAGCAAATTGAACCAAATTTTGAATGTGTCGACCGTATTCCGGAATGACTAGATTTTCTCGTTGAGAATTATATTCTAAGGCTAAAGTTTTCATAAAGATATTCTTGTTGTTCCCTATCCTGAATTCAGGACGTGGGGCTAAAAGTATTTATTTTATTCAGTTTATTCTACAGTGACTGATTTCGCTAAGTTTCTGGGCTGATCTACATTACAACCTCTGATTGTAGCAATGTAATACGAAAGTAATTGTAAGGGTATGGCGGCTATTAAGGGGGTGAGCATTTCTTCTGTATGCGGCACCTCAATAGTGTAGTCCGCCATTTTACTAATTTCTCGGTCTCCTTCGGTAACAATGGCGATTACTTTTCCCTTACGCGCCTTAACTTCCTGTACATTGCTGGCTATTTTTTCGTAAGCACTTTTATTCGTCGCAATGACAATCACAGGCATATTTTCATCAATAAGGGCAATGGGGCCATGCTTCATTTCAGCGGCCGGATACCCTTCGGCGTGAATATAAGAAATCTCTTTGAGTTTTAGTGCCCCTTCCAAAGCCATGGGGAAATTTGCTCCCCTTCCCAAATAAAGTGCATTGCTGGTAGTGGAGATACTTTCGGCTATTTTTTGGATATTCTCTTTATGAGAGAGTACCGTTTTTATCTTCCCAGGTATAGCCTCCAACTCAAATAGTAAATTATGGAATAGTGATTCGGGAATTTGTGCGCGATGGCGTCCCAAATGCAGAGCCATCAAAGTGATTAAGGTCAATTGACCAGTAAAAGCCTTTGTAGAAGCGACTCCGATTTCGGGCCCTACGTGTATATAAGATCCGCAGTCAGTCAATCGTGCGATAGAAGAACCTACAACATTAACGATACCATAGGTTAAGGCGCCTTTTTGACGAGCAATTTCTAATGCCGCCATTGTGTCTGCTGTTTCTCCGGACTGTGAAATGGCAATCACTACATCATCTTCGTCAATAATTGGATTGCGGTATCTAAATTCAGAGGCGTACTCTACCTCCGTGGGAATTCGAGCCAACTCTTCTATTAAATACTCTCCAATCAAACCAGCATGCCAGGAGGTTCCGCAACCTAATATAATGATGCGCTTGGCATTCGCTACCCGGTCTATTCGCTCTGCTAATCCGCCCAGTCGCACCCAACCTTCACGTGCATTAATTCTTCCGCGCATAGCATCGGCAACGGTCTCTGGTTGCTGGAAAATCTCCTTTAACATGAAGTGGTCGTATCCTCCTTTCTCTAACTCTTCTAATTCCAAATCCAGGGGAAAAACCTTATGGTGTAAAGTCTCATTTTCCATAGAAGAAATCACATAACTTCCGTCGGACTTCATTTCACAAATCTCATTTTCTCCTAAGTACACTATTTGTGAAGTGAAACCTACAAGCGGCGTAGCGTCAGAGGCGATAACTAAGTCGCCATTTCCCACACCTAAGACTAAAGGACTGGCTTTTCGGGCCGCGACCATCGTGTCGGGATTATGTTTATCTATAACAACAATTGCATAGGCTCCTTTGACTACGTGTAGGGCTTTTCGGATAGCTGCAGTTAGAGAGAGCTCCTCAGTAGATTGGTAATGAGAGATCAAATGGACCAAAACTTCAGTGTCGGTTTCAGTTTTAAATTCATGCCCTGCCTTGGAGAGCGCTTCTTTCAGAGAGTCGTAATTTTCTATAATCCCATTGTGAACCAAAGCTAAGCGACCATTATTAGATACATGGGGATGTGCATTGATGTCTGAAGGGGCACCATGCGTGGCCCATCGCGTGTGGCCGATACCAATTGTCCCTCCTTTATTTTTTCCTTTGGCATAATCTTCTAGTACAGATACCTTCCCCTGCTTTTTATATACATTGAGTTCGCCATCATCTATAAGCGCAATGCCAGCACTGTCATATCCTCTATACTCAAGACGCTGAAGGCCTTTAATTAAATAGGGGTAAGCTTCTTTATTACCTAAATAAGCTACGATTCCACACATAAGAATAAATTAAGGAGTAGAAAATACAAGTTTCAATTTCATGGGATATTCGCTGTGCCCCGGGCCATATAAAATAGATCGCTCAGCTGTAATATTCTTTAACCGAGGTCTGAGACGAAACACGGGCTCTACTTGTCCTCTTCTTACTTCATCAATAAACTGAGTGATAAATAGCGTATAGTGGCGCAGAACTTGCCCATCCTCCAACTCTTCCTCTTCAATAAAGCCGCCCAACACTTCTCTCAAAAACTGTTCAGAACCCGCTTGAGATTCTGCAATGGCAACATCCCTTATCAATCTCAATTCGCCATCCTCATCTACTCTGATGGCCGTTATTTGGCGGATAGGTGGGAATAGATTCGTCAGGTTGCCGGGTAAATCATCAGCTACAGTAAAGCTCAATGCCGCATGGTTGATTTCAAAATCTTGCCAGTCGCTTAAGTCCGGAAGAGTTATTTCAGTTTCAACGCCAGCCATACTTTGACTGAAAAGTAAAGAATCACCCAAATTGGGGTTCTCGATAAAGCCATCTACAATGCCAGAAGAAAAATCGTGTTCGAAACTTGGGATCACAGCACTGAGATCAGTGAAGCTGAGATTCATTTCAGCGGGCTCGTCCATCTCATTTCTATAATAAACGATCATTCGCGTTTGCGGAGTCACAAGATTAAAGGCCAACATTGTGTTTTCGCTTAGAACTCTCAAATTTAAGCCTTTAAAAGATTCTAAAAACACCTCGTTATCTGAGAGAGCGAGCGAATCATAGGCTAGGATTTCCTCTCCTATACTTTTGTCTATTGGCACTCTGAGTTGAGGAGCAATGAGAACGGTATCAATATTGCCTTCTTTATCTTCAAAATCAATAATCACTGGAGTAGAAGGCTCGGCTTTAAAATCAGATCGACTGCCTATCGGATTAGCAGAAGTCAAAAAAGAGGCCCCTGAGGTGTAATCTGCCTCTGCATCGATACTTTCTTCTAAGCGGTATACTTCGATATCCAGGGATTCATTTTCCCAATTGCCATAAAAACTGGTCGAGTCATACCTGAGACTCAAGACGACGGAGTCTATAGAAGAATACTCGAAGTTTCGGCTGTTGTCTCTCACTCTCACCTGACCGAACACCTGAGAAGAACTATGACCGAAGTAGTCATCATTCAAAGTACCACATAAATATCTTGAAAGATTGGAAGAACCTTGATATACATCAATCGGTCCCGGATTAATCGTTTTGGCCGAAACTTTTGTTGTATCTATATTCTCCACTTCTATCAGGTCGGAACCGATAAAATCAGTACCAATGGAAGTGGGTGTGGTACATTTCATTAAGGCTATTACTGCGAGTAATAGTAAGTATCTAACTCTCAACATCTAATCTTGGTTTCTAAGACTCCTCGTCTTCTTCCTCTTCTTCAATAAATTCCTGATAAAAAGTAATCTGTTGTGTAACGCTATCTTCTCCTTCTTCGTATGGCAAAAAGGGAATTTCTTTCGCTTCTGCACGTCCCTTTAATATCTCATTGAGATCTTCGGAAGTGGAAATTAATCCGTCCGAAAAGGCCGTAGCTCCGGCGTGAAAATCAATAGTTCCATCCTGGTCAAAAGCCTCTAAGTTCTCTTCTTCCAAATGGTGAATCAAGGCCTTTTCCAAAAACTCCTGGTCAAATGCTGCCGGCGGAGCTACATCATAGCCCGTGTAGAGTATTTTTGAGTTTTGGAAAATTGGCTCGGCCTTATAGGCATTTTTGATGTAGGTGGGAATTAATGATGTCATCCAACCGTGAAGGTGTATGATGTCCGGTGGCCAGCCAAACTTCTTAAGCGTTTCGATCACTCCACGACAAAAGAAAATCATGCGTTCGGGATTATCCTCGAAGGCTTTGTCGTTCTTATCTGTAAAGATTTGCTTTCTTTTGAAAAACTCTTCGTTGTCCAGGAAATAAACCTGCATGCGTGCTCCAGGCAAACTAGCTACTTTAATTATAAGAGGATAGTCTTCGTCATCGACGATGATATTCATCCCAGATAGCCTAACGACCTCGTGGAGTCGGTGTCTGCGCTCGTTAATCGTCCCAAACTTGGGCATTAATATTCGAACTTCGTAATCTTGGTCTTGTGCCTTTTGTGGCAATTTCCTTGCAATGTCGGAAATAAGTGTAGCCGTAGTATAGGGCTCCATTTCCTGCGTAATGTATAGTATTCTTTGCTTACCCATAACTTTTCACCATTTGATAAGTGTTCACAAAAATAACAAAAAATAACGAGGAAACAGCGGATTACCCAAAGGGAAGGCTCTATTCAACATTTTAAAGCTAGAATTGAGGACTCAATGTACTTCCAGTTTCTCATCCACCGGCTACAGCCTGCATCATGATGGCACAGATAATCGCCCCATATGTGCCCATAGCATAACCCAAAACAGCCATGAGCACGCCGACTGGAGCGAGAGCTGGTGAAAAGGCTGAGGCGACAATGGGGGCAGAGGCTGCTCCGCCGACATTTGCTTGACTGCCTACAGCAACGAAAAAGAGGGGGGCCCGAATTAATTTTGCGACTACCAATAATATTAGCACGTGGATTAACATCCAAATACCACCGACGGCAAATAAGCCCAGGTTTGAAAAAATCTCCGCAATATTCATTTTCATTCCGATGGTGGCAACCAGGATGTATATGAATACGGACCCCATCTTCGAGGCCCCTAAGCCCTCAACTTCCTTCAATCGGGTAAACGAAAAGACGAGACCGACCGTTGTGGAAATCACAATCAACCAAAAGAAAGGAGAAAGTAAGCTATTGAGTCTGTAATAATCTAACGACTCCCTTATTTGTTCCATCATTGGCACAATAAGATCTGACCCCCAATGAGCTAAAGCGACCCCACCGAAACCAATACCCAAAACCACAAACATGTCTGTCGTTGAAGGAATTTGCTCTATTTTAGACCTATAGTCTGATACTCTTTGCTTTAGGTCTTCAATGGCAGAAGTATCTGACTTTAACCAACGATCTACGCGGGGAGCAATATTGGCTCCATATAATAAAAACCCCATCCAAATATTCGCAACAATGACATCGACAACGATCATGGAAGCAAAAATTCCATCACCAACTTTGAAAATTTCTTTCATAGCGGTCTGATTGGCTCCTCCTCCGATCCAGGACCCTGCCACGGTGGATAGCCCGCGCCAAATTTCGTCCGGAGTCGCGTTAGTGATAAGATCTGGAGCAAAATTGAGAATGATGAATAGTGCGATGGGGCCCCCAATGACAATTCCTAGGGTCGCGGCCAAAAACATGATGAGTGCTTTGGGCCCCAGGTTAATAAATCCCTGCAGGTCAATCCCTAAACACAGTAAAACCAAAGATGCAGGCAGTAGGTAGCGGGAAGCCACAAAGTACAGTTGGGAGTGCCCAGCAAATCCAGAAAAATTTTTGGCTTGAAGACCTTGATTTTCAATAAAACTATTGATTTGATCATAGCTCATTTGTTGGAAATCAGCAGGGAGCGTAACACCTTGTTGCATCAGGGCATCCATAATTTCAGGAGAGTACCAATGTGGAGCAATCCATCCCAGTGGATAATTTAACAAGGCAGGAAGGAAATAGCAGAGCAATAAGGCAGGGACGTAAGTATAGAATTTTTTCCAAAAACGATGGTCAATACGGGCAGTGTAGAATATGAGCGATAAAACTACAATAAGTAATCCCAGTATGACAGCATCGTTGGTAAAAAGAGGCTCCATATGCAAATATCTTTTCAAGTGGAAAAATCACTTAAAGATAAAAACTTATTTCACCTTCTATTAACGGGATTGCTCCAGGTCAATGATCGTCGATCATACTAACTAACTCCATGTCTATTTCTCTGCGGGTGAGGTTGACACCTAAAATCTTAACATTTACTCGTTTGCCCATTTTTAGGACCCAACCTGTTTTCTTTCCAGTGGCTCTATACTTGCGTGTTTCAACAAAGAAGGGTTCGTCAAGGGTGTCGAAGGGAACGAGGCCTTCAGCCATGCTGCCTTCTAGTTCTACAAAAATCCCTTTTTCAATAACACCGGAAATATATCCGGGTAGAGTAGCACCTACCTGATGTTCCATAAATTCGGCTTTTTTGTATCGTATGGATTCTCTTTCTGCCTCTTGTGCTCTTCGTTCAATATCGGAGATATGCTTTGCGTGCTTTTCCAGCGCACCTTTATCTCTTTTTTTAGAAGGAGAATGTAATTGCTCGAATAATATGCGATGTACCCAAACATCTGCGTAGCGTCGAATGGGAGATGTAAAGTGGGTGTAATTCTCAAAGCCCAACCCATAATGGCCAATATTATCTGTACTGTAAATTGCCTTGGCCATCGTGCGAATGGCAAGTGGTTCTAAAATTTTCAATGCATCGTCATTTCGCGCTTTTTCAACTAAACGGTTAAAAGATGCGGTGATGGCGTCGGGGTGAGTGGCATCAAATTTAAAACCGACTTCTTTTGCCATGGCGGCAAAATCCTGAATTTTATCGGGATCCGGCGTATCGTGAATTCGGTAGAGAAAAGGGATTTCTTGACCTCCTTTCTCTTTTTCAATGATGAATGTAGCTACTTCACGATTGGCTAAAAGCATGAGGTCCTCAACTAACATATGTGCCTCATTTCTTTCCTTGACGTAAATTTCGATAGGCTTGCCTTCATCGTCAAGTTCAAACTGGACTTCATCCGTTTCAAATGAAATAGACCCTGTTTTAAACCGCTCTTCCCGAAGTCGAAGCACGACCTCATGAACCTTGGTCAGGGAATCTGATAATGGATGTTCTTGTCCTTCAATAATGTCGAAGGCATCCGAATAGGTCAGTCGATGATCGGAGTGAATGACTGTTTTCCCAAACCAGCGTTGGGTGATCTTGTGGTTTGCATTGAACGTAAAGATGGCCGAAAAGGCTAAACGGTCTTTATGCGGAACCAGAGAGCATAGATTGTTCGATAGTCGTTCGGGGAGCATCGGGCAGACCCGATCGACTAAATACACAGAAGTAGTTCTTTCTTTTGCCTCCATATCCATCGGACCTTTTTCCTCTAAATAGTGAGTGACATCTGCAATGTGAATCCCAATTTCGTAATCTCCGTTATCTAAAGGACGATAAGATATGGCATCGTCGAAATCTTTAGCGGTCACCGGATCAATGGTGAATGTGGTAATATCCCGGCAATCTCTTCGCCTTTGAATTTCTTCATTGGTAATTTCTTCCGACACTTGTTCTGCTTCATCGGTCACTTCTTGAGGGAAGGTGAGGTTGAAGCCCTTTTGAATTAAAATGGAGTTCATTTCAATATCATTACTGCCCGATTCTCCTAAGGCCGTCGTAATTTTACCGATAGGTAGTTGTCCTTTCCTCTTGGGCCATTGGTCAATTTTGACGACCACTATAGATCCGTTGGGAATCTGGAATGCTTCATCATCAAAAATTTTGACGTCGAAGTGGCTCTTGCCATCCTCTGTCTCGACGATGCAGTAGTTTTTGTGGTGAATGAGTTTTCCGACAAACCGATCCCGATCTCTTTCAATGACGTCGGTTATCTCTCCTTCGGGCTTTTTCTTATTGAGGTTGAAAATGTTCAGTCGGACTGTATCTCGGTGCAAGGCGGTCTTCATCCGTCTGGGGGGGACAAAAATATCTTTGTCCAGTCCTTCGACGACCACAAAACCAGCGCCGCTTCTCGTCTTGTCTAAAACACCGGTATACAAGGTATCTTTTGGTGCGACTTTTTGAGGATCTTGTTTGCGGGAAATGTTCTTTTGCTTCTTCGTGTTGGGATAAGTATATTTTCCTTCTGAGGTGCGCAAAACGCGATTGCGTTCTACGAGAATTTCAGCCGCATGCATGAAATCTTTCTTGGAATTTCCCACGCCGACAAGATCTTTCAGCTCCTCTAAGCTAAAACTCTTATTCGCGTTGGAATTAATATAGTTTTCTAGTTTCTGCACGAGTCTTCTCGTACTGAGTGGTTTATTTTTTTTGGTCATAAGTAGTTAAATGCTGTTTTCTGAAAGGCTATAAATGATTTTGCCATCGGGTAATAACTCCATGCTAAATGCTCTGGAGTCCGTGGGCTTGTAATTGCTCTGATCAAGGGGTGCTGCACCTTCTACGATATGAATCATCCAGTCTTCACTAATGGTTGGTATAGCACGGTGTATTTGTTCTCCTTCTGTGAGCATACCTCCAATTTTCTCACGAGCAATAGGTTTCCCGTCTAAATCGAAAGTTACTAAAAAGTATTCGTAAATAAGCAGAGATGCCTTGAAATATACAAGAGCGTGAAAGGAATCTGTTTTCGGTATTTTTAGACAGGGGATGTATTCGTCATAGGCATCGGTGGATCCTTCCACTTCCTCACCGAGCAAGTGTTCCAGTATCATGGGTTGGGGTAATGGAGTGTTCGTCTTGCTAAATTCGTGATGTGCATCAGCTGTTAATATAATAGGTAATTCCAATTCAGGGAAAAATTGTAAAAACTGTAGGAAAGAGGTTGTTCTTTCTCCATTCATAGAGAGTTGTTTTTATTTTCAAGATTGCCGCGGCAAAGATGAGTAAAAATACAGGGATTTAATTGTATTTCCCGTGAGAGGTTCTTTGATGGGATGGAATTCTATACTTTAATAATAAGGACTTAATATCTACTTAACGCTTTGCTTTTCACAATTGTTCTAAGTCGGACAGAATCACTGCCCGACGGACTATGATTTAAAAAGAGTAGCACGCAATTATTAGCTGTAAAGGCCAAAATTGCTGCCAGGGGGTGTATTAGAGCTAGATATTGTGATCGCAAGAGAATGGGTGGCCTGCGCGACAATCTTTGAAACCGCTTGGCAAAAAGAGGTGGAAATCAAATGTAAGGGGCTATGACCTGAAGAAGGAAACGAAAGAGTAGCTTTCAGTTTTTCTGAAGAATCAAAAAATGAGTGAAGGGGGCAGTTTTGTCAGGGCAGTTTAAAACTATTCTAAATAAATTACTCTGCCGAGGGTCAGTAGAACTATTCTTATAGGTCAGACATTAAATTGGTACATTTGGTGGACATAAATACATATCCTTATGAAAAATTGGTTTCAAAAATTTTTGGTTTCCTCGATTGGAAGGAAGCTAATAATGAGTTTGACCGGATTGTTTTTGATCATATTTTTGGTCGTACACCTGATGGGAAACTTACAACTGCTCGCAGGAGACGGGGGAAGAGCATTTAATGAATATGCTTATTTCATGACTCACAACCCATTGATTAAAACAGCTTCTTACGGTTTGTATTTTTTCATTCTTCTGCACGCTGTACAAGGGGTTGTAATTAAGCTAAGTAACAATAAGGCGAGGGGTAGTCAAGGATACAGAAAATATAATGCCGGAGTCAATTCCTGGGCATCCAAGCAAATGGCATTGCTTGGAATCTTGATTTTTGCCTTTCTAATGCTTCACATGGGGGATTTCTGGTATTCGATGAAGGTCGGAGACTTAGAGATGAAAACTTACGCAGGCTTTAGTGAGCCCGTGGCAGACTTGCAAACAAAGGTAGAAGCTTCATTTGCCAATGTATGGATTGTAGTTGCTTATTTGGTCGGCTTACTCGCATTAGCATTTCACTTGTGGCATGGATTCTGGTCTGCCTTTCAAACATTGGGTTTGGATCATAAAAAGTACACCCCAGTGATTAAAACAGTAGGTTATCTGTATGCCGTGTTAATTCCGGCTGGATTTGCTGTCCTTCCCATCGCTATTTACATTCAAAGTCAATCGTAAAAAATAATTATGCAATTAAACGCAAATATACCAGAAGGGGAATTGAAGGAAAAGTGGCAAAGTTATCGCTCTTCCATGAAATTAGTGGCCCCGAATAATAAGAGAAAGCTGGAAGTCATCGTCGTCGGAACCGGTTTGGCGGGAGCTTCGGCAGCTGCCACATTGGGTGAATTGGGATATTCGGTCAAAGCATATACCTTTCACGACTCCCCGCGGCGAGCGCACAGTATTGCTGCACAAGGTGGAATCAATGCAGCGAAGAATTATCAAAATGATGGAGACAGTGTCTACCGACTTTTTTACGACACGATAAAAGGCGGGGACTACCGGTCGCGAGAGGCAAATGTCTACCGCTTAGCGGAGGTAAGTACAGAGATTATTGATCAGGCGGTGGCGCAAGGAGTACCCTTTGCTCGAGAATACGGAGGTCTATTGGCCAATCGATCTTTTGGAGGTGTTCAGGTAAGCCGTACGTTTTACGCTCGGGGTCAAACCGGACAACAGTTACTTTTAGGAGCTTATCAGGCCTTAGAGCGTCAGGTGGCAAATGGCAATGTTAAGTTATTTAATCGTCACGAAATGCTTGATGTTGTCATCAAGGATGACAAAGCAAGAGGGATCATCACTCGCAATTTGGTTACCGGAGAGCTTCAGCGCCACGGTGCCCATGCGGTCGTTTTGGCCACCGGAGGATATGGGAATGTATATTATTTGTCAACAAATGCAATGAACTGTAATGTTTCAGCAGCATGGCGGGCGGTAAAACGAGGAGCTTTGATGGCTAATCCGAGCTTTTGTCAGATTCATCCCACTTGTATTCCGGTGTCGGGTTCGTATCAATCAAAATTAACTTTGATGTCTGAGTCCCTGAGAAATGATGGGCGGGTATGGGTGCCAAAATCTAAAGAAGATGTGCAGAAGATTAGAGAGGGTAGCCTGGAACCCTCACATATTAAAGAAGAGGACAGAGACTATTATTTAGAGAGACGATATCCTGCCTTTGGGAATTTAGTGCCTCGCGATGTCGCTTCCCGAGCGGCAAAAACAGTTTGTGACGAAGGTTACGGAGTAAACCAGTCCGGCTTGGCAGTATTTCTGGATTTCTCTAGTGCTATTGAGCGATATGGTAAGGCCGAAGCCCATAGTCAGGGGATTTCAAACCCCTCCGATGAAAAAATAACGGAACTCGGAGAAAAAGTCGTAGAGAAAAAATACGGCAACTTGTTTGAAATGTATGAGAAAATCAAGGGGGATAATCCATACAAGACGCCAATGATGATTTATCCGGCCATACACTATACCATGGGCGGATTGTGGGTAGATTATAATTTACAAACCAACGTGCCGGGGCTGTTTGCTATGGGCGAAGCGAACTTTTCTGATCACGGTGCGAACCGTCTCGGAGCTTCAGCCTTAATGCAGGGTCTGGCAGATGGCTACTTTGTTATTCCTTACACAATTGGTACGTTCCTTGCCGATGAAATCAATACCCCGGCGATGGATATCGAAGCGGAGGAGTTTCAGCAGACGGAAGCAGATGTGCGACAGCGAATTGAGACATTAATGAATGTGGATGGCAGTAAATCTGTGGAAAGCTTCCACCGAGAGTTGGGATTATTGATCTGGGACTATTGCGGAATGAGTCGCAATGAAAAGGGGTTGAAAACAGCTCTTGAAAAAGTGCGTGCACTGAGAAAAGAATACTACGAGAATGTGTATGTCCCAGGTAAAGCAAAAGACTATAATCCCGAATTGGAAAAAGCGACAAGAGTGGCTGACTTTATGGAGCTTGCCGAAATAATGATTTTGGATGCATTGGATCGGGAAGAATCCTGTGGAGGACATTTTAGAGAGGAATATCAGACAGAGGAAGGGGAGGCTTTGCGTCGAGATGATGAATATGCCTATGTTGCTGCATGGAAATG
>Ga0307966_1000737_pt1 | contig 26848 bp, 18 predicted proteins | sample OrgLakmetagen646_FD_203141 | JGI IMG/M metagenome (GOLD analysis project Ga0307966, IMG submission 203141) | Saline water microbial communities from Organic Lake, Antarctica - #646 | ecosystem: Environmental > Aquatic > Non-marine Saline and Alkaline > Saline | place: Antarctica: Organic Lake... | reverse complement strand
ACAACTAGGCTGACAGAGGGGGGGTTTCTTGAGAGTGTTTACCAAAAGGCGCTTTATCAAGAGCTGCACAATAAAGGGCTGAAAGTTCAGTCAGAGCAGCCGGTGACTATTTTCTATAAAGGTGTGAACGTGGGCGATCATCGCCTGGATCTGGTAGTTGAAGATCGCGTCATCATCGAATTGAAAGCCCAGAAACAGATACCGGTATCAGCAGAACCCCAGTTAATTAACTACCTCAAGGCAACAGGAAAACAGTTAGGCCTATTGGTCAACTTCACTTTCCCGAAGGCAACCGTAAAAAGAATCGTTCTCTAAAGATTTGTAGCCACGAAACCCACCAAAAAACACCAAACAAAAATCTGTTCTCATTTTTTCGTGTCCTTTCGTGGATTTAGTGGCAAAAAAAGGTTTTAAGAAATGAACATCCTACTCCTAGGCAAAACCGGCCAAGTCGGCTTCGAACTCCACCGAACCCTCTCCCCCCTGGGCACCATCACAGCCCCGGGCAGAGCAGAGCTCGACCTGACCAGCAAACAGGCCGTCGCCGACTACCTGAAAGCCCACAACCCAGAGCTGATCGTCAACGCCGCCGCCTACACAGCCGTAGATGCCGCCGAAAAACATCAGCAAGAAGCATTCAGACTGAACGCGGGCCTACCGGAACAGTTGGCAACCTTCGCCGCAGAGCAGGGCGCACTCCTCGTGCATTACAGCAGCGACTATGTATACCCCGGCGACGGCGACCAGCCATGGCAGGAAACCAGTGCCACCGGCCCCCTGAGCGTCTACGGCGCGTCCAAGCTGGCCGGCGACCAGGGGATCCAGCAAAGCGGTTGCGACCACTTCATCTTCCGCACCAGCTGGGTCTACAGCGCCCGCGGCAACAACTTCATGAAAACCATGCTGCGCCTGGCCAAAAGCAAAACCGAACTCAACATAGTGTCGGACCAGATCGGCGCCCCCACACCGGCAAGGCTGATCGCCCAGATAACCAACATGGCGATACACAGCAAAATTCCCTGCGGCCTTTACCACCTGGCCCCGACCGGTGAAACCAGCTGGCAAGGCTTCGCCCAGGAAATCTTCCGGCTGGCTAGAGAGCAGGGCGAAGAACTAACCATGGGCCCCGAAAATGCTCACCCCATCCCTACCAGCGACTACCCGACACCAGCCAAACGGCCGCTGAATTCAAGGATGGACCTGAGCAAACTGGAAACCGCCCTTAACATCCAGCTACCAGACTGGCAAAGCCAGCTTGCGCTGACACTGGCCGAGTACCTCGAATAAGGGGTCTGTCCCCACGTGGACTGACCCCACAGTCACCAACAAAATATTGTTAGCCACTAAATCCACCAAAGAACACGAAAGAAAAACATTCGTTGATCTATGTTCGTGTGCTTTCGTGGATTTAGTGGCAGAAAAGCCCTCGAAGGAGCAACACCTGAATGACGACAACCCTGGCAACCACTCCCCACAGCAATTGGCAAACCATCGCCCCCTTGTTGCAGGCCCTGGGTTGTGGCATCAGTGAAGACGCCAGTCCCGAAACCTGGTACCTGGCCGAGCAAAATCTGCCGGAGGGTAATCTATTGTTGGCCTACACCCATCCCCGGCAGGCATTGATCAATGCAATGGAAGATGGCCAGGAGCCGGCCGACGTTCTAAAGCAATGGGAAGAACACACACAAGCTCTGGTTACGCTCTACAAAAACAACCGCCGCCGGGCTGTAATGGTTGATGTTCAGCAGGTAGCGAGCAACCTTGAGCGCACGGCAGAAACATTGGCAAGCCATTGGCAGCAAAGTATTGAACTGCCGAAAGAGCCGGAGAACATCGCCCAGCAGTCGGCAGACCCCTACTACCAGTTAATTGCGACCATTGCCATACATCAGAACAACCACCTGAGCCACCTTTTGACACAACTGGAAGCCTGCAGCCTTCCTGTGGCCGAGCATGAACAAGCTGTCGAATCCCCACAAGACATAAATGCCCTGTATTGGGGACTAGAGGACTTCCGCACACAAGTCGATCAACTTGGGGAGCTGTCAGAGCAGTACCAGGCTCTGAACAGTAAACATCTTGCCCTGGAAAAGCAGAGCCAGGTGGTACGGCAAGCGCTAAAAACTGAGGTCGCAAATGCCGAAGAAAAACAGAAAGCCGGGGCAATTGAGCAGGACAAACTTCAGAAGGCCCTGAATGCCACACAAACTCAACAGATAAAAGTCAGTGAAGAGGCGGATAAGCTCAGACAGGAGCTGGAGCAAGCTCGGGAAGATCTCAGACAAAATACAGCCGCTCTGGAAGAAGAGAACCAGCTTTTAGTCGCGCAACTCCACCTGGTACAAGAAGAGCTGGAGGGACAGTTAATTGCCTACAAAGAAGAGCAAACAGTTTCCGACGGTTTAAGAACAGAAATTGAAGAATTGAAAACCGTACTCGCAGCGACCGAGCAAGAGCACAAAGCAGGCGTTGCTGAGATAGATAGGCTTCGGCAGGCCCTGAATGCCGCCGAAGCCCAGCAGAAAGTTCATGGAGAAGAGGCAGATGGGCTTAAACATCGCCTGAAAAAAGCCACTTCCGAGCGAAACGATATCGTGGCTGATCTGGAAGCGGCGCGTCAGCAGGAGAAACAAACCAAAGCGACTCTGGAAGAAGAGAATCAACTGGTGATTGAGCAGCTTCATCTGGTGCAGGAAGAATTGGAGAGCCAGCTACTCAGCAAACAAGCGCTGGAAAAGCAGCTGATAGCGAGTACTCAGGAGCAGGACCACGCTCTCGAGGCTGCTAATCAGCAAATCAGTCAGCTGCAGAACAAGCTCAACAAGCTGAAAAACAGCGCATCGTGGAAAGCCTCAGCGCCGCTGCGCGCCATGGGTCGTCCTTTCAAGCGCATGCCTCCCGATAAACGCAAACTCAAAAGGCAGGCAGCCCAGTTAGCCGAGTCACCTTTCTTCGATGCGAAGTGGTACCTGAAAACCTATCCTGATGTGGCAGAGAAGGAAATAAATCCGGCCGAACACTATCTCAAATTTGGTGCTGATGAAGGCCGTGATCCCAGCGAAGACTTTGACACTGACTGGTATTTACGGGCGAATCCCGACATTCAGGAGTCCGGCATCAACCCTCTCATCCACTTCCTGAACCACGGACGGGAAGAGGGCCGGGCACCAAACCCGCAAGCGCAAAATTCCCTTCCTTCTCTTCAGGAGGCGAAATAAACCATGCCGACAACCATCACTATCTACCCTGCAAAAGTCCAGGTTCAGTCAACTGGAACAGAAGGCAGCGCAAACCTACAAACATTGGCAGCAGCCGTAACCGCAAATTCGGCCAACAACGCTCTTTATCAATACAATTTGCCAGAGGCCAACAGCCTGCACCCCGCGACTGATCTTCAAACTCTATTTCCGGGTTTAAAGCTGCAAAATACCCCTGATGTCGACACCCTGCATCCGGCCGAATTGATTAAACAGTATCGCCCTGAAGCAGAAAGGGATGACCACCTGATTATCCTTAGCCCAGGCGAAGAGCATCATATACTTAACACCCTGGCCGAATCAGAACTACTGAACACTTTCAGTCAGCTCACGATACTGGCCCACGACGAGCCAATGTATGAACAAGCCCAGCCAGCCAGCGCAACTCTTAGCTGGCTCGAAGCGCAGGGCTTTGAACTGAGCGCCCGCGATGATGAAGACGCCGACTGGCCCAGATGGCACCTGGCCCGCAACCCTCTGCAAAGTACTCTGGATGCCGTGAAAAAGGAAAAAACGGCACTGGCGGAGACGTTGCAGCAGCGCGACCAACAAGTAGAAAAACTCCAGGCCGAATGTCACGAACAGAAACAACGCACCGAGCAACTGCAAAGTGAAAACCAAAGCCTGAAAGAAGCCCGGCAAAAGCTCAAAGGCGAGGCTGAAAACAGCAGCAAACGCATCGGCGAACTGGAAGGACAACTTGAGCATAAGAACACTGAAGTAGGTCGGCTGACGGAAAATAACAGTGCGTTGACCGAAAAGCTGCAAGAAGCCGAGAAAGCCCTGGATCGCGAGAAGACCGCTCACGGGGAAGCAACCAAAGTATCGGAAGACTACAAAAAGCAGTTGCAGCAGCGCAACCAACAGGTAGAAAAACTCCAGGCCGAGCTTCACGAGCAGAAACAACGCACCGAGCAACTGCAAAGTGAAAACCAAAGCCTGAAAGAAGCCCGGCAAAAGCTCACAGCCGAGACTGAAAACAGCAGCAAACGCATCGGTGAACTGGAAGCACAACTTGAACACAGAAGCACTGAACTGGCAGGCTTGAATCAGCAGCTGGAACAAGCCCGGGGCGACCAACAACAGTTGCAGGAACAGCTTGCCAATCAGAGCAACACCCAGAGTGCACTCAAAACCCTGCAAGAACGCATGGACTATCTGTTCGGCCAGAACACCCTGCAGCTGGAGCAAGCCGCAAACGCCCTTGGCCAGCACGTTAGCCAGACAGCTCAGCACACCGCCACAGAAATTGAGTCAGGATTGGCATTGCAACAACAGCTGGGGCCAGACGCGCCGGCCCTGAGCCCAGCCGAAAGTGGCTTGCCCAAAAGCGCCGCGCTGCACCTGGCCCGCCAGCTAAAAAGCCAGCCATACGACCTGATCATAGAGCTGGGGAGCGGCGCGACCACGCACTTTATGGCCCATACGTTGAGAAACGCCTACAAAACCGGGCAACAAACCGCAGACCAGAAAAAACTGAGCCACGTTGTAGAGGCCAGTGACGAGGACCTGCCCAAACGTATTCTCAGCCTGGAACACAGCCGCAGCCGCTATAACCAACTGAATGAGCAACTTAAAAACAGCGGCCTGTCAGGTTACGTACATTTGCAGTTTACGCCCCTGGTGCCTTTTCCGTACCAAGGCAAGGAGCCCTTGTTCTATGACTGCGCTAACCGCCTGCAACACCTGTCACAAATACTCGATGGCCGACAGGCCAATATTCTGGTGATGGTGAACCAGCCCGAAGACGGAAGTGGACCAGACCCCAAAGCAGCCCTTCCCGCGCTCCTGCAATACCTTTCCTCTCACAAGCTGGAGGTTGTTTTCAATGCGCAGGCAAACCCAGACCTGCGAGGTCATTGGCTGAACCTGATGCAGGAACGGGGACTGGAACATACCGAGGCTAAAGCCTTTGGTGCGGAGCCTCTTCAACACATAACAGTCAACCCGTGACAGGGATCGAAAACGCCATGAAGCTGGAAAACCCTCTAAACCTGAACTTCAACCAGCCCGGAACCCAGGCTACACCTGTAGCCCTGAAGGCCGACTCAGATGGCAAGAACGAACAGATCGACGAGCTAAAAAAGGAACTGAAAGCCAAAAACCAAGAGCTCAGCGAACTTAAAACCAAAAACCGCCAACTCAACCAAGAAAACCAGGAAACCCAAGGGCGGCAAAAGCTGATGGACGAAGAACTCAAAAAAGCAGAAGCCCAAATAGAACTCATCATGGAACTAATGAACGAGCAAGAAGAGAGCGGAAGCAAGTAATGCATTTCTCTCTTTTTTCGTGTTCTTTAGTGGATTTAGTGGCAAAAGAAGGTCTTTATTAAATGAAAGGAATAGTCCTTGCCGGCGGCTCCGGCACCCGCCTGCACCCCATCACCCTGGGCATCTCCAAACAACTGCTACCCATTTACGACAAACCGATGGTGTATTACCCCATCTCCGTACTCATGCTTGCAGGCATTCGGGATATCCTGATTATTAGCACCCCGGAAGATTTGCCGCAGTACGAAAAGCTTCTGGGTAGTGGAGAACAGTTCGGTGTGAACTTCAGCTATAAGACCCAGCCTAAACCCGAAGGCCTGGCCCAAGCCTTTATTCTTGGCGAAGACTTTATTGGTAACGATAGCGTTTGCCTGGTGCTGGGCGATAACATCTTCCACGGCCAGCACTTCAGCGATCAGCTCAAAAATGCAGCCCAGAAAGAAAAGGGCGCCACCGTATTCGGTTACTGGGTGAGAGATCCGGAACGTTTCGGAGTAGTGGAATTCGATGAGAATGGCAAAGCCACCAGCATCGAAGAAAAACCCAAAAAGCCCAGATCCCCCTACGCGGTTACCGGCCTCTACTTCTATGACAACGACGTAGTGGAAATCGCAAAAAACGTTACCCCATCCGAACGGGGAGAGCTGGAAATTACCGCCGTTAACAACGCCTACCTGGAGCGCGGTGATCTGAACGTAGAACGCCTGGGCCGTGGCTTTGCCTGGCTGGATACCGGTACCCACGACAGCTTGCTGGAGGCCAGCAGCTACGTGCAAACCATAGAGCACAGACAAGGCCTGAAAATCGCCTGTTTGGAAGAAATTGCCTGGCGCAACAAATGGATTTCTGGGCAGCAATTGCAAAGCCAGGCTGCGGAGCTGAGTAAAACCGGGTACGGCCAGTATATGGCAAGCCTTCTATTATAAATTTTGGGCGCATGACCAACGGAAAGCCGGTGCACTTCGGCCGCTGATCCACCCTGAGAGCTACCCAATGGCACCTGACAACAAAAATAGCCCATCAGAATCACTTAAAGCTGGCCCAGACTACGCCTACGTTTCCCGGTTGTGGGAACTGGGTGACTGGGAGGCGCTGCGGGATCTGGTGCCGGAAAACCTTGGCAAGGAGCAGGAACAGCAAAAGACAGCTATTTTCAAAGCCGTTGCGCTACTTCAGGCGGGCAGGCTTCAAGAAGCCCGGAAGTTGCTTGACCATGGCAGAGAGGCCTCCGGGCCAGAAACGCAGTCCGCGTTACTGGCATCATTGCTGAATACGCTCGGAAGAGCCAAAGCCCTCCAGGGTGATCCAACTGGCGCAACCCGGAGTTTCATAGCATCACTCCAGGCAACCCAAAAGGGGCAGTTACCGGTACAGCTCTACAAAGCGAGAATCAGCCAACAGATTGAACTGCTAGGGCTGAATGCTGACGATTTCCTTCACGACAAGCACTGCGAGAACACCAGCCTTGTCATACCCGATAGCGCCACTACCGCCTTGACTGAAAACCTCAGTTTTGGCTTTTGGATGAACCTGCGTACTTGGCCAACGGATTGGACAGTGATTGTCGGCAAGCTGGTAACTGACGCAGACAACGAGCTCTGCCTGCGAATAAAAAACCGCGACACAGCCCAGCTGTTTTACGGCCAAGGCGATCACGCAATCGTCCTGCACACGTGGAAACCATCAACCCATATCACCTTAAACCAGTGGGCCCACCTGGCAGTCGTCAAAAAGCAGGGCAAATTTAGCCGTCTATACATCAACGGATTGATCCGGGCAGAGCGAGACGCCACCGGCCTGGAACCGGCCAAACACGTTGATGCAGATATCGAACTGCTTGGCAGCCAAAAAGAGGGAAGGTTCCTGAACGCCAACGTTCAGAATTTCTGGCTGACAGACAAGGCCCTGACCTCCCGGGAAGTCTGCGCGAACCTTCTGGCAACCTCAGCTAAACTGAAAGGTAAGCATTACCTGACCCCACCAGAAAATCCGGAGAATGCTCACCCTCTGGAGTTGATGGAACTGACACAGACAGCGCAAAACCGATATTCAGCAGCGAACCGCATACGATCCCTCGATTACCACGAACTGATCGATGCGCTGGAAAGCGAAAACCTTAATATCGTCGTGGTCGGAGCCAACGACGGCAAGAACAACGATCCTTTGTACGACTACCTGGCAACCACAAAACGCAAAAACACCGTTGTTCTGATAGAGCCACAGCAGCAGTTGATTCCCTACCTTCAGGAAAACTATCGTTTCCACCCCAGTGCCCACATTGTGAATGCAGCCATCGGGCAGGAGGGCGAGATGACCCTCTATGGAGTCAAACAAGAATACTGGGGAAGGCTTGTTGTGCCCTATGCCAAAGAGCGTGGCTGGCCGGACTACAGGGCGCCCACCGGAGTTGCATCAGGGAACAAGGCGCATGTTGCCAACTGGCTGAAGAAGCATCTTCCCGGGGTTGACTCCAACGATGCAATTGAAGCGTTTGCCTTAGGTAGCCAGAGCCTCGACAGTGCGCTGCAGAGCGTTGGAGTCCATGGGCCGATTGATGTACTTCAGATTGATACTGAAGGCTTTGATGATGACGTTATCTACTCATCCAACCTGGCGGTAAACCGACCAAAAATTCTATTTTTTGAGGTGGCTCACCTCAACGAAAAAAGAAAGAATGAATTGGTGAGTTTCTTAAACGACATGGATTATCGCATCTTTGATATATCAGAAGATGTAATAGTCTTGCTGATGAATTTTACTAGCTGACTTCGGAGTTTGGTGTGAGTTTTTTAAAGAAAGGAAATTCTGAGTTCTTGAAGGAGAACTACAAAGAGGCTGAAGCTCTTTATAAAAAAGCCAAGGAGTCCGAGCCAAATTTAACAAAGTTCGTTGATTTCAATCTGGCCCTTTGTGAACGGAGGTTGACACCAGCGGCCAAGACGACTTCGGCGTTGGTGCCGATGACAGCTGGTCCAATAAAGGCTGCCCCAGAGGTCAGAAAAACTGAGTACTACCCTAAGGAACATCCCGCCGCACCGTATCTGATGAGCTATCAGGTTTATTCGGTCGATATCGTCATACCTGTTTACAACGCATTAGACGATGTGAAACTTTGTTTGAAATCCGTTGCTGAAAATCGAGGCCTGTATCTAGGCGATACTTATATCGTCAATGATGAGTCCGATAGAGAAACTACTGATTATCTCCGGTGGTTCTGTGCTGAAAATGAGGGTTTCCACTTAATTGAGCATGAGAAAAACTGCGGATATACAAAAACAGTTAATGATGGATTGCGAGCCTCGACTGCAGATTTTGTGATTACGCTGAATAGCGATACGATCGTAACAAAAGGTTGGTTGCAGGGCTTGGTCCGCTGTATCCGTTCAGACGACAGGATAGGCATCGTTGGACCTTTGTCTAATGCAGCGAGTTGGCAAAATGTACCGGTCTTGTTGGACGAGAACAATCAGTTTGCGGTGAATGAGCTTCCACAAGGATTTGCACCGGATGATATGGCCGAGGTTGTACTTCGCAGTTCGCATCACGTCTACCCAAAAGTTCCGTTTGTAAATGGCTTCTGCTTCATGATGGCCAGGGAAGTGATCGATAAAGTGGGGTTACTCGACGAGGAGCGGTTTCCAACCGGCTATGGCGAAGAGAATGACTACTGCATTCGAGCTACCGATGCTGGCTTCGAGCTAGCGATTGCGGATGACACCTACGTATTCCATGCAAAATCAAAAAGCTTTGGGCACGAAACTCGTAAAGTCTACTCCAAGAATGGCTCTGAGACTCTGAAAGCCAAGCACGGTAAGGATCTAGTGAACGAACTCGCTGGAAATATTCGGGATATGACGCAGTTTGAGGATATCCGGTTCCGTGTTTCAGAAGGATTAACGAAGGGGCACCACTCTGCACCAAAGGGTGATCCGCTGAGCAAGCGTATCATGTTCCTCCTTCCAGTGTCCGGGGGTGGTGGAGGTGTTCACTCTATTGTGCAGGAAACCATGGGAATGCGGCGTTTAGGCGTAACTGCGAAAATTGCAGTACCAGCCAAGCACCGGCATAAGTTCTTAAAAGTCTATGAAGATATTGCTGAGCGAGAAGAGCTATTTCTTGGGTTTGATAACACTAATATTGATGAATTGGTGAAGCTTTCCCAAAACTTCGATGTAATTGTTGGCACAATTTATACATCCATGAAGATGATTAAGTCGGTCAAAGAAGTCAACAAGAACATCACAATGGCCTATTATGTTCAGGACTATGAACCCTTGTTTGATGAGCCGGGAAGTGAAGCTTGGAAAGAGGCTTATGCGTCTTACACACTTGTGCCAGACACTATTCTATTTGCAAAAACTGACTGGATCTGTGAAAAGGTTTTTGATATGCACGGCGTACAGGTGAGGAAGGTCTCCCCGAGCATAGATCACGACGTTTATAAGCCAAAAGCGGGCAATTTTGACAAAGATCATATTGTTATTTCCACGATGATTCGGCCAAAAACGCCACGTCGCGGGGCTGATAGAACCATGCGTATATTGAAGCGTTTGTATGATCGTTTAGGCCCCCAGATAAGAATTGAACTTTTTGGTTGTGAACGAGACGACCCATTATTCCGGAATTTGGAACGTTCGTTTAAGTATACGCTGCATGGTGTTCTGACTCGTAATGGGGTAGCTAATGTATTGCAATCATCCGATATTTTTATGGATCTTTCAGATTACCAGGCGTTTGGACGAACGGGGCTTGAAGCAATGGCCTGCGGGGCTCTATCGGTTGTCACCCAGTATGGTGGCGTTTATGAGTATATCAAAAACGAAAATGGCCTGGTTGTTGATGTTTTCGATGAAAACAGTACTTTTGATAAAGTGCTGGCCCTAGTTGAAAAAGGGGACATCCCTTCTGTAAAGGTTGGCGGAATGATGATGGCTGCTAACTTTTCGATTAACAAAGCCGCAATCTCTGAAATCTTGAAACTAGGTCAACAGTAATGTCGAAGAAACTTTTATTGCATATTGGAACTGGGAAAACAGGAAGTTCATCGATTCAAGAAGCCTTGAAGACATTAAAGGTTCCAAATATTGCTTACCCTATAATTAATGGCTCTGGAAATCAGAATATTGATGTAATTTTTAAGTCTTATGAAAAATCTGGTCGAGGTGTAAAAAGCAATTTTAACGAAGAGCAATTTCAAGAATTTAAGAGTGGAATTAGTGATCGGCTCAAAATACATCTTGATGGCTCTGAAAATTTAATTATATCTTCTGAGTATCTTTTTGATTGTTCGGCGGATCAGGTCGAGAGAATCTATCATTATTTTGATGGGTCAGGGTTCACAGATAAAAGAATCGTTATTTATTTGCGAAATCCTGCATCATACTACTTGTCTTTGGTTCAGCAAAGGCTCAAGGCCTCCCATAGTTTCCCTGACCCCCAGAATTTTCAGATGAAAATAATGGCTAAGATATTGAGATGGAAAGAGGTCTTTGGTTCAGAGAGTATTATAATTAGAGAGTTTGACCAAAAGGCTTTGATTGGTGGTGATGTTGTATCCGATTTTTCATGTATTCTCAAGGAGTACTTTGACGCAACGGTGAGAATGGGAAAAGTTCGGGTAAATGAATCAATCTCATCAGAAGGGATGAAAATCATCCAAGATTATAGGCGGAGCCATTATTCAGATCAGGATAATTTTTTCTTTAGGGATTCTAGTAAATTGGTGGCTCATTTGATGTCGCTTTATAAAAAAGGGTTTGGCTCAAAGCCTACTTTAAGGGAGTCGGTTTATCTATGTGTTTTGCGCAATCATATCGATGACATTGATCTTCTGAATCGTGAATATGGTATTTTCCACAAGGAGAAGAGGCTTCTAGATGATCAGTTCGGATTTAATGTTGATCTCGAAGGGGCGTGTGAATTGAGTGGAATTCTAGAAAATGATCTAGGTCCAGATGTTATAAATTCATACCATGTCGAGCTCCTAAAGTGTCTGCTTGATTGATTTTGCCGGGGCTCCTATTGTTATGAGCTTTAATAGTAAACTTCTTTTTTTTGCTTACGCAAACGAAAACTATTATATTTTTGTTCTTCCTTATATATATTTTGCTTTGCGATCTACTGAGGACTCTAGTGTAGAAATAATATTAGAGGATTATGGTTTTTTCGTTAGTAAATATTCTAAGGGGATTGAGGTTTTAGAAAATACGTTTCCAGGCAGATTTTTGTTAAGACAATCGTCGTCTGTCGAAAAGGATCCTGATTTAAAACCTAATGTTATTAGGTTTATCGAAGAGCCAGTGCTCAAGGCTGAATTTGTTTATATTGGTGATGTGGATATCTTGATTTTCGAGGATGTTCTTAGTAAGCACTTAGCTTTCATCACAGATTATGAGTTGCCATTTAGTAATGTTATTAGAGGAAAGACTGAGTTGACAGCGTATCCTAGGTTGACTGGATTGCACTTCGCTAAGTACTCCGTCATGTATCCTCTTCCCGATATTTCTGATATTGATGTCAATAAAAGAAACGATGAGAATGTGCTTTACGAAATCATGAAGCGAAAAAAATTGATGGTTCCTCTTTCATTTAGGGATCGGCCTATCTGTGGTATTCATATGTCACTTAATAGAGATGCCGTTGGAAGGTACAGTGTAAATAGGCGAGATGAGTTTTACGTAGCAAGATCTCTAGGTTGGGGCATCAGGAGATACAGCTCTGAGTTTCTTAGTGCCATTTCTGAAAGTGGCTTCTCAAGGCTCTATTTTCATTTTTCTCTTGAGGTAAGAGCTCTGCTCATGGTAGTTGAAGCAGAGTCGAAAAACATATTGTCTGACCTTAATAGGATTGCAGCGGATTTTTTAGTCGACAAACGTCTTTCCTCAAGTTTGCGGTCAGGAAAAAAACAAGATTTGATTGATGAAGGATATAGTTTGTTAAATTTAGAAAGGTATGAGGAGGCTCGGATCCTATTTCATGAAATTATCGCTGTTTGGCCGAGTTATTATAAAGGATATTTAGGGCTGGCGTTTGCTTGCTCAAAGTTAAATAACATTGAGCTAGCGGAGTTTCTTCTGAAGCAAGCAGATATCTTAACAAAACGCTCTGTTCTAAAGAAGGAGGTGGCAGATGTGCGAGTCAGGATTTTCGCCGATTTTGATGTGAACTAGTATTCGTATCACAATGAGCTGCTGCTGTTATAATATTTGCATTCAAATTTTGAGTTTTCATATGCAGTGGTATGTCGACTATATTCTGGTTTGATGTCCTTAATCAACAACTGGATGCCAGCATAGGAACAACCAATTTATGAAAATAGCTCTCGCCGGAACCGGCTACGTCGGCCTCTCCAATGCCATGCTTCTGGCCCAGCATCACGAAGTGGTTGCGCTGGACATTGATCCAGAGAAAGTTCAGCTTTTGAACGACTACATCAGCCCAATCGAGGACACTGAAATCACGCAGTTCCTCACTGAAAAGGCGCTGAAATTCACGGCGACTCTGGATAAAGAGCAGGCGTATGCTAACGCTGATTTCGTTATAATTGCGACCCCCACGGATTACGACCCGTATACCAACTACTTCAATACCCGCACCGTGGAATCGGTGATTCAGGACGTGATGTCCATTAATCCTGATGCGGTTATGGTTGTTAAGTGACGGTGCCAGTGGGCTTTACCCGCGAGGCTAGTCAAAGGTTTGGTACGGGTAATTTGCTGTTCTCACCCGAGTTTCTGCGTGAGGGTAAGGCGCTGTACGACAACCTCTACCCGTCTCGAATTATTGTGGGTGAGCGTTCCGAGCGCGCGCGGCAATTTGCGGCTTTGCTGCAGGAAGGCGCGATCAAGAAGGATGTGGCGACCCTGTTTGTAGATAGCACCGAGGCCGAGGCGATCAAACTGTTCTCCAACACCTACCTGGCCATGCGGGTAGCTTACTTTAACGAGCTGGACACCTACGCCGAAACCCATGGCCTTAACAGCAAACAGATTATCGATGGGGTAGGGCTCGATCCGCGCATCGGCAACCACTACAACAACCCGTCCTTTGGCTACGGAGGTTACTGCCTGCCCAAAGATACGAAGCAGCTGTTGGCCAACTATGAGGATGTGCCCAACAACTTAATCAAGGCTGTTGTGGATGCCAACCGCACCCGCAAGGATTTCGTGGCGGACGCCGTATTGCGCCGCAATCCACAGGTGGTGGGGGTATACCGTCTGATCATGAAGACCGGCTCCGACAACTTTCGTGCCAGCGCCTTGCAGGGTGTGATGAAGCGAATCAAGGCCAGGGGTGTGGAAGTGATTGTGTATGAGCCGGTGCTGGATGACGACGAGTTTTACCATTCGCGGGTGATTAAGGACCTGGAATCGTTCAAGCGGGAGGCAGATGTCATTTTGGCTAATCGCGTTACCCCAGACCTGGAGGATGTTGTTGATAAAGTGTATACCCGGGATCTGTTCGGCAGTGATTAACGCCTCTGGTTGTGCCTGACGTGCCCAGAAAAGGTTGGCTAGTTCGTATCGCTTGGTCTGTTTTTCGGCGGGGGGTTGAAGAGCCGCGGTCTGCTGAAGCGATACTTCGTAACAGTGATGTCTTCGATAGCCAGTGGTATTTGCATCACTATCCGGATGTGGCTCGGGCCGGTATGGAACCGGCAAAACATTACCTGGCCCACGGCTGGCAGGAGGGGCGCCGGCCGGGGCCTTTGTTCGATGAGGATTGGTACCTTGCTCAGCGCCCGCAAGCAGCAGACACCGGGCAGCCTCCAATTCTTCATTATCTTCGCGTGGGTGGCCGTGAGGGTATTCTGCCGACCTCAGGATTAGCTATAAAGCCCGTCTGGTGGGCCTTTCGGCGCTCCTCTAAGCCTTTGATGAAAGTCGGAAACGGTGTTTACGCAAGGCTTCTGGCAACGCGAGCAGCTTCGGAACGGGTCACCGTGGTTGTGCCGGTGTTTAACGTGCCTGCTGAGGTGGCAAGGTGTCTCAAGGCTCTCGCGAGCCATTTGCCAGCCAGTGCCAGGGCCTTGGTGATAGACGATGCCAGTACCGATCCCGCCATAGCAGATTTGTTGGCAAGGTATGAAGACCGGGGTGGTATTGAGATTATCCGGCACCCGGTTAATCGGGGGTATACCGCCACTGTTAACGAAGGCATTCGCCTTGCCGGTGAAGACGATGTGGTGCTGCTCAATTCCGACACCCAGGTGGGGCCAGGTTGGTTAACTCGCTTGCGGTACACCGCTTATGCGGATGAACGCACGGGATCTGTGACTGCGCTTTCTAACAATGCCGGGGCATTTTCTGCGGCCTCTCAGGACGCAGAGGCCTACTGCCAGTCGCCGGACGAGTTTGATGGTCTGGCTCGGGCGGTCGCCCAGATGGGCAAGTCCGAATCCCTATTGGTGCCAACGGGTAGTGGTTTTTGTCTGTACCTCAAGCGCCGTTGCCTGAATGAGGTTGGGCTATTTGATGAGGCGGCCTTTCCCCGGGGTTATGGAGAGGAGAACGACTGGTGCCAGCGCGCAGAGTTGGCGGGCTGGCGACACACAATAGACAGCACCGTGTACGTGTTCCATGCCAGAAACGCCAGTTTCGGTGACGAAAAGCAGGCCCTGCTGGCCAATGCCGAGCAGGTGATTCAGGCCCGATACCCAGATTATGGGCAACAGGTAGCTCAGGCATTTTCTGCCCCGGAACTGCAGGCGGCGCAGCAAAGAATTGCGGATATTGCCGCCGACCGGGCAGTGGTTAATGCTGTTCGACCCCGGGTTTTGTATGTGATCAGTAATCGTTCCGGCGGTACTTTCGCTACCAACCAGGACCTGATGCGGGGCGTTTCAGGGCAACTTGAGCCATTTTTGCTGAGTTGCGACAGCCAGACCATGACCTTGTATTGGTACGGCGAGGGTGGCGAATTGGAAGTGGCCAGTCGCCGGCTTGCTGAGCCAGTTGAAGCGTTTCCCCATCGCAGCGATGAATACAATGAAGTGTTAGCACGTTGGTTGGTGGAATGGGCGATTGAGTTGGTGCATGTTCGGCATCTTGCCTGGCACAGTCTGGATCTGCCTGCGGTCGCGCAAAGTCTTTTGATACCTTGCGTGCTTTCTTTTCACGATTACTACACAATTTGCCCCACTGTGAAGTTGTTGGACGAGCAAGGGCGTTTTTGTGCAGGCGTTTGCACAACAGGCTCGGGCCCATGCCAGAACGAGCTGTGGCCTGACGGAGCGTTTACGGACCTCAAACATAATCAGGTTTGGGCTTGGCAAGCGATGTTCGCCGACGTGCTGCCGGCCTTTTCAGGTTTTGTCACGACCTCGTCAGAGGCTCGGTCTCTGATGTTGGCTCGTTACCCGATGCTTGAAGAGCATCCGTTTGAAGTGATTCCTCACGGCCGCGACTTTGATCAGTTTCTGCAATTAGGCCATAAGCCGGTAGATAACCAGCCTTTGAAGGTTGTGGTACCCGGACATCTCACTTTTGCCAAGGGCGGTACCATAGTTGCTGAATTGGCCAAAAGGATTCCGGGGCATCTTGTGGAGTTTCACATTTTGGGTAGCGTGTCGCCCGAGGTGGATCTACCGGAATCTGTAATCTGTCATGGAGAGTACCGAAGAGACGAGTTAGCCGCCCGTATGCGGGAAATAAATCCTCATGTGGGTGCGATACTCTCCATCTGGCCAGAAACTTGGTGCCATACACTGACTGAGCTTTGGGCGGCAGGGATTCCCGTGGTTGGTTTTGATACGGCCGCTGTTGGTGAACGTCTTGCAAGTTCCAATGCCGGTTGGCTAATTGACGGTTTCTCCGTGTCCGCTGTTCGGGAAAAGTTGCTGCTGATTCGTTCAGGTGATGATTGGCAAGATAAAGCGGATGCGGTGTTGCAATGGCAGCAAGCAGCTGGTGAGGAGCAATCGTGCCCTGGTATGGCGCGCCGTTATCTTACTTTTTACCAAAGCCTGTGGCACATCGCTTAATTTTAACTTGTTTGGTTTTTTGATAAGGGATTTATCATGCAATACCAGTCGTTTCCCGGCGTGAAGGGCGGTTCAGAGTCCTCGAAGAAACTGACGGCCCTACGCCTTCCTTCGCTAGAGGGAAAGCGTTTTCTGGATGTCGGGTGCAATGAAGGTTTTTTTTGCGGCTATGCGCTTTTTGATGGCGCGGAACGAGTGGTTGGCATGGATAAGTCAGCCTCGGCCATCAAAAAGGCCAGTCACCGCTTTCCCCAGGGAGAGTTTGTTCATCAGTCCTGGGAATCTCTCCCCGATGGAAACTTTCACGTTATTACGTTGCTGTCTGCATTACATTACGCAGAGGACCAGGCAGACCTGATTCATCGGCTCATGGAGCGGCTTGCGGATGACGGAGTGCTGGTGCTTGAAATCAGCATGGCCGAGGGTGCGGCGGACGAATGGATTAGAGTGAAGCGCTCCATTGATGAGCGTTATTTCCCCACGCGAAAAAAATTGGGCGTCATACTCAACAACTATGCCTGGAAGGTGATCGGCCACAGCGTTAATCAGGCGGGTGATCCACTGCAGCGATACGTGGTGCATGTCCGTAAGCTCAAACCCTACGCCTGGCTTTTGATGCAAACACCGGGCTCGGGCAAGTCGACCATTGCCCGGCGGTTATTTGCCGCCGCCAGAGTACCGGTAATCTCCGGTGATCGCACATACCTGCAGATAACCCAAGGCAAGTTCGAAATTTCGGATACGCTTCGCGCATTGGTCAGTGAAAGCTTTACCACGGCTAGTATTGACAAGGTGACAGACCGTGTTCTGAAGAAGGGCCTGGCTGGGGAATTGGTGGAATTGTGGAGCCGCCAGGCTGGATTTCGCGACTTCGCACTTGACTCCTACGTACCGGAAGCGCACCGCCAAAGTGTCAAAGACGCGCTGGCAGGGTTGGGATATTTCCCGGTTGAGGCGTTTTGGAACGTGGGGGCGCCGATAACGCAAACCGCTGAGGCAGCAAACAGAGCGAGTCACTACGAAGCCCACCTTCGAGAAACAATGAATAACTCGCCGTCGGATTGTGTGCGTGTAAAACGGTTGTTGAAAGACGAGTTAAAGCCATTGGTGCGTTGGCATCTGGATTCACCAACGAACGGCGAGTGGCTGGTAGACGCGGAAAATTTTAAGGTCGCGGGCTGGATCATCGGAACTGGCCGGTTTGAGACAGATTTTCAGGTCTATGTAATGAATCAGGCGGAGTGCCTGATGTTTAAGCGCGACAGGTTTCGGGAGGATGTCCTTGGGTCGTTGTACGGTGGCGAGAAGGATGCACCGGAGTTTTGGCGTTCCACTCCCTGCGGTTTTTCATTCGAGTTACCGATAGCCTGGCTGGAGTCTGGCTTTGAAATTGGCGTGGCTGTATCGGACGAACGAATTGCGCTGGCGAGGCTGACGAACGAGGCTGAGCGACCTGAATCCCCAGGCATGGGCACGCGGCTATTGCGCTATTTCAGGCATAACCAAAGGTAGTCGTTTCGGACCGCGGGCAGCCAACCGTAGAGATTCGGCGTTACCGCAGTGACAAGCGGTCGCCTCTTGAGCGTTTGCGTGGGAGAGGGTCGTGCTTGTGGGGCGTGATCGCCATACACTTCAATGTGCCGCTGGTAACAGCAGACGACAATATCCGAGCGTACAAGCACGTTCGGTCAATTTGGTAATGTTTTCCTCCTTTCGCATCTTTAGTGGATTTAGTGGCAAAAAAAGGTTTTATCGCAATGGAATACCAATCGTTAAACATCCCTGATGTCGTACTGCTCACACCGAAAGTCTTCGGCGACGAACGCGGTTTCTTCCTGGAAACCTTCCGCCAGAGCAAGTTTGAACAGCATTGCGGCAATTACACCTTCGTGCAGGATAACCACAGCAAGTCCGCAGAGGGTATTCTGCGTGGCCTGCATTACCAGCTGAACAATCCCCAGGGCAAACTGGTTCGGGTAACCCGTGGTGAGGTGTTTGATGTGGCCGTTGACATGCGCCGGGGCTCGCCCACCTTTGGCCAGTGGGTGGGCGCCACTCTGAGCGAACAGAACAAACAGTTGCTTTGGGTGCCGCCCGGCTTTGCTCATGCGTTTTATGTCACCAGTGACGAGGCGGAGTTCCAGTACAAGTGCACGGACTATTACGCGCCCGGAGATGAGTATTCCATTCGCTGGGATGATCCGGACCTGGGCATCGAGTGGCCAGTGAAAGATCAGGCGCCGCGGGTGTCGGAGAAGGATAGCCAAGGGCTGTGGTTCAGGGATGCGCCGGTTTTCACATAATTTCGCCTGAGCCTATTTTGAAAAAAGTTCTTTTGAGCACTGGTTGCCGTCATGGCTTTTGAAATCGATCGATATGCTGCGGACCAGTGGTACCGGATCAAGGCTGAACTGCCCGCGGACCGCAGTCTACTTAGAGCCTGGGCCATTCTGCGATTCGAAGACGACGAACGTCGTATCGCTTTACCTGTCAGCCTGAAAGGGCGTCTGATCGAGTTACTCCCCCGCCCAGCGGCCCGGCATGAGTTAATCATACAGATCGACGATGAGCGTGGGCCACTTTCAACGAATGGCGTGTCTGTGGGCGTCATTAAACGCCCGGTCGCCTGGTACGTTATCTGGCGGAGAGTGCTGCGGGGTCTGTTTACTCTGGACAAGCAGAACGTTCGGCGGCTGGGTCTGGGGTTCCGAAAACTGCTGTTCGAGCCGTTCAGAAGCTACCGAATTCTGGGAACCTTGCGTTATCACTTTCCGTCGCCCGATTATACCGCCTGGCGAAAGCTCTACTGGTTTTATCCGGATGCGATGACGCGTCGTATTGAGCGGTCTTTGAAACCTACTCAGGCTTTTCAGAGTGTGGTGCCGGTACTGGTCGATAACCGCCAGGAGGGAGGGCAGGCTGATGCTTCGCTAAACCGCCAGGTTGGAGTTGGAACGCGGGTTATTGAGCTTGCCACCGACGATGGGAAAGCGGCAATCTCCGGCGGACATGACTGGGTACTGTACACCCGGCCTGGCCAAGTGCTGGAGCACTGGGCGCTGGCGTGGTTTCTGGTCGAGGCCGCAAAACATCCGGATGCGGTTCTGGTGTATTCCGACCACTGCTCATTGGCAAGCGACGGAACGCCGGTTTCTCCGCGCTTCAAACCGGACTGGTCGCTGGAGTTACAGAGGGCCAGCCACTACGTTGGGGACTGTATTCTGGTCAGGGCGTCGGCCTTGGCGGTTGTTGAAAACCAACTGGGTTATCTGCCCGGTGCTTATGAGCTGACACTGGAGCTCAGTGCTATGACAGGTGAGGGGGGTATCTGCCACATTCCTGCCGTGCTTTGGCATGAATACGGGCAGGCGTCCGACGTCGACACCGGCGTGTTGGCGGCCCATCTTCAAAGACACGCCATTGATGCCCGTATCAGGCGCGATGAGCGTGGGCAGGTTCGAATCTGCTACGGTGTACCTGCAAACCCGCCAAAAATCAGTATCGTGATCCCCACCCGTGACCTGCTGCATTTCCTGCAGCCGTGCGTTGACAGCATTCTTGCCAGGACCACCTGGCCGAATTATGAAATTCTGATTCTGGATAATCAGAGTGGTTGCGAGGCAACGCTTGCCTACCTGCAATCCGTGGTGTCTGATGATCGGGTTCGAGTCTTACCCTACGACCACCGCTTCAACTTTTCGGCCATCAATAACTTTGCGGTTGATCACGCAGACGGTGAATTGGTGTGTTTGCTGAACAACGACACAGAGGTGATCAGCCCGGACTGGCTGGATGAAATGGCGTGCCGATTGTTGCAGCCGGGTGTTGGCGCTGTGGGCGCCCGCCTGTATTTTGCCGATGGCCGTGTGCAACACGCAGGGGATGTACTTGGCCCGGGCGGTTGCGCCAGCCACCTGCACGGCATTATTGAGCAGGACGATCCGGGCTATATGAACCGGGCCGTTCTGCCGCAGGAGCTTTCCGCGGTAACGGCGGCCTGTTTATTGACCTACCGTTCGCTCTATCGAGAGCTTGGTGGCCTCGATGAAGTGAATCTTGCCGTGGCGTTCAATGATGTGGACTTTTGTCTGCGCATTCGCGAAGCGGGGTATCGGGTGGTTTATACGCCTTATGCGGAGTTGTACCACTATGAGTCGGTTTCCCGGGGCAAAGACGATGATCCAGCCAAGAAGGCGCGAGCGCAACGGGAAGTGACCTATATGCGCGAGCGCTGGGCTGAGGTAATTGAGCGGGATCCTTTCTATAACCCCAATCTGAACTACGCCAAGCCGGATTTCACGCTTGGTAAATACCCACGGATTGACTGGCCATGGTAGTGGTGGCATGAGTTGGCTTCTGGTAGAGCAGGGCGACAACCCGAGCAGTGATTATTTTGTGAAGCCCTGGTTGGCGGGCGAGTCTGTCCGCTGTTTTCCTCTATCCGAGCCCTTGAACCTGCCTGCGCCTGAGCCGGGAACCCATGTGGTTTTCGTGCGCTACCTTACCCCGCAATGGCGGCGCTGGGTGGATCGCCATCGGGCTAGCCTGGGGCGGCTGGTGTTTTTTATGGACGATGACCTGCTGGATGCCAGCGTCCATCGAGGTTTGCCGCTGCGCTACCGCTGGAAGCTGCATCGCCTGGCACGCCGCCATGAATCCTGGTTGCGGCGTATGAATGCCGAGCTCTGGGTGTCCAGCCAATATCTGGCCGATAAGTACCCAGCCTGGCAACCGAAGGTGTTGATGCCGCACTCCCCCTACGCCGAGAGCGTTCCGCAAAAAACGTTTTTCTACCATGGCTCTTCCTCTCACATGGCCGAGATTCGGTGGTTGGTACCGGTTGTGGAAGCGGTGTTAGAGCGTGATCCGGCTCTCAGTTTTGAGTTGATCGGTAACACCGAAATTCGCCGGATGTTTTCCCATCTGCCCCGGGTGCACGTGCTGCAGCCTATGCGCTGGTCCGCCTACAAGGCGCTGGTGAGTCGCCCCGGCCGGCTTGTCGGCCTCGCCCCGCTGTTACCGGATACTTTCAACCAGGCCCGCTCGCCTACCAAGTTTTTCGACATCACCCGGGCCGGTGCCGCTGGGCTGTACGCGGATCACCCGGTGTATCGTTCAATTGTTTGCCATGGTGAGAATGGACTTTTGCTGCCCATGGAAAAGGACGCTTGGGTTGAGGCGATTCTGGAGCTCTCCGGCGACACGTCAAAACGGGAGGCCATACACCAAGCGGCACTGCAATCTTCCGGCGCTGCCTTTGAAAAGTCGCAGCCATCGCGCGGCGCTCAGGGGTTTGATGATCAATGGAGCGCTTTTGGTTTTTCGAAATGGAAGCGAAGGTTCATTCCCGGGTTTTTGGGGCCTCATGCAACGGTCCGGTTTGTGGAGCGTCCCCGGGAACTGCCTCGGTCTGGGCAATGGCTTGTCTGGTCGAGCCAAGTGACGCCGGATCTTGAATCCCAGGCCAGCGAGCAGGGAGCAGCGCTCTGGCGGATGGAGGATGGCTTTATCCGGTCTGTCGGGCTTGGGGTTGATCTGGTGCCGCCTCTTTCGCTGGTATTGGATTCGCGGGGCATCTATTACGACGCGACTCGCGCCAGTGATCTGGATTGGATGCTTCAGAATGAGACCTTTGAAAAGGAACTGCTTGCCCGGGCCAGACGATTGAGGGCGGCACTGGTTGAGTCCGGGGTGACGAAATACAATGTCGGCCAGAAATCAGCACCTCTGGAGCTCCCGTCTGGCAGGCGGGTTCTGCTGGTGCCGGGGCAGGTGGAGACCGACGCCTCTATCCGTTTCGGCGCTCCGCAGTGGCGCACAAACGCTGAGTTGTTGCGACAGGTCAGAGAGCGTCATCCTGATGCGTTTATTGTTTATAAGCCGCATCCGGATGTGCTTGCAGGCGGGCGTGTCGGCATGGCCGAAATTGAGGAAGCGGCCGCCTATGCTGACAGGGTTGTTTCGCGGGTAAGCATGTCACAGCTTCTCGGGCAGGTGGATGAAGTCCACACGCTGACCTCTCTGACGGGGTTTGAGGCACTTCTGCGTGGTGTCAGCGTCACCACCTATGGCCTGCCGTTCTACGCCGGCTGGGGCCTGTCAATTGATCAGCTTCACTGTGAAAGGCGAAGCCGGCGTCTCACGCTGGACGAACTGGTGGCAGCCACCCTGATTCTCTACCCCCGGTACATTGACCCGCGAACCGGCGAGTCGGTGACCCCGGAACAGGCCGTGGCGTTGTTGAGCCAGAATCTGGGCAGGGTGCAGGGGCCGTCACTGATCACCCGGTCTGCGCGGGTGTTCAGGCGGTTGACGGGGAGGTTGCGGTGAAGACGCTCATTGCGGATCAATATGACTATTGGCTATAGAGTAAGAGGGTTGGGTAAAACCCCCTGGCTGGACGAATTTCTGGAAACCGACACCCGCCATATGACGGCTTTGAGCTCTACGGTCGGTGTCACCCATATCGTCGGCTGGGGCCTAAAACCTTCGGGCAAAAGAGCGCGGCGCTTCGCTATCGCAAAAGGCCTGCCCTATGTCCCTCTGGAAGATGGCTTTCTCCGGTCCCTGGGGCTGGGTGTGACGGGTTCGCCACTGCACAGTCTTATTGTGGATTACACCGGAATTTACTACGACGCTACCCGATCTTCAGACCTGGAGGCGCGCATTCTCGCGCAGGAACTGGAGCCCCACCAGCGAAAACGCGCCCGGGCCGGCATCGAGCTGCTGCGCCGGTATCGATTATCAAAATACAACCACGCGCCTGATGTGCTGCCCACTTGCCTGGCAGGAGGGCAAGGCCAAAGGCCCCGGGTGCTGGTGGTTGATCAGACGGCGCGGGACGCTTCCATCCATTATGGTCTGGCTTCGGCGGATGCGTTCGCCAGCATGATGGAAGCGGCTATCGCCTCTAACCCGGAGTCTGAGGTGTTGGTGAAGGTGCATCCGGACGTTCTGGCCGGAAAAAAGAAAGGCTATTTGCTGGATCTGGCGCGGGAAAAAGGGTGCCGGCTGATCAGTGAAAACGTCAACCCGTGGGCGTTGCTAGACGAGGTTGAACAGGTGTATGTGGTGACCAGCCAGTTGGGTTTCGAGGCCTTGTTGGCGGGCAAAAAGGTGCACTGTTTTGGTCTGCCTTTTTACGCGGGCTGGGGGCTGACAAGCGACCGCGTCCATTGCGAGCGGCGGGGCGTTCCCCGGAGCCTGGAGGCCGTTTTTCATGCGGCCTATTTGAGCTACTGCCGCTATCTGAACCCGTACACCGGCCAGCGCTGTGAGTTTGAAGACACCGTAGCGCTGATTGCAGACCAGAAGCGGGTTCGGGATCGTTTTGCTGGCAGATGGGTGGCGCCGGGCTTTACCTGGCCCGAGCGACAAATGATTGACCGATGTCTGGGGCCGCAGGGTCAGATGCCCGTGTTGAACGCCGGTCAGAAGACTGGCGCGATGAAAAGGCTGGTGTGGGCATCCAGGCTGACGCCAGCATATGCAAAGCAGTGTTTGGACGGTGGGACAGAGCTTTGGCGAGCCGCGCCTGGCTTTTTGGGATCGGCCGGATACGGGGACGATGCGGATGCTCCCCTGTCCCTGGTGATCGATTCCCGCGGCATCTATTACGACGGGACGACTCCGAGTGACCTTGAGGTGATTCTCAACGAAAGTGAGATCTCACCGGACCTATGCCAGCGGGCGGAAACGCTCCGCCAACGATGGGTGAAACCAGAGCAGCCCGGACATGCCGCGCCGGGGCCGGAAACGCTGCAGTTACCTTCAGACATCAAGATCATTCTGGTGCCCGGGCAGAAGGAATCCGATGTCTCCACGCAAGCCGTCGAAGAAGTCTGGCGAACCGATCAGAAGTTGCTGAAAGCGGTTCGTGAGTCTGAGCCAGAGGCGTTTGTTATCTACCGGCCCTATTCAAAGGTTTCTTCCGGGGAACCTATGAGTGGCCCGGCAAGTTCCGATTATTTCGACCTGGAAGTATATGAAGTCGCCACGTCGGATTTACTTGAACGGGTGGATGAGGTGCATACGCTGACCTCCCTGACCGGCTTTGAAGCCCTGATGCGTGGTGTACCTGTGACCACCCGGGGCTTGCCGTTTTATGCAGGTTGGGGTCTCACGCAGGATCGACTGAACTGCCCGCGCCGAATCCGCCGCCGAACGCTGGACGAGCTGGTGGCCGCTGCGCTGATTCTTTATCCGGTGTACGTCGACCCCGGTTCGGGCCACCAGGTGAACGTGGAAACCGCTTTGGAGCTTCTGCAGAGGCAACGGCAAAAACCGCCGCGTCTTTCGCTGAGAGGCCTTGTATTTCACCGTGCCCGGAGAAGATTATAGTTTGGCGATCATGACAGAAACAGATGACTGGCACGTTTACGGCCTGCAACGATCAGACGATGCGTCAGCTCAGGAGCGCCAGATGGCCTCGTCTTCCCCTATTATTTACCGGTTGGCCTTTGGTAACGACTGGAAAAATCCGGAGATTTTTTCCCGCAGCATTAATTGGAACCGACTTCTGCTTCTCAAATCAGGTTCCGAACTGGTGGGGTACCTTCAGTTTTACCGGGATGGAATCGGGCCCCATGATGTGTCGTTTGCCGATGTGAAGGATGTATTCGGGGGATGGAGCGCGGCCCTGAGATACGTTGTTTATAGAGTAATCAAAAGGCGGTTTCACAGCCGGGGTGCCTACCTCTATCACATAAAAATCGTGAAAGATTATCGTGGCAAGGGGGCGGGAAAGTTTCTAACCAGGGCATGGCTGGATTCCCTGAATGCCCAGGGCGTAGATTCAGCGAGCCTGGAGGTCTGGGCAAAGAATACAACGGCGATTGGGTGCTACGAGTCTTTAGGCTTCCAGATTGTCAAAACAACCTCGTTCAAATATCTGCACCGGTTCAACTTCATCGGCGATAAGGCGCTTATCACCATGGAGAAAAAACTGAACAAGGATGGTGTTTAATCCTCTAGCGCCTAGAGCGCGGCCAAGAATTCTCTTCGAATTTAGAAACTTACGCTCCGTAACAATTCTTCACGCAGATCTCACTGTAGTAAATGTAGCCTCCTACTAATCTCCCGCTGGAATATCAAAAAAATAAATCCATGGAGATGGTTATGAAAAAGAAGTTCGCCCCGCTGGCAATAGCTGTTGCAGCAACATTTGGACTGGTAGGTTGTGGTGGAGGAAGCTCCTCCGAATCAGGTACTACTGAATCACCGGGTTCTGGCTCTGGTGATAACACGAGCACAAGCAACGTAATGACACCTACCTCTGAGTTGCAGGGTAAGCAAGTCGGCAGCTTCCAAGACGCAGCGGTTGAAGGCCTGACCTACTGGACCGCCTCTAACGGCATCGGTCAGACCGGCGAAAATGGCAGCTTTAACTTCGAGCCGGGTGAAGTGATAGCTCTTTATATCGAAAACGAGCTGGTCACGCTGACAGATGCGGAACTTTACTCCACGCCTATGGATACTCTTTCTGTGCGCAACATCACCGGAAAAGACGACCTGGGACATCCGATAGGGCACCCACATCAGGCGCTCAATGTTTTGAGGCTTCTGCAGACTATGGATGGTAATGCTGATGAGTCCATCATAACCATTCCAGATAGCTTTCACTCAGACCGAAGTGACGAAACTGTCATGGGGCTAAATTTTGCGCTGAACACTCTGGAATTTGCCGGTTCAACAGAAGTGGATACCATCCTTTCGATTGCAAGCAAGAACGAGGTTGATTTGGTCGATCGAAGCGAAGCTGTAGATCATCTTGAGCAAACGCTTGCAGGGCTTGAGAAGAATGTCATCGATCTACGCGGTACTTGGGTTGGAACCTCGACCTACCTCGCCGAATTTGGTGGCACGCCCGATCCGTCATGCGTGGACGCGGGGTCTGCTACTTGGATCGTGGGTGATGAAACCGTCTTCCTTTACGGAGATGAGCTGAACAGCGAAACCGACGAGAATAACAACATCACCTGCAATACCGTTGAGTATGGCAGCCAAGAGCCCTCCGATGACTCGCCGGGCGAAAAAGCAACTCGCGACGGTGAGACCGGTGTTGAATGGCTGATTGCAGATAATGGCGCCCTAGACTTTGACTGCGGCCCAACCTGCACGCTAGCTGAACTTCGTGGCACTATTGACGACTGGGACGCACGGTGTTTAGCCGACGCCTTTTACGAAAATAATAGTGAAGGCTCCCCCTACAGTTCTGGAGATACAGCCTACTGCGCCGAAAGCGATGATCATAATGGTCCGATCGTAGGTTACTCCGAGGTCACCTACATTGATCGTCTCGGCGGCGACCGCATCTTGCGTTTGAAGTGGGATTTCTATGC
>Ga0307966_1000735_pt1 | contig 26862 bp, 24 predicted proteins | sample OrgLakmetagen646_FD_203141 | JGI IMG/M metagenome (GOLD analysis project Ga0307966, IMG submission 203141) | Saline water microbial communities from Organic Lake, Antarctica - #646 | ecosystem: Environmental > Aquatic > Non-marine Saline and Alkaline > Saline | place: Antarctica: Organic Lake... | reverse complement strand
CAGCCGGTAATGCCCGAAAAAATGAAGCAGCTTCGTGAGCAGCTTGGTATTTCCAGTAAAACCACATGGGATCAAATTAACGACCACCTTGTCTCTGAGGGTCATCTTGTTGCTGAACAAGAGATTTTATTCAATAAAATTGAGGACGAAATTGTGGAGAAGGAAATACAGAAGTTAAATGACAAGTCAGAAGCGCAATCAGGAAAAGAGTCAAAATTTCCGGCCCTGAAAAAGACAACAACCTTCGACGATTTTATGTCTTTAGATCTCAGAGCTGGCAAAATTGTTGCGGCTGAAAAAGTCAAAAAGTCTAACAAATTAATTCAGATAAAAGTGGATCTTGGATTTGAAAAAAGAACTATCCTTTCCGGAATCGCCGAATTCTTCTCTCCCGACAACATTGTCGGTAAATCTGTATGTGTTGTAGCCAACCTTGCCCCTAAAAAAATGATGGGTATAGAAAGTAACGGAATGATCCTGATGGGTGAAGATTCCGAAGGCTCTTTACATTTCGTTGAAACCGATGCCGAACCAGGCAGCCCGATTACTTGATGCTATCAGTTCAATTATGGAAGTAAAAGAAATTAAACAAACACCCGGTGTAACAATCGGGGAGTCTGAAACAGAATTCTGTTTCTACTGTAAAGATGCGTCTCATGTAGAGTGCGAAGTATTCGATGACTATGAGGCACCAACCGGTTCCAGATATGAAATGGAAGTGGATCAAGACGGCTATTGGCATCTTTCAATCAACGATGACCTCACCGGCAAATGGTACGGGTATCGTGTAAAACATTCCAAGAAACTAGAAGTGACAAACCCATATCGGGGTAAACTTTTTGCCGATCCGTACAGCAAGCATGTCACGGTTAACAACAGGTACGACCAGCAAGCAAAGTCCTACATTTTTGAGGAGTCATTTAACTGGGAGGACGATCAGCATCAATATCCAGACGACCCGCGTGATCTGGTCATTTATGAAACTCATCTCAAGGATTGCACGGCACACGCAAGCAGCGGGGCGTCCGGCGACGGATTTTATAACAAGTTTGTCGACCTGAATCAGAAAGGCGGTATCGCCCACTTAAAAAAACTGGGCGTTAACTGCGTAGAATTTCTCCCTTTGCAAAAATTTGCAACGGTAGAGCCACCCTATGGAGAGGAGACCAAAGAAGGATTCTTTAATTCATGGAATCCGTACGCAGAAAACTATTGGGGATACATGACATCCTTCTTTTTTGCTCCTGAAAATTCATTGTCATCCGATGGATCTGGTAAAATCCGGGGCTACACAACTGCAGCCGTCTCGGAGTTTAAATCAATGGTGAAAGAGCTCCATAAACACGGTATTACTGTTCTGATGGATGTGGTGTACAATCACACATCTCTGTTCGACAGAAATCCTCATACACACCTCTGCCCTCATACTTACCTGAGATACAATGAAAAGGGCAAGCTGATGAACCGCAGCGGAACAGGCAATGAGTATAAATCAGAAGAACCTATTGCCCGGCAACTCATTCTCGACTCCCTTACCTACTGGGTAAATGAGTATCATGTGGATGGATTTCGGTTTGATCTGGCTGCACTGCTTGATATGGATACCTGGGCAGCTATTCGGACTACATTACATGAGATAGACCCGCGGATTGTTTTGATAGCAGAACCCTGGGGCGGTCACTATGCACCTGCCAAATTTTCGGACTTCCAGTGGGCATCATGGAACGACAGAATACGAAATAGCATCAAAGGTTCGGACCCGCAGCATGATAAGGGTTTTATTTTTTCTGAATGGCAGCACGAAACCAGCCGGAGCCGGCTCGAAAATATTATACGAGGTACCTTAAAAGGTGCCGATGGCGGTCTCTTTGACACATCGGCACACAGCGTAAACTACCTGGAAAGTCATGACGGATATACTCTTGCTGATTTTATCCGGATTGGGCTGAATCCTGAACTACAGGATAAAGTGATCAGGAACCAGCTCGCATTTAATAAACTGAATGATCAGCAAATGGACCATGCGAAATTAGCGGCTCTTACTCTTTTTTCAACACAGGGTATGACTATGATTCATGCAGGGCAGGAATTTGGCCGCTCTAAAATCATTGCCGATACAGGTGTCGATGATCCGGACAACGGGAAGGTCGACCACAACAGCTATCAAAAAGACAACGCTACAAACTGGCTCAATTTCGACGTTCTCGATTTGAACCGGAAATTGTTCAACTACTACCGTGGTTTAATCGATATCAGACTGTCTTCACCGGCTCTGCGAAAAGCAAAGCCGGAGGAGATTAATTTTGATCATTTTGACAATCCCCTCTTAATGAGTTTCCATATAAAGGGATTATCTTCCGGCGATATGTATGATTACTATATCATTTTAAATGGCAACTGGTCAGACACAATCTCGAAGCATCTGCCACAAGGATCGTGGGAACTAATCGCAAATAAACAGATTGCATCATCGCAGGCATTTGATATCTTAAGCGGTACTATGCAGGTCCCTGCGAAGAGCGGAGTCATTCTCCGTAAATTTCGTCACTAATCAGACATTTAACTAAAAATATTCGGAGTAAATTTGGCTGATATACCCACTAATTCCCGCGGAAACTGGGATTCAAAACTTGGATTTATACTTGCTGCGGCGGGCTCAGCCGTTGGTTTGGGGAATATTTGGAGATTTCCAACTGAAGCCGCGTCAAACGGCGGTGCCGCATTCCTGCTTATTTATCTCGCATGTTGTTTTTTGATTGGATTTCCTGTGATGATTGCAGAGATGTCAATCGGCCGAAGCTCTAAGAAAAATCCCGTTGGGGCCTTTCGTTCTTTGAGTACTAATAAGTTCTTCCCTCTTGTGGGAGTTTGGGGCGTTTTGTGTGGTGTAATGATCCTATCTTTTTATACAGTAATTGCTGGCTGGACCTTCAGCCATGTCTTTGTTGAAATATTTGTTTATGCAGGCATGCAGGAGACGGCCAACTATCTGGCAGACTTTGAAAACGGATATGTCAATGCCGTATTTGCAATACTTTTTATGGCCTGCACTATCGGTATCATTCGCGGTGGTGTAAGCAACGGTATTGAACGTGCAACAAAATTGATGATGCCCATGCTATTGCTAATTCTGGTAATCATGACCGTCTATGTACTCTTCCAGCCGGGTGCAGGTGAAGGCGTCGCAATCTATCTCTACCCGGACTTTTCCATGATTAACATGGAACTGATTTTAGCCGCAATGGGCCAGGCGTTCTTTTCTCTCTCTCTTGGAATGGGTGCTATCATCACCTATGGATCATATTTAGGTAAAAAAGAAAATATTGTTGAAGCTGCCGGATTTGTGACGCTCGCGGATGTTGGAATTGCTTTTTTAGCCGGTCTTTTGATTCTTCCAACCATTTATATGGCACAGGCAGAGGGTGTTCAAATCTTTGATGCGGGCGGTAACTTTCTGGCAGGCCCTGCTTTGATATTCCAACTCTTGCCTGAATTGTTTGCACAAATGGGTGGATTAACCGGACTCTTATTCGGAGTGCTGTTTTTCTCATTACTCAGTATTGCTGCACTTACCTCAACAATTTCACTGCTCGAAGTGCCGGTATCTTATGTTATTGATGAACACAAAGTCAGGCGAAAAGACGCTGCTCTGTACGTAGGGCTCGGAATACTTGTAATATCACTCATCATATCATTTAACACCGCTTTCATTGATACCATCGACTTTACCTTCAGTGTTATCGGTTTGCCTCTTGGCGGGTTATTGATCTGTATTTTCCTGGGCTATGTTTGGAAAACAGAAAATGCTTTAGACGAAATAAAAAATGGGTATGATTCGGTTAAAGACACTTTCTTTGCAAAAGCGTGGACAGTATTCGTGAAGTTTGTGTGTCCGTTCATCATTCTGATAATTCTGATTCAGACAATTTATAATTCGTTCTTCAGTGGATGATTCCCCTGAGCTGTAAGACAGGTTTGTTATCAATGAACAACTGCAGTATTTTTGATAAAAATTTATAATTATGTATTTCTATGGCTAAGATTAGTACTTCTGATTTTCGTAATGGACTTAATATTATTCTGGATAACGATATTTACACAATTGTTGAATTTCAGCATGTGAAACCGGGGAAAGGTCCGGCATTTGTTCGTACAAAGCTGAAAGGTGTTGTGAATGAAAAAAATATCGAAAAAACTTTTCGGTCCGGTGAAAATGTTGAATCCGTCAGAATTGAAAGTCACCCCTATCAGTTTCTCTATTTAGATGGAGATATGTTCTTTTTTATGCATCAGGAAACATATGAACAGGTTCCGCTGGAAGCTGCCCGCGTACAAAAGGAGATCTATATATCTGATGGAATGATCTGCACGCTGGTAATTGATGTCGAAAATGATACGATTCTATATGCTGAACCCCCTGATCAAATTGAAGCAGAAGTGATTAAAACAGATCCCGGATTAAAAGGTGACACAGCACAGGGAGGCAGCAAACCAGCTACTATCTCTGGTGGAGCTGTTGTTCAGGTACCTTTGTTTATCGATCAGGGTGAAAAAATCAAGGTTGATACCCGAACAGGTGAATACCTCGAACGAGCTAAATAATAATAACCGATTACTACTATGGACTTAAAATTAGTTAAAAACCTTCTTGACTTAATATCAAACAGCGACGCTAATGAAGTATCTATCGAGGAAGGAGATTTCAAATTAAAAGTAAAAAAGCAGTCTGACGCTCCGGCTGCTAATATGCAGTACCAGATGCCGGCTCAGCCACAGGCAGCTCCTCAACCGGCCCCACAGGCAGCTGCATCAAAGAAAGAGGATTCCGGCAGCGAAGCAGATGCGCAGCCAGATGGTGACGTCGTTAAATCACCAATTGTAGGGACATTCTATGAATCTCCCTCACCCGACTCTGAAGCCTTCGTAAAAGTTGGAGATAAGGTAAGTTCCGGAGATACACTCTGCATCATTGAAGCGATGAAAATAATGAACGAAATCGATGCTGAATTTTCAGGCACTGTAGAAAAAGTGATCGTCAGTGACGGTCAGCCTGTTGAGTTTGATCAGCCGCTCTTTATTATCAAAAAATCGTAACCCCCGCCCATGTTTAATAAAATATTGGTTGCTAACAGAGGAGAAATTGCTCTTCGGATCATTCGTACTTGTAAGGAGATGGGAATCAAAACGGTTGCGGTATACTCCACAGCCGACCAGGATTCTTTACACGTAAAGTTTGCTGATGAAGCGGTGTGTATAGGTCCGCCATCAAGCAAAGAGAGCTATCTGAAGATCCCATCTATCCTTGCTGCTGCTGAAATTACAAATGCAGAAGCGATCCATCCCGGATATGGATTTCTTTCAGAAAATGCTGAATTCAGCCGTATTTGTGCTGAACATGAACTGAAGTTTATCGGCCCGTCCCCCGAAATGATCTCTACAATGGGAGACAAAGCAACCGCTAAGGCAACGATGATTTCCAGTGGTGTTCCCGTAGTACCCGGATCAGATGGAATTGTATCAACATATGAAGATGCAAAAGAAGTAGCTAAAGATACGGGTTACCCGCTTATCATTAAAGCAAGTGCAGGTGGCGGCGGGCGCGGTATGAGAGTTGTGGAAAGTGAAGAGAAATTTAAGCAGTCGTTCGAAACTTGCCGGAATGAAGCTTCCACTGTTTTTGGAAACCCGGATGTTTACATTGAAAAATTCGTTCAGGATCCGCGCCACATTGAAATCCAGATTCTGGGTGACCAGCACGGTAATGTCATTCATCTGGGTGAACGGGAATGTTCCCTCCAGCGGCGCCATCAGAAAGTACTTGAAGAGGCGCCTTCGCCCTTTGCCACTCCCGAACTTCGGGAAAGAATGGGAGCTGCAGCTGTGAAGGCCGGAAAAGCTATCAACTATGAAGGAGCAGGAACCATTGAGTTTCTGGTGGATAAAAACTACAACTTCTACTTCATGGAGATGAATACCCGAATTCAGGTTGAACATCCTGTGACCGAAGAAGTAACCTATGTTGATCTTGTGAAAGAACAGGTCAGAGTAGCTGCCGGTCTAAAAATTGACACATCCCCCCTGAAAATCCGTGGTCACGCAATAGAGTGCCGCATAAATGCGGAGGATCCGGCTCATAATTTCCGGCCTACCGCTGGCACCGCAACCGCATTTAATATTCCTGGCGGACACAGCACACGCGTTGATACACATGCTTATGCCGGCTACAAAATTCCCCCTCACTACGATTCAATGATAGCTAAACTCATTGTTAGTGCGCCAACACGGGATGAGGCTATCAAACGTATGCGGCGGGCACTTCAGGAGTTTATTGTTGAAGGTATAAAAACCACCATTCCCTACCATCTGCAGTTAATGGACGATAAAGGATTTCAGACTGGTGAATTCAACACAAAATATCTTGAAAACTCATTCAAATTTAATCCTGATAAGGAACACTAACGGAGCAACATGAACATACCATCAGATCTAAAATATACTCAGGAACACGAGTGGATTCGCGACAACGGCGACGGAACCGTAACGGTAGGTATTACCGATTTTGCACAGAGTGAACTTGGTGATATCGTTTTTGTTGAACTTGAGCCCGAAGGGTTTGAGTTTGATAAAGATGAAGTATTTGGTACTGTAGAAGCCGTAAAGACAGTTTCCGAACTGTTTGCTCCCGTTGCCGGAGAAATCGTAGAAGTGAATGAAGAACTTGAAGACGATCCTGAAATGGTCAATGATCACCCGTACGATAAAGGCTGGATGGTAAAAATTAAAGTATCCGACGCGTCTCAGATTGAAGATCTCCTATCTGCCGATGATTACCAGGATGTAATCAATTAATGACGGACAATTTTACTGAATGACTTCTCATACTGATGACTGGATTTTAATACTCGATTTTGGATCTCAATACACGCAACTCATTGCCCGCCGGGTTCGTGAACTGAATGTGTACTGTGAGATACATCCGTTTAACACAAACCCCGACTCTTTTACAGACCACCCTCCCAAAGGTATTATTCTGTCCGGCGGACCAAGCAGCGTGTATGACGACGATGCACCCGTACTAAACCTACATTATTTGGATCTGGACCTGCCTGTCCTGGGGATTTGTTATGGTCTTCAGTCACTTGCGCATGCCATTCATCCCGGTGCTGTGGAAAAAGCAGATAAACGGGAATTTGGCAGGGCCACACTTCTTGTGGATGACGATTCCGACCTCCTCAAAGATCTGGAAGAACAGTCAACGGTCTGGATGAGTCACGGCGATCATATTATTGATCTGCCGGAAACTTACCGCACGATTGCTCACACGTCCAATGCACCGGTAGCTGCTGTGAGACATAACCAAAAAGCTATTTTCGGTGTACAGTTTCACCCTGAGGTTGTACACACAGATGAAGGAAAAATCATATTCAAAAACTTTGTTGATGATATTTGCGGATGTTCACGATCGTGGACTGCCGCATCATTTATTGAAACACAAATACATGACATTCAGGAACAGGTAGGTGATAAAAACGTACTTTGTGCCCTATCCGGTGGTGTCGATTCAACTGTAGTTGCTACCCTACTGCATAAGGCTATTGGTAATCAGCTTCAGTGCATTTTCGTTGATAACGGTCTTCTGCGTAAAAATGAATTTCATAATGTACTCGCCACCTACAGGGAGCACTTAAACCTGCCCGTTAAAGGTGTGGATGCATCAGACGAGTTCCTCGAAAAGCTTGCAGGTGTCGTTGATCCGGAAGAAAAGCGTAAGATTATTGGTACTACGTTTATCGATGTGTTCGACCGCGAAGTTCTTGATGATGGCAAATACAAATTTCTGGCTCAAGGCACCCTATACCCTGACGTTATTGAAAGTATTTCATTTAAAGGCCCTTCTGCAACTATTAAATCGCATCACAACGTTGGCGGGCTTCCGGAAAAAATGAATCTGGAGCTTGTTGAACCTGTTCGTGAGCTTTTCAAAGATGAAGTCCGGAATGTGGGGCGTGAACTTGGAATCCCCGAATCATTCATTGCCCGTCATCCGTTTCCCGGACCCGGCCTTGGAATACGCATCTTAGGTGATATTACACCAGACCGACTTGATTTACTTCGTGATGCAGACGCTATCTTTATCGATTCTCTGCGTGAATACGACCTCTATGACGAGGTTTGGCAGGCACTTGCAGTTTTACTCCCTATTCAGTCAGTCGGCGTGATGGGAGATGAACGGACATACGAATTCACAATAGCCCTCAGAGCTGTCACCAGCCTGGATGGCATGACAGCAGACTGGGCCCACCTGCCCTACGATTTTCTTTCGATCGTGAGTAACCGGATAATTAATGAGGTGAAAGGGATAAACAGGGTCGTGTACGACGTGAGTTCAAAGCCACCGGCTACGATAGAGTGGGAATAGGATTTTCATCTGAATATGATGCAGAGATCAATTCCTGAAATCATTCAATGTCACAACCTCGGTCAATTAAATTGGAACATTTTCATCTCTCTGGTATTCATTTTACTGAACATAAATGACCTCCATGAAACGATTTATACTACTTACACTTTTCATCTGCATCTATTCTGTTTCTGCGTTTAGCCAAACATTTGATGATGGATTAAACTTCTACGAGCAACAGCAGTATGAGGAAGCTCTTGAGATTTTCACGTCGCTAAATGATGGTCGATCACTTTTGTTTGCCGGAAAAAGTCATTTTGATCTCCAGCACTACCTTAAAGCCAATGATTATCTCGAACAGGCAATCGATGCGTCTGATGAAGTTTCCTATCGCCAGGAGGCGGAGTTTACACTCGGACTTTCGTATTTCAGAATGAAAAATTATACCAAAAGTATCGACCAGCTGCACGAGCTCATCATATCAGATGAACGCGGTCGTGCAAAAGTAGATGCTCAACGATTTTACCGGCAGATACTGCAGTTTTTCACACTTGAACAGCGCTTTCAGATTATTCAATCATCGAATTATCTGCCTGTTGCAAAAGATGTGGTTACGTCATCCTACAGCATAGTAAGCCATCTGGATTACTCAGCTCTCGTATCAGTTTTTTTAGAAAGAGTCACAGATAACCAACAGCGGGCTACCCTGGCGTCCGAACTCAACAGACCGGCTAGACCCGGAAATTTGGATACTGAAGGATCTTCTTTAATTGCCCCGGATGGCATGGTTTACAATGTTGGCGTGATAATGCCCGGAGATGAAGATCCGGGTACCGACATGCTCGTTCCCCGTAATTTGTATTATGGAGTAACACTGGCGGCTGAAGAGTTTAATAGTCAAAATACTGATAAGAAAATATCGCTGACGTATCGAAATTCTTATCGCAACCCCGATTCTACAGCAACATCATTTCACGATATTGTATGGAGAGGATTTTCAGATGCTGTTATCGGCCCGCTTTATTCCGAAACCGCAACCAGAATGGCGGGATTATCGGAGCAATACAGAGTGCCAATGATAGCCCCTCTTGCAAATTCGGATGAGATCAACCTGGACTACAATTACACGTTTCAGATGAACCCGACGTTTGAAGTTCATGGAAAACGTATGGCCCAACATGCAGTTCGTCAGCTGGGCCTCGACACACTTGCTGTAATTACACCTAACGATGCATTAGGAACCGCGTCAGCACGTAGTTTCAGACGGGAAGCCGAGAAACTCGGAGCGTATGTTTCCTACTATATTGAAGAAGATTTTTCATCCTTTGGATATGATCTTACAGATTTTACCAAGGTATTTACAACTGACTCTGTCTTAGTCGATTCCCTGAACTATATTCCAACTGAGGCCATTTATGCACCGTTTACAGGGCAGGCGGCGAATACGCTTTCTAGCTTGTTGATGACCGACCTGGAAGTGCTCAACAGTGATATGATCATCCTTGGGTCTGAAGAGTGGCAAAGCGCAAATTTATCAGCATATCAAAACAGAAACTTTGAAATTTACTACTCCCAATCTTTTGGGGAAGCAGCTGATACAACTGCCACACGTCTTTTTGAAGAAGATTTTCAAACAAGATTTGCTCTTGAAGCTGATCTCTTTGCCAAACTCGGGTACGATATTGGTAATTATCTGTTTGAAAGTTTATCACTTGCCGGCAACCCTTCACAACTCACACATGCCCTTCGCTCAAAAGATCCCTACAATGGATTAGCGATTCAAATTGATATGGAGGGCCAGCGCATTAACCAGCACATTTACATTCGGCCACTCACACCAAAGGCTGTTGACCGTATGTCTGTAAATTAGTCCGGTTCCCCCTTTACAATCCACAATTGTTATACGTTATCTATCCACTATCTGAGGATGCTGCACTGAATCGTGCACTTGAGGTTTCCCAATTTATAAATGACAGGACAGCAGTATTTTCTACTTTTTAGGCTGTAAACCTGAGTTCGATTCTAAAATATCAAATAAATACATTGGGCAGTACAAAAAGGGCGGTTGTTAAGATATTTCACTTTCAATACCGTCATGCCGGACCCCGATCCGGCATCTCCTGCTTTATAACGATGGGAGATCCCGCATCAAGCGCGGGATGACGCCCTTTTTGAGGCCTCAATTAACATATTATGAATCGAGCTCAGGTTGTAAGGATATGCGAGGAATTATGTCTGCAAGCTGTTCACGCCTGAATTTTTCAGCAGGTGAATTCTTCATTGAACTGCATCAATATTGCACTGCGTCTAACTATCTTTTACCCTCTTATGAATCATTGCAGCAGCTATACAAACCGGGCCATCTTCAGCGGACAAAGCTGGAAGAAATGATGAGATTGATTGCTGAAAATTGATGATTTATTTGGATATGTGACCTCAACTCTCCGCCTAATTTATATTTAAAAAAGAATATAATGGAAGACAGTTTTTTATTAGTCAGGGCATATTGGCCTCTTCCCTCTCCAGCTGCCTTTTAATACGGTATTGTTCCCGAATCCATCGCCTCCAGTTCTCACTTGATTCCCTGTGTTCTTCAAACGTTTCATTGAAATCGTGTTGTCCCTCTGGTGTGGCTACCATAAACAAATAGTTGTGTTCCTCCGGATTCAGTACTGCACGAATAGATCGCAGATCAGGGTTTGTAATTGGACCAGGCGGTAAACCCGAGTTTAGGTAGGTGTTATATGGATGATCGAAGCTATAATCTTCGTAGAGCAGTCTTCGGCGTTCACCGAGCGCATAGATCACAGTAGGATCAGCCTGAAGACGCATATTACGATCCAATCGGTTCTGGTACAGCCCGCTAATCTTTGCTTTCTCATTGGCATCTCTCGCCTCCCACTCTACAATAGATGCTAGTGTTACTATCTCATTTAGCGTAAATGAACTTTGTGTTATCTCTTGTGAAAGCTGATTGACTACCTGCTCTTCAAACTCACGATAAATACGCTTAATTACTGCTTCCGGAGCACTGGTCCAATACATCTGATATGTGTTCGGAAGCATTCTTGAGAATAGCTCTTCGCCGGTTAATCCCAATTCCATTGCAGTCTCAGAACTGTCAGAAAACTGATTTGAAAAAGAGAGTGAATCTGCTTTCAGCTGTTCTGCGAGCCGTTCGGACAAGATGCCCCGGTTTATGCCGCTGTGAATCACAACACTTCCCGGATCCTGGATTCCACGGCCCATGTTTGATAGAAGTTCCGGATACGAAATATTTGACCTGATCTCGTATCTTCCGGGCCTGAAAGCTCTCCAGCCAAGCAGATTTCCCGCCCACATCAGGTCATCATAATCTACTTTAACCTCAAGTGAATCAAGAGAACTGTAGAGCTCTTCAAGTCCAATACGGTCATGTACAAATAGTTCAACAGTACCATTTGATGTTATTGATTCATCACTATTGAGGCGTGAGTATCGCACGCTAAAAACCACCGAGAAACCTAAAACTAAGATCATCAGAGCTACTGCCAGCTCCTTAAATGTTGGATATATCATACTGTTTAAATGCGTTTAAAACAGGACTCCTGCCCTAAACCAGAAGCACGATTCCCTCACTACCTTTGCTCCATCAACAAATCAGCGCTTTGAACCATTCTAAGTTCAAAACAGAAAAACCTTCAATAACGATCTTTGAAGAATGCAATCAGATTTTGAATATGATCCCTGAGCTCTAAATTGATCAGATTTGCCCCCGTACGAACATCTTCTCTGGGTACGTTTTCAGCAAATTTTTTGTCCTTCAGTTTTTTTGTAACGGATTTTATTTTCATATCTGAAAATCCATTGGGACGCATCAGTGATACAGCCTTCATAAAACCGCTGATTTCATCACAGGCAAACAGATACCTTTCAATTTCTGTTTCCGGTTGACGGCCAGTTCGGTCGGGAGCATGAGATTCCACTGCTCTGATAATCTCACTGCTGTATCCATTATTTGGAAGAATCTCATTTACCGCCTTTTTTGGATGTTCGTCGGGAAATTTCTCCCAGTCCAGATCATGCAGTAATCCTGCCGTCCACCAAGTATCGACAGTTTCGTCTGTTTTCTCAAGTTTGCGGGCATAACCTTCCATTGCAGTGGCAACCATTCTGCAATGGAGCTGCAGGCTTTCTGATGTTACATACGAGTGTAAGAGGGCTTTTGAATTCTCTCGGTCAGGTGACATATGGTTTACCTGATTTGATTTAATGCATCAATAACTATCGTTCGATTGTATTCAAAGCTGAGGCTTTTGTAATTGATCAAATCAACAATAGTACCAATCAAGCACAGACCGCCGGTGAAGAAATAGAGAATTCCGATCCCAATCTGACCAATAAAAATCCGATGGACCCCTGCAACCCCTACGAGTCCCAGTAAAATCATGATCATGAAGATGACAGGATCTTTACGCCGGGCTTTATAAATGGATTTAAAAAGATCAAGTTCCTCCTCTGATAGGCCTTCAATAGATTTTGAAACGTACTGAAGTTCTTCGCCATCAAGTTCTGGAAAATGTTTAAGAGCTTCTTTCATCATGGTAGTTTGATTGATTGATTGCGATTAATAATACTATATATTCGGTGCAGAATAATCATAGTACCCGGTATTCCAAGTGGATGCATTTGAAAAGAGAGTACCCACTCTCCCCTGACCAACAATGCAATAGATCGGCCAAAGCCTTCACCGGGACAAAAAGGTACTCCTGCAATTTCAAAGAGACAGAGCGTTTGGCTATTTTCATATGGGTTTAAAAATGCCATGGCCAGCAGTGCGCCGGATAACATAATCCATTCGCAATGTAAAAAAAAGTATGCCTGGAATGATTTAAAGGTTCTCATAGTATAAGTTAATCGATCCCCAATTAACGCGTATCTTTGGTTGCTATTAAATTCCAAAAATCTGAAATCTAACGGAAAAACGTCCTTAATGTACAATACTCTACGAAGGTATTTAAATATTGTTTTCATATCATTCATTTTCATTTCTGTATCCTCACCGGCCTCTGTATTTGCACAAAGTGTACCCGATTCACTAAAGGGAGAGCTTGAACCAGTTGTCATTGAAGCAGCATATTCACCTATCTCAATCGGTACTGCTCCAATGTCGCTAAGCTACAGGCTGAGAAATGCCGATGATATGGCAGCAAGGCCAGCGACCACCATGGATGACTTAACTTTCACAATTCCCGGTGTAACAATCAGCAATCGCGAAAATTATGCCCTGGGTGAGCGAATGTCTATACGAGGGCTAGGCTGGCGCTCGCCATTCGGTGTCCGGGGCGTTCAGGTATTGCTGAATGACCTGCCGTTAACGGTGGCTGATGGACAAACCATCATGAGTATGATTGATCCCGCAATGGTAAGAAAAGTTGAACTCCTGCGCGGACCGTCAGGCACGTTTTGGGGGAATTCCAGTGGTGGTGTGCTTCATCTTTCAACAGTACCACAGCGAGATGCTCCACTTCTTCAATATCGCGGGTATGGCGGTAGTTTTGGAACAATGAAACAGGAACTTCAGTGGAACCATGCAAGTAAATCATCACGGGTTTACGGATATACCACCTACTTCGAAACGGACGGATATAGAAATTACAGTGCTGCACAACTGTTCAGGAGCAGTATCGGGGTGGAGCATAGTGTAACTGAAAACGGGCGGCTATCCCTTAATGCGAACTACACCACAATGCCAAAAGCCCAGCATCCCGGTGCTTTAACAGAATCTCAGCTTTCGGATGCACCAAAAACCGCACGAAGTAATTTTGAAAATTCAAGTGCAGGCAAACAGTTTGATCAGGCGATGCTTGGACTCTCCTATCTGCACACTTACTCCGCCGGTGTAATGGAACTTACGACTCATGGTACTTATAGAGATCTCCAAAATCCGCTTCCATTTGGGTTTATTGGCTTAGAACGTTACGCCGGTGGCGCAAGGGGTACATTCTCTTTTCAATCGCTGCCTTTTGAACTCGACGCCGGTGCCGAATTCAAAGTCCAGGATGATGACCGTTTAGAAACGAATATTGTTGATGGAGAGCGTGGTGACCAAATTGACGTTCAACAAACAGAAACTGTAATAAACAATGCACTGTTCGTCCGTTCCGCAGTTCCGGTCACAGACAAACTGACCCTTAGCGGAGGACTGCGTACCGACTGGATTACTTTTGAAGCAGAAGACGGGCTCGGAAACAATCTTGACGGAAAACGTGATTTCTTTTCTATCAACCCAAGTCTCGGGCTGAACTACAGGTTCAATAACTCACAGCTATTTGCCAACTTTAGTACTTCATTTGAATCCCCAACCACGACAGAACTGGTAAACCGCCCGGGTGGCGGCAACGGGTTCAACCAGGATGTTGATCCTGAAAGAGCCGTTAGTTTTGAAAGTGGTATACGTGGCTCCATTCCTGCTCTAAATGCCCGGTTTGATGTTACGGCATATAGAATGCAGGTCAATAATTTACTCATCAGCTTTCAAACTGAGCAGGACGGGCCGACTTTTTTCAGAAACGAAGGGGAAACGGATCATTACGGTATAGAGACTGCTTTTCAGTTTTCAACTCACCCGATATACTCAATAGAACTTATGGCAAACGTAATGAGAGCTACGTTCAATGGCGGGGAACTGGATGGAAACGATCTTCCGGGAGTCCCATCGCTCCAGAGCGGTGCTATCTTTTCTCTAAATCCGGGGTCTCTGCGATTCACTTTAGACACGAGATTTACAGAGAGATATCCTGCTGACAGCCAAAACAGTGCCTTAACAGATAGCTATATTGTAACCAACATTAGATGGACTACGGAACCATTAAACCTTGGCGGAAATACATCTCTGCGACCTTTTGTTAACGTTGGTAATATATTTGACGCAAGATACGCGACCAGTGTGAATATCAACGCATTTGGCGGATTTTACTTCGAACCCGGAGCATCCAGATCCCTTCAGGCGGGTGTTCAGCTAAGCTTTAATTAATTCAAACAGCCCCACTGACTGTTTATTAAAACTATTAAATAGATAACTGAGCAAACACTGTCATAATTGCTGGCTATCTGATATAAACAGCAGATCAATATCTTTATTCAACTCTGCCGGAGTTAAGTGAATTTTGCTTTCGCCGATAACTCAAGTGAACTCATACACGTTCAGGCATCATTTTAGCAGTATAAATCATGCATAGATTTTGTAACAATTGGGTATATATGATCTCTTGTTTATGCCTTAAGTACAATATTTAATATTGCATTATACAAGCTTGAAAAGTCTGGCAAACAATTAAGAGTTTTTGTGTCAAAAAAGTAATTGATCTGTGAGTAAGCAGTAAGACCATGCTAAAGCATATCTTTTTAATAGTAGTACTCATTATTTGCTATCTCTTGTGGGAACAGCGTCCCGTTCGATATGGCCCGGGCATCATTGCGGAATCCCGGCCTGACGTTGCAAAAATTGATTTTCCAAACCCGATTGAGACAGACAATTTCATTATAACACCGAAATTTGAAATCCAGGCCACCGTTCGGGTTATTGCCAAAAACCGATACTGGTTTGAAGACATGAGCCATATTTCGCCAGTCGACCTTCTGTTATCTTGGAATCGGATGTCGGATGAGGATTTGCTTACACGGATGCTCGTTAAAATAAACGACCGATCCTATAGTGTACAGATGACAAAGCCCCCCTACCAAAGAGGTAATATACATCAACACTTAATGATGGCACATACAATACCAGCCACAGAGCATATTCAAAGCAAATTAAACTCAATCCGTCGAGGACAACTTGTATCTTTTTCCGGATACATTGTAGATATACAAAACAGAATTGGCACGGAATGGATCTCTCCCGTACGTGATGAATTACCGGCTAACCGTACTTCGCAATGGTTATGGATTGAAGATTTTACGCTAGAAGAAGTCGTTCAGTCAAACTAACACTTTCAAATCAGTCCTTAATACTCCAAAACTCTTATTTCTGCCTGACTTCAAATTTTAAGACCTGATACAAAACAGCTGCAGTATTAGCGTAAGGCATAGCAGCGCTTTTTTGATTGCCGATAGACATCTTTTTCTGTTATTATAATCCTATCTCAAAATTCAATATCCGCTAATTGATTCGGGGCAATGATATTACTACTAAAAATCTATCATCAATTTAATATTGATTATTGCTTAAAAGGTTTTTACAAACTATTTTAGTCGCGATGGTTCTGATTTAAATAAAAATCAAGCTGTTGTAAACTATCACCGGGAACTAAGATGGGATTTACCATGGAAGAAGTTAGAGAAGTTGGAACAGTTAAATGGTTTCATAATGGCAAGGGTTACGGGTTCATAACCCGTGAAGACGGCGAAGATGTATTTGTACATTATTCTGAAATTCAGTCTGATGGCTTCAGGAAACTTGCCGAAGGACAGAAAGTTGAATTTACTATTGCAGAGGGAGAAAAAGGTCTTCAGGCGCGGGAAGTAATTGAGCTTCAGGAAAACGAATAACAATCTATTTTGATCAAACGCTACAATCTCATAGAAGACAACTGCTTTGTTAGTTGTCTCTTACGTTGATTATGGAGTGGGTTAAACAAATTATTGTAGACCTGTTTGCACTCATAATTATAGCCAGTGCTATATTTTATGAACAGATAGTTCTGACCTATGTAGTTTACGTTTATACTTTCTTGATGGTGGCCGCTCGTTTATTTTCACTACTGAGCAGTAATTTCAGAGCAATAACCGAAAAGAAAGTCTCCGAAGCTCCTATTTGGGTATACCATTTAATTTATGGAGTAACCATTGCCCTTTTAATTTTCGGGGGGTGGTATGTTACCGCTGTGGGATGGTTATTTATCTGGATATCAGCTGTAATTGCCCACCGTAAGAAAGTCTGATGAGTTCACTTCTCAAGTTTATAACTGTCATCGGGTCTTCGGTACACATTTGCCTGATATTATTGGCTCCTAACATTGCCAACGCTTCAGACCCCATCGGGCTTACTGCCGAAACTGATTTTAAGGTTGGAATTACATCTATTTACTCCCCTGACAGTTTTCAGGCCTGGGGTAAAATTGAGAACAGCAGTTCACTATCATTAAGACTGCAGATTTGGCATTCCAGACTCACTTTTAACAGATATGATGCGCGATTGGGTTCAGAATTAATCCTTACCCATCGGCTGAATTACCCCGTAAACGGTATAAGCGGAGCAAAAGATTCACGAATCGGAATTGGCATCATTCCACTCAACCTGATGATGCCCTTAACAACATCAACAAACGTATCACCTTTTGCTTTCTTTTCTGCAGGCGGAATATTTTTGAATGAAAAGCTGCCTGAAGGCGATGGAGCTTCTCTTAATTACCTTCTCAATATAGGTGCCGGTTTTGAATTTCCATTCTTTCAAAATTCAAAAATTCAGCTTGGATACAGTATCCAGCACATGTCAAATGCCAATACCGGCGAGCAAAATCCCGGGATCGACTCACATATGCTTTTCATGACCATTCTGCTGCCCTGAAATTATGTGGACCAATCTTAGCCAAAGCCTTTAAAGAACACTATAAAACATTAACGCTGCCACAACAACGGAGAGAACCGAAAATAGTATCTGCCTTCTTTTTTGAGGTAGTTTTTTTGCTGATTTCACCCCAATAAATCCCCCGGCAAATGCCCCCAGAAAGAGAGGAAGGCCCGTGCCAAAGTCTACATATCCGATAGTATACGTAGTGGCGCCTGCGACAGCGCCAGAATCGAACGCAAACTGAAGCCACCCCGATAGTGAAATAATCAGGATTGCCAGCGATGAAATGCTTACAGCTTTTGCAATATCAATCTTAAATCCAAGATTTAGTGCAGGTACGATAACTACTCCCCCGCCAACACCTGCTATGGATGCGACAAACCCTCCGCCCAGTCCGCTAATTATTGAATCTTTGAACAAAATAGATTTCTTTTCAACTGCTCCATGGCCTTGCGATTGTCCTCGCTTATAAAACATGTAAGAAACAACCAGGAGGAGGCATGCGAAAATCACAACAAACAGTTCCTCAGTGTAAAACTCGGATGTTGAAATAAGTTTACCGAAGTAAATTCCAACTGCTCCAAAAAGTCCCACGCGAATACCTTCAGCCAGATAGCTGTTCTTTTGTTTATTCTGTTGAATAGAACTGCTCAGTGAGGCAGTAAATGTGCAGAAAAGAGAGGTCCCAATAGTCCAGGCAACTGGCTGTTCAACTCCCGCTGAGCTGAACACGAAGAATAGAACCGGAGTGAAAAGTACTCCACCCCCTATTCCAAATATTCCTGCAACAATACCTGTAAAAACTCCCGTAATGAGAAGAGCAATAATCAAAAGCATTCTTTCAGGTCTGAATTGTACCGGTTAAAAAAGTAACCGCTGAACCACCAATTTTCACCCGTTCGCCTTCATCGATACATGTTAGTAATCCTCCCCTCTTTGAGATCTGACGTGCATTTAACCTTTTCTTTCCAAGTTTTTTGCTCCAGAAAGGTGTCAACACCGTATGCGCTGAACCGGTCACCGGGTCTTCCGGGACACCAACGGCAGGAGCAAAGAAACGCGATACAAAATCCACAGATTCACTTTCTGAAGCAGCTGTTACGATAATTCCACGCACATCCAAATTCCTGATAATTTGAAGGTCAGGCGTCATGTCTCGTACAATCTGCTCGCTCTCCATAAGCACCATGAGGTCAACATTATAGCCTGCATAGATGGGAATTGCGCCAATGGCTTCCGGCAACAGTTTTGGCATGGAAACAGGTTTCGGTGGTTTTGATGGAAAATTCAACCAATACGTTTCCCCAGATTTTTCCACCTGCAATTCCCCGCTCTTTGAATTGAAACGAACACTCGTGCCATCTAAAGTTAGATGAGACATAATAACGTGCGCCGCTGCAAGCGTGGCATGGCCGCAGAGATCAACTTCCGTTTCGGGAGTAAACCAACGAATGTCATATGTCGATTCACTTTTTTTGAGAAAAAAGGCCGTCTCTGAGAGGTTATTTTCCATTGCAATCTGCTGCATTTTTTCTGTGCTCAGCCACTCATCCAACGGTACAACCGCGGCGGGATTACCAGAAAAAAGAGTATCAGTAAACGCATCTACTTTATAAATCTGCATTATGAAAGAGTCGTAGTTAGCTATGAATTAAAAGGGCTTGAACGAGAAACACCCAAAATTTGTGGTTTCAACTCAGAGCAGCTGGTCGGCTAAAAAACCATTACAAATCCAATACACTGCAAAACAGGAACAAACCTCGTAAATCGTTTCAAATTAAGCTCTAAGATACCGATCTTTTAACAATGAATACCACTATGCAGATATATCCGCCCAGTTTACCCGAAAAGATTGGATTCACACTGATTCTCGACGAAGCTATACGGCATACGTATACACCGTATGGCAAAGAGCGATTAGTGGATCAGAAGCCAGTGGGATCTTCTGATGAAACAAAAAAAATCAATGAACGGACCGGTTGCTGGCTCTCTATCATACAGAAAGAGGGCGTGCACCCACTGAAACAGCTGAAAGATGTCAGGGAAATTTTGAGCAACGCCCGCGTCCAAGGCTCAATGCTTTCACTGGAGTCATTTCCCGTCGTTTATGAGAATGCCCGGCTTGCCCGGTTGATCAAACAGTTTTTTAATAACGATGAAATCGATTCTGCAGCTCTCTCCTCCTACATAAAGCGTCTCATACCTATGAAGTCGCTTGAGGATGAAATAACGGGGGTTATCACGGATACAGGTGCACTCAGGGATGATGCCAGCCCCGAGCTGCAGTCGATCCGCAAGAAGATGAACCGACGCAAAGGTCAATTACGTAAAACCATCAACCGGCTCATGAAAAAAGCCCGGGACAAAGGCATGAGCTCTGATGAAGGCCCTACAATAAGGAATGGACGAATGGTTCTGCCAATTCAGGCTGAATTCAAGCGGAAAGTCGAGGGATTTATACATGATGTCTCGTCATCAGGACAGACGGTTTATGTTGAACCTGTTGACGCGCTGCAAATAAACAATGATATACGTGAGTTTGAAGCGGACGAGAAACGAGAGATTGAACGTATCCTAAGAGAACTGACAACAACCGTGAGGCAACATTCTGATGCGCTTCGGGAGAATATAAAAACAATCGGTTTTTTTGACGCACTGAACAGCCGTGTACAGCTGGGAATTGACCTCAACGGATCTGTTCCGCAACTCTCACCCGACCACAGTATGTCGCTTCTGAGTGCACGGAACCCAAACCTTATTCTAAAGAACAGACTGGAAGAAAACAGTGAAGAGGTTATACCATTAGAGCTTTCACTTGAAGATAACGAGCGCGGATTGATCATCACCGGCCCGAATGCCGGCGGAAAGTCTGTAGCAATGAAAACTGCAGGACTCATCTGCTATATGCATCAGCTGGGATATCCTGTACCGATTCAAACGGATTCATCACTACCGGTTTTGAGCGGACTTTTTATTGACGTAGGGGATGATCAGTCAATTGAGAATGATTTGAGTACATTTTCGTCACGGCTTCAGTGGATGAGGCAAACCCTTAATCTGATTTCTGAGGGTGGCCTGGTGTTAATTGATGAAGCCGGAACCGGTACTGATCCAGACGAAGGCGGCGCTCTCTTTCAGTCTTTCATTGAGCAACTGATTGATAACGGTGCCCAGGTTATTGCAACCACTCACCATGGGTCATTGAAAGTATTTGCACACGAGCATCCAAATATTGTGAACGGTGCGATGGAGTTCGATCAAAAAACGCTCTCTCCTACCTACCGGTTCAGAAAAGGGGTACCCGGCAGCAGCTACGCCTTTGAAATTGCTGACCGTATGAATCTCCACGGGGACGTGATGAAGCGCGCGCGGGATCTTCTTGGCAACAAAAAGAATAGAATGGGTGATCTGCTATTATCACTCGAAAAGCAGATTCAGGATATTAAATCTGAGCGCAAATCACTCGACAATCTCAAAAAAGAGGCGGACGAGCATCGTGAAAGACTCGACAAAAAAGAGAAAGAGTTCGACAGGGAGAAAAAGAAGAAGCTCAATGAGGCGTACAAAGAAGCGGATCGCATTATGCAAACCGCAAACCAACGAATTGAAGCAGCCGTAGAAAAGATCATTGCAGCCGGCCAGGAGGATAAAGAGACAATAAAAGAAGCCAGAAAGGATATCCTGAATACCAAGGAGGCAGTGAAACGCGGCAAAGCTGATCTCGACATCAGGATGGAAGATAACTCATCTGAGAAAACCCCTGAAGTAGGTGATTTTGTAACGGTAGGTGAAAGCGGAACCTCTGGTGAAGTTGTAAACATTTCCGGCAAGCAGGCCACCATTCTGGTGAATGGCATGAAAATAAAATCGAAGATCAATAAGATCAGCATATCATCACCTCCCAAGAAAAATAAGAAACAGAAAACGCGAAGTTACGGTGGGTCAGAACAGATCGACCTTTCAGTAAAACCCAAACTCGATATACGCGGCTACAGAGGTGATGCCGCTGTGAAAGAACTCATGCACTACCTGGACAAGGCGGTCAGTCGTGGTCTGCGGCAGGTAGAAATTGTTCATGGAAAAGGTGAAGGTATACTGAAAAAACTGGTACATGAGCACCTGGAAGAGCGTGAAGAGATAAAAAGCTTCAATCTTGCACCCTGGGAACATGGTGGCCCCGGCTGTACGCTCGTTGAGCTGAAGTGAACGGCTACTCAACTACTTTTCATCTAAAAACTGATCGCTTATAAGTTGTTCAATCGATGGCCACGAACCGTCCGCCTCATGATGCGGTTCAATACCCTTGCCAATCAGATGCTGAGTTACTCCGGCACTGCCTGAATAAACAGCTAATTTTTTCACGTTCAGATCCGGAAATGCGGCAAATGTTCGTGTAACAGCCGACCGGTTATGAAACAGAACAGATGATATTTCATCACGGGATAGCTTCTCTCTCAGAGATTCAACATCCTCCGAATTAAGGCCTACCTCTTCACAAACCGGGAATTCAGCAACATCCATTTTCAGTTCCTGCAGCAGGCCCGGCATCTCTTCTGCTTTATTTGCACACGAAGGATAAAGTGTTTTGCCATCACGGGAAATCCTGAGCATAAATTCAAGAATGTCTATCGGTTGGGCATGTTGCCTGGGCTGGATAGCCGGTATGCCACAAGATTCAAGAAACTCTGATGTGGGCCTGTCGAGAGTAAAATGAACAAGATTTTTAAAATCGTCTAAAAGATTATTCTCTCTCATCCATTTTTCAAAATAGACTGCATTTCGAAGGTTTCCGTATGTAACAAACGCAAAATTTGCTACATTTTTCCTGAGCATACCGGATGCCATAGATTCTATAGTAGCCTCATACGCTTCAAGCGGTGCCTGCAGAAAATATTCCGGTGATTCTTCCAGCGTGTACTTCATATCGCCACACGACTGAGATGAAGCCGTTACCAATAATTTACCTTTACTCATAAATCTACTAAACCCTGCCTATCTTATTCTGAAATTAACGGATATAAATCATTTATTATACTCTAAAACGCGAAACCAATACCGGCATAAATTCTGTAACTCTCATTTGAGAATCCAATCTCACCCCTGAAAATCAGATCCGGACTAAAGAGCGACATAGTACCGCCAGCTCCCCATGTCTGTTTCCAGTTATCAAATAATACTGCAGAATCCTCCTCTGAAAAAACTCGTCCCGTATCATAAAATATTAGACCGCCAAGTTTGACCTGATCATCAAACAAGTGAAAAAGCCAGCTTCTTATTTCTGCCATATAGAGAACGGAACTTTTGCCTATAAATCTGTTCATTGCAAACCCACGCAGCCCATATTTATTCCCAAGTGTCGGTAATTCAAAATATGGAGCCGATCCATATGTGTGTTCCGCCGCAATCCGTTGGGCAAAAACTGTACTATTCATAATTGGAATAAAAGATTTAAGCTCTGCAAAATAGGATGAAAATCCAAAGTCATTGCCTGCAGCCAATGGTGAGAAATCAGCTCTTATTTCTGCTCTGACACCGGTTCGAGGGTCAAATTCATTATTTCTGACATCATAAATAACTCCTGCGCCAACTGTATTCACCCAGCCCCCTTCGCTTCCCGGTGGCGGTAAAAGTTCGAAGCGGGTATCGGCACCACTGCCATCATTTGCGGTATATGAGGTTTTCACCCTGAAAACTCCTTCAATCTTACCTCGGCCCTCTATGAGATACAGCGGTTTACGTAATTCAATTCGTGCGCTGATACGTCTTTGTAGTAGATAGTACGCCCCTTCCTCAAATTCAGAACTGGTAAAGTCAGACTGGTTGCCAATCCCAAAGAAAGTACTGATAGGATTTCTCTGGGCATTAAGAATAGAGCGCGATCGCAAGGGATTTCCAAACATACGGGTCCTTTCATATTCAAATGATCCCGCCCAGAATCCATTTGTAGAACCTGTAGCATCGATTATAGTGTTCGTAAAAAACGGACGGATGCCATTCGCATAATCTATACGCTGATAGAGCCCGCCGCCGAAAAATCCAAAATCTGACGAATATCCGGCGATGGGAAGCACCGACCGTGTAACGCCCTGAAACCCCGATTCCGGGGCTACCTGAGAGTAACCGTATAACGGAAATAACAATCCAATCATGATTGATGCGAAAGCAGTGACCTTCATCATTCAGAGTGTTCCTTCAGCTTCAAGTAATTCCAGTGTTTGTATTGCGTGCCTGAGATGCGGTATAACGATACTGCCTCCAACCACGAGAGCAACATTCAGCGATTCAATAATCTCATCTTTAGTAGATCCTGTTTTAGCACACTGCTCCAGATGATAATCAATACAGTCATTGCATCGCAATACGGTAGATGCAACCAACCCGAGAAGCTCTTTCGTTTGGGACGGAAGCGCACCATCTTTATACGTGTTTGAATCCAGGTTAAAAAAACGTTTAATTCCGAGGTGATTCAGATCAAGAATCTTTTCATTCATCTCCTCCCGCTGCTCTCGAAATTTATAAAGCTCGTTTTTCGGTTCTGACATCTGATTTATTATTAAATTGACTGTACATTGTATTGCGTTGACTTCTAAGATAATAAATTCATTTCGTGTTTAGCAGACGGACTTTTTATAAACATAGGCTGGTTGCCTTAGGGGACAGTATGGCCCAGGGATTCAAAAATGGCGGAATATACCGTACAGATTTGAGCTTTCCCGCTATTATTTCCCGCTCGTTGGGCAATGATCATTCATTTGAATCACCTCTTTTTACAGCTCAGACTGGTATTCCCATCAATATTGAGATGCTCGTTCGCGGAATGTCTGATGAATTTGGTGATGAGATTACCTGGAATGAATATCTGAAGGCGGGCGCTCATCTCTACAAGACGCTTCGTCGAATTAAAGAGTACTGGGAAGGTAACAAAAAGTCGCTTGCCGTGGAGCGCAGCCTACCCTATCACAACCAGGGCGTTTGGGGTACGTCTATAAGTGATACCTGGCTGATGGACGCCGCCTACTGTAATGACCAGATCGATAATAGAAAACCCCAATACACGGTATTCAGCGTACTGCCGGACAATGCCCTTTTCACGACGGCACGATTAGTACTGAATCCTTCGCAGTCTGTTGATGTCAGTAACCACTCGATGATCGACAATTTAAAGGTGCTTGAGGATGATGGTGGAATTGAGAATCTGATTTCCTGTACAGGTCACAATAATATTGTGGGGGCAGTCACAAATCTTAGGCTAATTTACTCAGAAAAGCACGATCTGAATGCACCTCATCACCAGAGAACCTGCACAATATTCAGACCCGAACATTTTGAGGACGAAACCAGAATACTCTATCAAAAATTGTCAGAAATAGGTGCAAAGCGGGTATTTGTTCCAACCATTCCATATGTGACAATACCACCTGCCATCCGCGGTGTTAACAGCGACAAGTCCAGACCCCGTACAGGCTATTATGATTATTACTCCCGATTCTGGATCTGGGACGAAGACTTTGATCCCGATAAACATGCCCATCTGACGAAGGAGGAAGCGATAATACTGGATCTGCATGTTGATCAATACAATAAAATCATTTACGAACTTTCTGAAGAATTTGGGTTTCACGTAGTTCCTATTGGAAGATACGTATCAGCGGCGGCCCGAAGACGGCACGGAGGCAATCATATAGATCCGTTCCCTGACGCATTTACTCAGGCTTTGAAAAAAAATCCAAATACAGCTTATTTAGTCGGAAATAATGAACAAATCGGTATTTCAACAGATTATCTTCGGTTAAAAGATGGGAGCCGAAAACTTGATCGCGGTGGTATATTTAGTCTCGACGGACTTCATCCGTCTACCATAGGCTACGGTTTAATCGCAAACATCTACAAAGAGCGTATGGAAAAGGAAGGGGTGGAATTCAGCGCTGATATTGACTGGGATTTTGTGATCGAAAATGAACGTCTGGTTACACACCCGCCACTGTTGTTAAATGATCTGAGACTTTTGCTGCGCTTCCTGGCTCTTGGCCGGGGTGAACGCCTAACTAAAATTGGGCAAAACTTGCTTCAAAACGTTCTTGAACTCTTTTCATCCCGCTCCTACTAATCACTTATCTGTAAGAGTCTTGCCCAGTTTCACCCCATTTTTAATACAGTCGGGTACCGATATACCTCCCCTGAAATTGCCTGCAACGTGAAGCCCTGGATTACTTTGTTCAATTTCATCAAAGATAGTATAAATATCGTCATACCCGGTATTATACTGCGGAATAGAGTTAGGCCAGTATATATGATCTTTATACACAGGCGAGCCTTTTAATCCAATCAGCTCTTTTAGATCATCCTGTACGATACTCAACAGATTCTTACTATCCTTTTCTGCAATTTCGGGCTGACGGCCGCCACCTGCAAACACTGTGAGAAGATGATGCCCTTTCGGAGCTCGGTTTTGAAACAGAGTAGATGTGAATAATGCTCCAAGTATTGAACGGTTTTCAACTTCAGGAACTAAAAATCCAAATCCATCAAGCGGGTGTGCCACATCTTCTTTTTTATAGCCCAGAACCATCATCGACAGCGGCGGATATGAGACGTTATGAATTTTTTTCAGCTGGGAAGATGACACCGGTACAATGTCTGTATTCCATTTATGAAGTGGTATTGTAATGACGACATCGCTATAGGGACCATACTCACCCCTATTCGTATGCAGATACCAGCCGGCATCACGTTTCTCCACGTGTTCTAAATCGTGGCCAAAGAATGAGTTTTTTATGTTTGAGTTTAATTTTTCCGGCAGTTCGTGAAGACCGGTTTTAAAAGAGATAAGCCTGCGTCTGGTTTTTTTACTCCCGTTGCGATTGAACATTTTACGGACTCCACCCATGATTACAGAACCGAAGTTCTT
>Ga0307966_1000734_pt1 | contig 26900 bp, 19 predicted proteins | sample OrgLakmetagen646_FD_203141 | JGI IMG/M metagenome (GOLD analysis project Ga0307966, IMG submission 203141) | Saline water microbial communities from Organic Lake, Antarctica - #646 | ecosystem: Environmental > Aquatic > Non-marine Saline and Alkaline > Saline | place: Antarctica: Organic Lake... | reverse complement strand
ACTCGGAACGGTCCCCTCAGAGGCGCGCCCAGCAGTCCGCGGCGTCTGAGGTACTCCAACAAGCTCACCAATGGTGGCAATCCCCAAGAGCAGCAGTCCAGCCGATTCAGAAGGAGGTTCACACCGGTGAGAAAAGGTCCCGAAAAGGTCCCGGGACTCGCCCGCAGGCGCCGAAATTAGCGGCACTGGATGGATGAGGCGGACGACGGCACCGCACAGATCGTGGATATGCGGACGAGAGCGCTCAGGGCGGACGCGAAAGCACAGGCTTACACCCCCCTTCCATTCACGTGGAGTGCGGGTTCAAATCCCGCCCCGGGCACGATCCGGTGATTACTGCTGCATCGCTTGTGACACGGTGTCCGCTTCGTTGCGGACCTGGTCACACCACGAATCGAGCTCCTCGTGCGATGCGGAGAGCTGCTGTGCGACGGTTTCGGCGTCAGCGACGGCGTCTTCGGCGACTTCGAGTGCGAGATTGGCGAGCATGTCCCCGGCTGTCAGTAGTTGCGACAGCCCAAAGGTGCTGCCGCCGCGTTCGTGCAGAGCGACGGCTTCGACGAACTCGGCTGGGAAGTTCCACGCCGCCATCACCTTGGCGCCCGCTTCGCCATGATCCATGCCGTAGCGCTCGTGTTCGTCGAGCGCAGCACCGAATTCGGTTCGCACGCTCGCATACTCGCTGTCGCCTTGGCAGAACAGCGCGATGCCGAGATCGTGGAGCAGTCCCAACGAGAAGCCGTCACCGGGGCGCACACCGAAACGAGGCGCAAGCAGGGCACAACCAGCTGCAGCTGCCGCTGAGTGTCGCCAGAACCAGTCGGGGACGACGAGGTGCGACGAGTCGAGACCGGATGCTGCCATGGCGGCAAGTGATCGGATGGTTGCGGTTCCGAGGATGGTGACGGCGAAATGCGCACTGGAGACGCGCGACGAGAATCCGTAGTACGGCGAGTTCGCAAGGCGCAACGCCTTTGTGGTGAGTGCGGGATCCGCTGCGACGGCGTCACCGAGCTTTCGCGCTGAGCACTTTGGGTCGTCGGCGAGCCAGAGCACACGCAGCGCCGTCGTCGGCTGGCTCGGAAGGTCACAGAGCCGCCCGACGAGCTCGTCGACCGACAGGGGAGTGCGCGCGCTCGTCGGTGGCGCGGTGGTTCCGACGGCGTTGCCTGACAGGGACATGCTGTACACAGTCCGTACCGACGGGTATCGGGCACGCCGGACCCAACGCGAACTGCTCGGTGCGTGCCGTTGGAGCGTTGTGTTCGTGGTGGGAGGACCCGCCGGAATGCGCTGCTCGAAGCGCCATGGCCTCCCGCAACGGCGCGACCAGATTGTCCAATGAATTCTCCGTGCAACTGCGGACGTTCTATGAGATGTTCCAGGACGTCGAGGTGAACAAGCACCCGTCGACCCAGGATTCCCTGGTCTCGCTGCTCACCCAGCATGTCGAATTCACCGCCGACGCAGTGCTGCTCGTTCGCGACGGTTCGTCGATGACCGTCGAGTGGAGAAACGCAGCGGCGAGCCGGTTGTTCGGCGCGCAGACCGAGTCGGTGGTGGAGCTGTTCGGCGACAGCGTGGTGCCGACACTTGCGCTGTGCGAGGGGACGTTTCGCAAGGTGACGGTGGCGTCGGCTCTCGGGGGTGCCACGACTGGAGAGTTGCGTGCCGAGCGTGTGAGTGGCGGCGTCATCGCGGTCACGTTCCGCGTCGTGGGTGCCAGTTCTGCAGACGCGCAACTGCGCGAGAGCGAATCGAGGTTCCGTGCGCTCGCGGACCGGGCCCCGATCGGAATCCTGGCAGCAGCGCACGGCTTGCGTCTCTACTATGCGAACGCTCGAGCTGCAGAGATCCTCGGTGTGAGCAAGGGTGACCTCGTGGACGGTTCATGGCTCGACTATGTCCACCCCGACGATGTCCGGATGGCGCAAGAGGCCGTCGAGCGGCTGCTGGTCGAAGAAGTCGAGGTGGAGTTGCCGTTGCGCGTGCTGCGCCCGACCGGTGCAACCAGGTGGGTCACCACTCGCCTGTCGCCGGTGCCGGGATCCGGGTTCGTAGCGTCTTTGGAGGACGTGTCCGAGACCCGTGAACTACATGCGCGTCTCGCCCATCAGGCAAGTCACGACCACTTGACCGGCCTTCCGAACCGACGGCGACTCGGCGATGTGATCTCCGTGGCGTTGCGGGATCCGGAACTTGCAGCATCGGGGACCGGCGCGTTGCTGTTCATCGACCTCGACCACTTCAAGGTCGTGAACGACACGCTCGGGCACCGCACCGGGGACGACCTCCTCGTCGAGATCGCCCGCAGGTTGAGCGCCGCTTGTGCCGAGTTCGACACTGTTTCGAGGTTTGGTGGGGACGAGTTCGTGGTGTTTGCTCCGTTCGCTGACGCGACGGTTGCCCATGAACTCGGGGAGCGTATTCTCCGGGCGGTTTCCGAGCCCGTCGAGCTCCTTGGGACCCTGCACCGCATTTCCGCCTCGATCGGGCTCGTTGCCATCGGCCCGCAACACGTCGACGCCGAAGTCCTGCTGCGTGATGCCGACATTGCCATGTATCAGGCGAAGGAGGCGGGCCGCGCCACTGTTGCCGAGTTCGACGAGAAGGCCCGCTCGAAGGTCCTGACCAAGGCCGAACTGAAACAGGACCTCGAATACGCGCTCGAGAGGAACGACTTGACGGTCGTCTACCAGCCGATCGTGGCGTTCGACGGGACGTGGCGCGCCGCAGATGCGCTCATCCGGTGGTCGCATCCCGAGCGCGGAGTGGTCGCACCTGCGGAGTTCATTCCGCTCGCCGAGGAGATGGGGCTGATCGATGAGGTGTTCTCCATTGCTCTGGACCGTGCCCTCGGCGACCTCGCCCGCTGGCGTCGCAGTGCCGACCAAGCTCCGGAATACGTTGCGGTGAACGTGTGGTCGCGTCAGCTTCGCAACCCCGGTCTGCTCGCTCAGATCTCCGCGGGGCTCGCACGCCACGACATCGATCCTGGTTCGCTGTGCATCGAGATCACCGAGTCGATGCTGCTCGCTGATCCAGAGCAGGCGCTGGGAGCATTGCGTGAGCTCAAGGATCTCGGTGTGCTGTTGGCGTTCGATGATTTCGGGACCGGGTACTCATCGATGGCCTATCTGCATCGTTTGCCCGTCGACATCGTCAAGATCGACAAGGCGTTCGTCGGGAATCTCGGCGAAGATGCGTCGTCGTCGGCGATCGTCGGCGCCATGATCCTGTTGTCGCACGCGTTGTCGTTGGTCGTCGTGGCCGACGGTGTCGACACGTCGGACCAGGTAGCCGAGCTGAGCGAGGCCGGATGTGATCTGGCCCAAGGGACGTTCTTTGCCCGCCCGCAGTCGATCGAGGAACTCATCTCGGCTGCGCCCGTCCTTTCGGTGTGATCATCGGGAAGGTCGTCCCGGCGACGAGTTCTCGATACGAGAGTGACTCAGCCCGACGAACGAGTCCCAGACCTCGAGCGGCGCAAAATACTCCGTGCGCTCGATTCACCGCGCAACGGGTGATCAGGTGTGCAGGACGGACTTCCGCGTCGTTTTTCTGAGTTGAAGTCAGGTGCCGATCTCGTCACCCACCGCCGACGAACGCCGGAACGAGCGTGATCGCCACGCATGGCAGCAGCAGGATGAAGTTCGCCTCGAACCACACGGCGAACTCCTGGGGTTCGAGGTCGACCCAGAATCGGCCGAGTGCGAGGCCGATGGTGAGCATCGCCCTGGTGGCGACGGATCCGCAGGAGCGTCAGTGCAGCCAGCCGACGGCCGAGCCGATGGTGATCGTGGCGGTGAGGCGTTGTTCGTCGATCATAGCTTGGCGGTATTCGGCCCAGTCGGGATGTGGTTTTCCGGAGACGCCTTCGAAGTACTCGACGAGCGCGTCGCTGGTGTCGTCGTCGGGCCGAGTCGTGGTGGCGGACAGGCTGGCGACGCCGTCGAGTGAGACGTACGACATCTTGCTCGGTTCCGAGATGTGGAGAACCACCCGCGGATCTGCCGCGATGTTGCGGGTCTTGGCGCGTGACTCGGTGAGCGAGACGACGACCGTGCCGTGCTTGATCCAGTAGGCGACGTCCGATGACTGCGGTCGGCCGTCGCGGCGGATGGTGATGAGGGTGCCGACGGTGCGCTGTGATGCCCAGTCGATTGCTGTGGCGATGTCCATGTGGTGAGTCTGGTGTCAGGCCGCTGTGGTGCGGTTCTTGTCGGTGAAGTACGCCACGAAGCTCGTGATGATGGCGACGGAGGAGAAAATCGTCATGACCGTTCCGGGCACGAACTTGACGAAGCCGCCGAGATCGAGGAACAGGAAGTACCCGACGTCGGCGAGGCCACCGACGAGGGCGGCGAGGAACACCGCGGCGATCGACCGCCGCCAGATGAGCACGGCGCAGACCAGCGTGACGACGCCGATCCAAGCCAGGTTGAAGCCGTGCTGGTTGATGACTGCACCTACTGCGTCGGGGTACGCCATCTCGAGTGTGTCCGGGTCGACGTCATCGGCGATCCCGGCCACGGCGTCTGGGGTGTCCCTGCTCATGGTCAGGATGCCGGCGAACATGTGGACCAGCCCCCAGACGACCCAGAGTGCAGCCGACACTCGCAGCAGCAGCGATGACCTGGGGGTGGCGGTGATGGTGTTCATCTCGTTGTTCTCCTTGTTGTTTGTCACTGACATGGTTGCCAATTATTCGAGACGTGTGAGCGTTCGATGGCATGCCAGCTCGACGGGCCGTTCAGGGGGTGGCCAGCAATCAACCGTCCACTCCGATAACTGTAACTATAGTGGTTGCAAATATCAACTCGTCGAGACGAACAGAAGGAACGGCCGTTGGTCGTGATGGAGTAATGTTGTAATGATGTAATTACTGGTAGGTTCCACTACATGAAACGACAGCAAAACACACCATCCGAAGCACACGACCCCTCCACGATCCGGGCCTGGTTCGCCGGTCGACTCCCCGAGGAGTGGACGTCCGCTGGGGCTCCCACCATCGAGATCGATCGTGAAGAGATCACCGTCACCCTCGAGATCGCGCTCCCGGTCCTCGCCGACGACGCCTCCGACTCGGATCAGGCAGAAGCTGCCGCCGGGCGAATCTCGGGCTTTCGCGAAGACACTCGGGAACGCCGCATGGGCGTGGCCGACGAAGCCGAACAACGATTTGGACGCACCGTGTCGTGGGCGGTCACCGTCGGCGGGCGTACCGAACTGTTCACCCACGTCGCCGCCCCGGTGATGACCCGACTCCGCCAGCCCGAACGCCAGGTGCTCGACACACTGATCGACGGCAACATCGCCCGGTCCCGAGCTGAGGCAGTCGCCTGGTGCGTCCGTCTCGTCGGTAAGAACACCGACCAGTGGCTCACCGACCTTCGCGCCGCCATCAGCGGCGTCGACGAGGTGCGTCACGCCGGGCCTGACGCCGACTGAGCTGGGATCGTGCGAGCGACCGAGGCAGATCCGAGCGGCTGGCTCATTTCGCACCCCCTGTTTCAGTAACGTGACCGGTGTCGGCGAATCGCGTCGACACCGGACACATCGAGTACGGCGTGAACGGTGCGATCAACGTCGCACGACGTAGGAGGCTGGGAAATGGGCATCAACGTGTTGCTGTGCACCGACGGGTCGGACCTGTCGATCCAGGCGTTGCGAGATGCGCTCCCGGTGCTGGCAGCAGCGGATCGGTGCGCGCTGCTCACGGTCGAATCGATCGTCGATCCCAACTTTCAGACCGGGAACGGTTTCACGCTGCGTGCGGACACGCCCGGTGGTGACGAGCAGATCGAGACCTCCGGCGATCGGGAGGCGAAGCGAATTCTCGACCTGACCGTCGCCGCCCTGGGCCTCGACGATGTCGATCTGATGGCGCGGGCCGGGACACCCGGCGAGACCATCTGCGACGTGGCGGTGTCGATGTCGGCCGACGTGATCGTGATCGGTACCCACGGGCGCAGCGGCTTCCGGCGGGCGGTGACCGGATCCACATCAGATCACGTCGTGCGCCATGCCCGGTGCCCGGTGCTCGTCCAGGGTGCTGGTTCGTCCGAGCGGTGACGCGACCCACGAACGATCGAGCCCATTTCCAGAATCACCCGATCGCGGTACCGAAAAGGGTGCCGATCCCGTAGGTGACGGCCGAGGCAACGAGCACGATCAGGAGTTGACGTGATGCGCCCTGTGCGATCGGGCGGTCCGAGGTCTTGCTGACCCAGCCGCCCACTGCGAGGCTCGCCACCGCCGTGGCTGCGACCGAGGCGACGATGGCCGGCGTTCCGCTCGTGATGAACCAGGGCACGAGCGGGACGATTGCGCCCGCCGTGAAGAGACCGAACGACGAGACCGCCGCCACCATCGGCGAGCCCACCTCACCCGGGTCGAACCCGAAGACGGTGCGTGCGGTGAATTCGACGAATCGTTCCCCTTCGAGCGGCAGTTCGGTCGCCACGCGCTGCGCAGTGTCGGTGGCGAGGCCGCTGTCTTCGAGTTTCGACGTGAGCGCGTCGAGCAAGAGGCCTGGGTTGCGACGAGCGAGTCGGTCGAGTTCGCCCACGATGCCATCGAAGAGCTCGACCTGGCTCCTCACGGAGATCCACTCGCCCGCCGCCATCGAGAACGCCCCCGCGATCAGGCTCGCCAAGCCGGCGATGCGAACCTCGTTCACGCCCGAGCTGGCGCCTGCCACTGCGAGCACGAGGCACACGGTGGTGACCAGCCCGTCGTTCACGCCGAGCACCGCAGCTCGGGCGGCGCCCCGGGTGACGGTGGTGACGCGCTCCTGGAGTCGCGCGGCGTCACCGTCCGGATCGGTCGGCGACGTGTCCGATGCGGCGGTGTAGGGCAGCTGACTCATCGGGCCCGCACTGCCTGCTCGATGTCGCCGATGACGTCAGCGGCATGGTTCGCCACGTCGGTGACGTCGTAGGAGCGGTGGATCAGACCTTCGGGATCGATCAGGAAGCTGTAGCGGCGGGGAAATCCGACGAACTTGTCACGAGCATCGCGGGTGACTCCGTACGCCGCGCCGACCTCATGGTCGACATCGCTCAGCAGTTGGAACGGGAACCCCTGAGCTCGTGCGAACGCGAGGTTCTCGGCGGGTGAGTCGAACGATGCCCCCAGGATGGTGGCTTCGAGTCGATCGAATCGTTCTGCACTGTCACGCAGCGCTTGACCTTCGACCGTTCAACCAGGTGTCGCAGCCTTGGGGTACCACCAGAGGAGCACCCAGCGGCCCGCCAAGTCGGCCAGATCGACGATCTGACCGTCTTGGTCGGGCAGTGCGAAGGGAGGCGCCGGTCGTCCTGGGCTGAGCATGGAGCAATTCTGCCAGCGGTCGGAACAGAGCGTTGTCGAGTCGGTGTCGGCTGCCGGACCTGGCGCCGTTGGCGGTCAGGCGACCGACGGCTCGTCGCTGGTGGTGCGGATGAGGTGATCGAACACCGACAGCATCGCCGTCGACCCTGCGCCCATCGAGACCACGATCTGCTTGAACGGCACGGTGGTGCAGTCGCCAGCGGCAAAGACCCCGGTGGCCGAGGTCGCCCCGTGGGCGTCGATCACGATCTCGTTGTGCTTCGACAGTTCGATCGTGCCCTCGAGCCACTCGGTGTTGGGGAGCAACCCGATCTGGACGAAGATCCCTTCGAGTTCGACCGTGTGGTCGGTCTCGTCGGTGCGATCGCGATACACGAGGCCGGTGACCCGCTTGTCGTCACCGAGTACCTCGGTGGTCATGGCGCTGGTGATGACGGTGACGTTGGAGAGGCTGCGCAACTTGTTCTGCAACACCTCGTCGGCGCGCATCTCATCGGCGAACTCGAGCAAGGTGACGTGCTCGACGATGCCGGCGAGATCGATGGCTGCCTCGACGCCGGAGTTGCCGCCGCCGATGACGGCGGTGCGCTTGCCCTTGTACAGCGGTCCGTCACAGTGCGGGCAGTAGGCCACGCCTCGGTTGGCGTACTCGGTCTCGCCGGGCACGTCCATCTTGCGCCAGCGGGCGCCGGTGGAGACGATGACGGAACGCGATCGCAGCGATGCGCCACTCTCGAGCGAGATCGTGTGCAAGCCGCCGACCCGCTCGGCGACACCGAGACGTTCGACGCGCTGTGCGGTGATGATCTCGACCTCGTGCTTCCGAACGTTGTCCTCCAACTCGGCAGCGAGCTTCGGGCCTTCCGTGTACGGGGTGGAGATGAGGTTCTCGATACCCAACGTGTCGAGAAGTTGACCACCGAAGCGCTCGGCCACGATTGCGGTCCTCAAACCCTTACGTGCGGCGTACACCGCCGCAGAGGATCCAGCGGGTCCGCCTCCGACGATCAGCACGTCGAAGTCGTCCATGGCCTCGATCTTCTCCACGGCTCGGTCGGAGCTGCCGCCGTCGACCATCGCCACGAGTTCTTCGAGCGTCATCCGGCCTTGACCGAAGCTTTCGCCGTTGCGGAACACGGTCGGTACGGCCATCACTTCTCGCTCGTCGACCTCGTCCTGGAACGCTGCGCCGTCGATGGCGACGTGTTCGATGTTCGGGTTGAGGATGCTCATCAGGTTCAGCGCCTGCACCACATCGGGGCAGTTCTGACAGCTCTGGGAGAAGAAGGTCTCGAACCGGTGGGTTCCTTCGATGCCGCGGATCTGATCGAGGAGGTCGGCGTCGGCGGTCGACGGGTGACCGCCGACTTGGAGCAATGCCAGGATCAGTGACGTGAATTCGTGCCCGAGCGGCACGCCGCCGAAGGTCACCGACACGTCGGCGTCGGTGGCACGGGTGATGCGGAACGACGGGCGACGTTCGTCGCTGCCGTCGAGACGGACCGTGATGTCGGTCGACAAGACGTCCAACTCACCGAGCAACTCGGCGATCTTCGTGCTGGTCGAACTCTCGTCCAGAGACGCAACGAGTTCGATCGGCTGGACGATCTTGGGAAGATGCGTACTGAGCGCTTCGGTGAGTTGGGCGTCGAGAATCATCGGATCAGATCTTGCCCACGAGGTCGAGTGAGGGAGCGAGAGTGGACGCACCCTCTTCCCACTTGGCCGGGCACACCTCGTTCGGGTTGGCACGCACGTACTGGGCGGCTTTGACCTTGCGGAGCAGCTCGGTCGCCGAGCGGCCGATGTTGCCGGCGTTGATCTCGACGATCTGGATCTTGCCGTCGGGGTCGATCACGAACGTGCCGCGCTCGGCGAGTCCGTCTTCTTCGATCATCACGGCGAAGTTGCGGGTGATCGTTCCGGTCGGGTCACCGATCATCGGGTAGGTGATCTTGTTGATCGTCTCGCTCGCGTCGTGCCAGGCCTTGTGCGTGAAGTGCTTGTCGGTCGACACGGAGTACACCTCGACGCCCAGACGCTGGAACTCTGCGTAGTTGTCGGCCAGGTCGCCGAGCTCGGTCGGGCAGACGAACGTGAAGTCGGCAGGGTAGAAGAAAACCACGGACCACTTGCCGCGCATGTCGGCGTCGGAGACGTCGATGAATGCTCCGTTGTGGAATGCAGTCGCCTCGAACGGCTTGACTTCGGTGTTGATCAGTGACGTTGACATGGGGAACTCCTGCTCAGGGGGTGTGAGTCGAACGGCATCAAGAGTACGAAGATCTGGAACGAACGCCGAGATGACATACGTCTCGTTTGACGCCTCTGGACACCGTTTCACGTGGTCGTGAGGGGTTCAGGAGCTGATCGACGACTTGACCTTGGTCCAGCCGACGACCGCAACGATGACGACGAGCACTACAGCTGCGAAGGTGAGCCACAGCAGTCCCTCGATGACGGCGCCGAGGACGCCGAGTACGGCGAGAAGAATGAGGATCAGGATGAACGTTGCCATTCGGACGGAGTACCCAGATCCTCTCCGTGTGAAGCGGGCGCTCGCCGACGCACTGTGCCGGAGCAGGCGAATGTTCTCGGTCCCGTCCGGGTATGCGACATCATGAGTGGCGACCCAGGAATCGTATGAAATGCGCGATCGACTCTCGCCTCGCAGAAAGGTCCCATGACACATCACGACGAACCGGCAGATGAATCCGCCCGACGGCGACGTCATCCCACAGCGTCGCTGCGGTTGCAGCTGACGCCGACGTTCGGTTTCGACGCGGCAGCAGCTCGACTCGACGCAATCGCCCGACTCGGGGTTTCGCACGTGTATCTGTCGCCGATCGCCGAGGCGGTCCCGGGGAGCGGACACGGATACGACGTCACCGACCACACCCGGATCCGGGCCGATTTCGGGGGATCCGAACGGTTCGAGCCACTGCTCGATGCTGCCGCCGACCGAGGGCTGGGCATCATCGTCGACCATGTTCCGAACCACGTGTCGGTCGAGCGTGCGGAGCTGAACGCACCCTGGTGGGCGACCTTGCGTGACGGCCCGAACGCTCCGGAGGCCGCCTGGTTCGACATCGACTGGAAACTGGCCGACGGCCGGGTCATCATCCCCCGGCTCGGAGCGCCGCTCACCGATCTCCTCGCTGCAGGCGAGATCACCACGGGCGTCGGTGACTTGGGGCCCGAAGTGCGTGTGCACGGGCTGCGCTTCCCGCTCGCTGCAGGCACCGAGGAACTCGAACTCGCGCACGCACTGGATCAGCAGCACTACCGCCTGGCCCATTGGCGAGACCCTGCGCGCAACGTGCGCCGATTCTTCACGATCGATGACCTCGTCGCGGTGCGCGTCGAAGATCACGATGTGGCTCGTGAAGTGGACACCATCCCGAGCCGACTCAGCGGCCACCCGGCGTTCGCCGGGGTTCGAGTCGATCATGTCGACGGTCTCGCCGCTCCCGGCGAATACCTCCGCGGCCTGCGTGACGTGATCGGTGACGACCGCCTCCTCTTCGTGGAGAAGATCGTCGCCCCTGGCGAACGGATCCCTGCCCACTGGCCCGTCGACGGAACGACCGGATACGAACACGTCGACGTCACCGAGCACACACTCCTCGACCCCGCCGCCGAAGCAACCCTCGGACGTGTCTGGTCGCGATGGGCGCCGGGTCTCTCGTTCGAACAGGTCGAACGGTCGGCGCGGGCCGAGGTACTCGCTGCCGGACTGGATCCGGACTTCGCCCGACTCGCCGCAGAAGCCGTCGAAACCACCCCTGCAGCGCCGGATCAGTTGCGTCAGGGCATCGATGCGCTCACGCTGGCGATCGAGCGCTACCGGACCTACCTGCCCGATGATCCCACATCGCAGGAGGTGTTCGATGACGTCGTCACCACCGCAACGAACGCCGACGGGTCCGATGCCGATTTCGTCGCCACGGTCGCCGGTCTCGTGCGCGACACCCCGAACCTCCTCCAGCGTTGGCAGCAGCTCACCGGGCCGGCGGTCGCAAAGGGTGGCGAGGATCGGGCCTTCTACCGTTGGTTCCCGCTGGCGTCGCTGTGCGAGGTCGGCGGTGATCCCGGACGCTTCTCGACGTCGATTGCAGCGTTCCACGAGGCCCAGGTCACACGACAACTGGAGTACCCGTCGGCGATGCTGGCCGAGACCACCCACGACACGAAACGCTCCGCTGGTGTGCGCGCTCGCTCCCTCGCACTTGCAGCCCGGAGCTTGGAGTGGGAGGCGGTCGTCGACCAGTGGCTGGCGGCCAACACCGAGATCACCGACGCGCTCGGTGAGGAACTCGGTGGCGGGATCGTGCATCTGGCACTGCAGACCTCGGTCACCGCGCAGCCGATCGACGCTCACCGGCTTGGTGAGTACCTGGTGAAGTCGGCTCGTGAAGCAGACCTGCTCACCACCTGGACCGAGCCCGACGATCACGTCGAATCGACACTGCGACGTCTTGCTGCGTCACTCGTCGCGGACGCAACGACGGGCCCGCTCGCCCCGTTCGCTCGAGTCATCGAACGCGAGGGCGACGCAGTGGGGATGGCGATGCTCGCGCTGCATCTGACATGCCCGGGTTTCGCCGACCTCTACCAGGGCTCGCCGACGCGCCTCTTGTCACTCGTGGATCCCGACAATCGGGCGCCGGTCGACTGGGACACGCTCGATGCGCTGATCGATCAAATCCCCACCACCGACAGCGTCACGGCGTTCGCTCGCGGCGACATCGATCTGGCTCGGACCGTGCTGACCCAACGCATCCTGCGGCTTCGTCAGCGTCGGCCCGAGGCGTTCGATGCATCAGCCGGCTATGTGCAACTGGAGGTGTCGGGTCCGGACTCGCAACACGTCATCGCTTTTGCCCGAACCGATGGTGACGGAGAACCCCTGGTGGTGGTGATCACGACCCGCGCCGTGGCCGACGTCTCGTTCGTCGACAGCCACGTGGAACTCCCGAGCGGGACGTGGCGCAGCATCATGATCGACGACGCACGGACCATCGACGGCGGCCGCAGGCGGTTCGCTGACATCGTGGCGCAGCCGGACGGGCAACCACCGGTTGTGGTCCTCGAACGCACCGACCGCTGACGACACGCGCTGTTCTCGACCCCGTTCCGTGTCAACAGGTGACACGGAACAGGGTCGAGAACAAGAGGACCGCTGCGACGGAGCACCCTGCGGCGTGCGGCGCGACCGTCGAGCAGCTCGTCGTGATCTGACGAGGCCTTCCTGTCTAGGCGGCGCTCGCGGGGCCGAGTCGGAGTCGTGCCGACCACGCCGCAATCGGCCCGTCGCCTCCCGCAGTGTCGACGACGATCGGAGCTTGCGATGCGGTGTCGTCGACGGGCGAGTTACCGAAGTTCATCGCCAACACCGACTCGACGTCGCCGAGTCGCCGCGTGACGGTCATCAGGGCCCCGTCCAGCCGAACGGACTGGTCGGCATCGGGATCGGTGAGGATCGGGTGATCACGGCGCACACTGAGCAGCGCTCGATACAACTCGAGGAGGTCGCGGTGCACGCCCGGCTCGTCGGCGATCGACGGGTCCAGCACGGCTGACTCGAACGTGTCGATCGCGGCCGGATCGGCCACACCGCCACCCCAGTCGACATCGGCGAACTCTCGCTGTCGACCGGACCGGACGGCCTCGACCAGGGCCGGATCGGTGTGGTCGACGAAGTACGGGAACGGCGCTGGCTCGGCGTATTCCTCACCCATGAACAACATCGGGGTGAACGGCGCAAGCAGCGTGGCAGCAGCTGCCAACCGCAGCCGTGGATCACCGGGCCCGGCGTCGTGAAGCAGCCGGTTGCCGAGTGGTGTGTTGCCGTTGTGATCGTGATTCTGTGAGAACGCGATGAAACGTCGGTGGTCGACGCCGTCGGCATCAGACCCATGACGGCGGCCGAAGCCGGCAGAGTGTTGGCCGCGATACACCCACCGATGGCGCCATGCGTCGGCAAGGTCGGAGACGCCCTGGTAGTTGGCGTAGTACTCGTGTTGTTCGCCGGTGAGTGCGACCCGCAGCGCATGGTGCACGTCGTCGCTCCATACGGCGTCGCACCCCCAGCCGCCCAGGGAGGTGTCGGTGACGATCCGCGCGTCGTTCGACGAGCTCTCGATGGTCACGAGCACTGTTCGGCCAGAGTTGTCGGCGGCATCGTGGACCGCTGCGGTGAGTTCGGCGACGAACGGGCGGGCGGTCGGATCGACGATCGCGTGCACGGCGTCGAGGCGCAATCCGTCGAGGTGGAAGTCGGTGATCCAGCCCACGGCATTGTCGATGAAATAGCGGCGGACCGAATCGCTGTGGCGCCCCGACACGTTGACCGCTTCACCCCACGGTGTCGAGTACTCGTCGGTGAGGTACGGCGCGAAGCGCGGGAGCACATTCCCCTCTGGTCCGAAGTGGTTGTACACGACGTCGAGCACCACGCCGAGGCCTCGGGCGTGCGCGGCATCGACGAAGCGCGCGAACGCTGCGGGTCCGCCGTACGACGCCTGTGTTGCATACGGGAACACGCCGTCGTAGCCCCAGTTGCGTGACCCTGGGAACGCATTGACCGGCATCACCTCGATCGTGGTGACACCGAGCTCTGCGAGGCGGTCGAGTTGACCGATCGCCGCATCGAACGTGCCCTCGGGTGTGAACGTGCCGACGTGGAGTTCGTAGAGGACGGTGTCGGCGAGTGCGATCCCCGCCCATCCGTCGTCGGTCCACGCAAAGGATCCGGCATCGACCACTTCGGAGGGCCCATGGACCCCGTCGGGCTGGAGACGACTCACCGGGTCGGGAAGTGGGTCGCCGCCGTCGAGGCGGAACCGGTAGTGGTCACCAGCGCCAACGCCGTCGACGACGACGCTCCATGTTGCGGCTGCCGACGTCGGCCCGTCGTCGGGCTCGGTGAGCGTGAGGGGTGCGACCAGCGGATCGCCGCCTGGGCGCTCGATCAACACGTCGACGGTGGACGCGTCGGGAGCCCACAACTCGAAGCGGGTCGCACCGCCGGCCGGTGCTGCTCCCAGACGCGATGGCTCAGTGCTCACCGGTCTCCTCGGGAACGAAGAACACGGCACCGAGTGGCGGGAGTGACACGACGATCGACTGGTAGCAGCCGTGTGCGTCGACCGGAACGGTGGCGACGCCCTCGGCCGGGTTGCCGACCCCGCTCCCGCCGTAGGTCGCATCGTCGGAGTTCAGGACCTCCAGCCATCGACCGTCTCGGGGCACACCGAGCCGGTAGTCGTGCTGCGGAACAGGCGTTGCGTTGAACACCGCGAGCACCGGCCGGGCGCGACCGGTGGGATCGCTCCGGATCCAGGCGTACACGCTGCGATCGGCGTCGTCGCTCTCCACCCACTGGATGCCGTTCGCATCGCTGTCACCGCGATGCAGCGCCGGCTCGGAGGCGTAGAGCGCATTGAGCTCGGCCAGCAACAGGCGGACACCGGCGTGCTGGTCGGCGTCGTGCAGTGACCAGTCGAGCGTGGCGTCGTGATTCCATTCACTGCGGGTGGCAAGTTCACCGCCCATGAACAGGAGCTTCTTGCCGGGTTGCGCCCACTGCATCGCGTACAGCAGCCGGAGGTTCGCGAACTGCTGCCAGTCGTCACCCGGCATCTTGTTCAGCAACGAACCCTTGCCGTGCACCACCTCGTCGTGGCTGAGTGGCAGCACGAAGTGTTCGCTCGCTGAGTACACCGAACGGAAGGTGATCTCCCCGTGGTGCCACTTGCGGTTGATCGGGTCCTCCTGCAGGTAGGCGAGGGTGTCGTGCATCCAGCCCATGTCCCACTTGTTGCCGAATCCGAGCCCACCGATGTAGGTCGGACGGCTGACCATCGGCCACGAGGTCGATTCCTCTGCCATCGTGGCGACGTCGGGGAACTCGGCGTAGACGGCTTCGTTGAGCTGGCGGAGGAACACGATCGCTTCGAGGTTCTCCCGGCCACCGAACTCGTTCGGGATCCACTCGCCCTCGTTGCGGGAGTAGTCGAGGTAGAGCATCGACGCCACGGCGTCGACGCGCAGCGCATCGACGTGGTACCGATCGAGCCAGCACATCGCACTCGAGATCAGGAACGACCGGACCTCGTTGCGCTCGTAGTTGAAGATCGCCGAGTTCCAATCCGGGTGGTAGCCCTGGCGCGGATCGGCATGTTCGAACAGATGTGATCCATCGAACTCGTACGGTCCGTGGGAGTCGGTCGGGAAGTGCGACGGCACCCAGTCGAGTATCACACCGACGCCACGCTGGTGCAGTCGATCGATCATCTTCATCAGATCGGTCGGCTCGCCGTAGCGGGCCGTGGGTGCGAAGAATCCCGTCGTCTGGTAGCCCCAGGACCCGTAGAACGGGTGCTCCATGATCGGGAGGAACTCGACATGGGTGAACCCGTGGGCGAGCACGTGATCGGCGAGTGGGTCGGCCAGTTCGTCGTAACGCGGGAACAGCTGGCCCTCACTCAGGTGGCGACCCCACGATCCGAGGTGGACCTCGTAGATCGACACAGGGGCATCGAGCGCCACCCGGTCCCCCCGAGTGGACATCCAGTCGGCGTCGTTCCATTCGTATTCGAGGTCGGCGATGATCGAGGAGATCCCTGGAGCTTCCTCGGCGGCTGCCCCGACCGGGTCGGACTTCTCGACCGTCGTGCCGTGCTGGTCGGTGACCCGGTAGAGGTACCGGTCGCCCACCCCGGCGCCGTCGACCCATCCGGTCCACACGCCGCTGTCGCTCCCGACGAGCTGGTGGTCGTTCGACCAGTCGTCGAACGTGCCGGCGACGGCGACAGCAGACGCATTCGGGGCCCACACGGCGAAGCGGGTGCCTCCGTCGGACGGCTGTGCGCCGAACGTTCGGTGCATGTACCGGTGGGTGCCCTCTGCGAAGAGGTGGAGGTCGAGTTCCTCGATGTGTGCGTTCACGATGGATTCCTTTCGAGGAGACCGAGCCTGCGCACGACGCGTGCGTCGGCGAGTGTCTCCGAGGTCGGGCGGTCGAGTCGTCGTTGCCAGATGCCGTCGACGACGCGGCCGGGCAGGTTGTGCGGCCGGGTCTCGTCGACGAGGTCGTCGAGGTCGACGACGATCATCTGGGCCTCGCTGTCGGCGAGACGTTCGATGATCGCGTCGAGCAACGGTGCCTTCGGCGTGTCCGTTGGTGCGAGGCAATCGCGGTACTCCGACAGGCTGTCGGCTCGGGTCGGATCAGCATCGACGGTGGCGAACGGTGCCATGTCATGGGTGCGGACGCCGGCCACCGAGCGAGACGGAATGTCGCCGAGCGACGGACCATCGAGGTGGAACTGCTCTTCGTACATGCCCAGCACGTTCCACTCGCTCAGTGCGGCGTCGACCTCGGGCGGCACGGTTCCCAGGTTCTCGCCGACGATGCCGACGCCGGTCGCTGCCGCCTCGGCGGCGATGACGGCGAGGAGTTCGTCGTGCGGGTACCGCACGTACACGCCGCGGTCGGCGGGTTGACCTTCGGGCACCCACCAGAGTCGATGCACCGCCATGACGTGATCGATCCGCAACAGGTCGCAATAGCGTGCGGCACGAGCGATCATCTGACGCCACAGCTCGTACCCGCTACGGCGCATCGCAGTGGGCAATTGAGGTGAGAAGCCCCAATTCTGCCCTTCGGTGAAGAACGTGTCGGGAGGAGCGCCGACCGACATCGACTCGGCGAACAGGTGCGGATGGGCCCACGTCTCCCAGCCCAGCGGATTCGATCCGATCGGGAGATCCAGCGAGAGCGAGGCCGATCCGTCGGCACCGATCGCAGCGAGTTCGCGGTCGGCGAGGTTTTGCGCGAGCACGTGCGACCGTTCCACCACGACATCGCCACCCGACTCCCGCGATGCCATGAAGCGGGCGAAGGAACCGACATCGGGATGTGCCGCTGCGAACCGATCGAGCTCGCCGACGAGCGTGTCGTCGGCATCGACCGCTGCCCGGATCAACTGGCCCCGACGGCGCTCTGCCAGCACCCGCCAGTCGACGTTGTCGGTGAACACCGGGAGAGGGGCAGCGGGGAGCGAATCGTCGGAGAGGTACACCTCGTTCCAATGGAGTCGGCTGATCGGCGAGTACGGGCTCGGATCGAACGGCTCGTGGAGGAAGGTCGCGTACAGCGGCAGGGTGGCGACCATGTCGACACCGAGGTCGGCAACGTTGCTCGCCAACGCAGCCAGGTGGCCGAACGAGGGCAGGGGGTCATCGGACTCCCAGAGTGCGTAGGTCGGCACGAAGAGGCTCGAGGTTCGCTGCCCCGGATCTAAGCCAGGCATCTCGGGTGGAGCCACCACGACGATCGATTCGGCACTGTGCTCGCCGGCTTCGACTCGGAGGAGGTGGCAGCCGAACGGTAGGCCGGTCGGCAGGTCGATCCCGTCAGCCCCGAGCGACACCGCCACCGAGGTGCCGTCGACCAGCAGCTCGGCATCGGTCGGTCGCCCCGTCACCGGAACCGGGCGAGCCGGATCGAGATGGATCGGCGCAACGATGCCGTCGGTGTGGTTGCGCCGGTCGGCGTCGAGCACCTCGACCACCCGCGCCACGACGTGCTCGTCGGCTTCATGGATGACCTGGTCGACGTCTTCGTAGACGACCTCGACACCCAACCCGGCCGCATGGGTCCGCAGCGCGTCGCCGATCACTGCGCACCTGCCGTGCCGTCGTCGAGCATCTCGACGACGGCATGCAGCGGCCACGACACCCAGTGCGGGCGATTCGCCAATTCGTAGCGCACCTCGTAGAGGCTCTTGGTGACCATGTAGACCTCGAGCAGGAGCCGCATCTCGTCGTCGTCGTCGGGCACCAGCCCGGAACCGGCCACCGACTCGGCATAGGTCAGCAACACGCGTCGTTGCATCTCGCTCGTCCACGCTGTTCGCCAGGACTCGACCACGGGTCGATCTGCGTCACCGACGCGACCGCGTTCCACGGCGGTGTCGACCGCGACACGTCCTGCGTAGTCGAGGGATCGCAGCAATCCTGCCACGTCACCGAGCGGTGACCGCTTGATCATCCGCTGGCCCATCGGCAGGCCGGGCTCGCCTTCGAAGTCGATGAACACGACGTCGTTGCCGGTCCACAGGATCTGGCCGAGATGGAGGTCACCGTGGATGCGGATGCGTTGCGCCAGCATCTTGGTGGTCGTGAGCGAGTCGAATCTCGAGATCAACTCGTCACCGCGCTGAACGATCTGATCGGCCAGCGCAGAGCTGGTGGCGTCGAGGGTGCCGTTGCGGCCATGTCGTTTGAGCTCGCGTTGCGTCGCACGCACGGAGTTCCGCACGGTCTGGAGGATCGATCGCTGCCACTGCAGGTTGAACGCTTCGGGCTGCATCTCTGGCGATGTCCCCTGGGCGAGCGCTGCATGCATCTCGGCGGTGCGTCGGCCCAGGAGGTCGGCCAGGGCGCCGGTGACGGCATCGACTGCAGTGGGTGTCGCATGGTCGCCGAACAACACGTCGTTGTCGATCGCCAACGACAGGTCATCGAGCATCCGCACCCACAGATCGCTCTGGTGGTCGACGGCATCGTGGACGACCATCACCGCAGCCGGAGACGACTCCGACGCCAGCGACAGTTCCAGCGTGGCAGCGACGCCCGGGACCTGCTCGAAGCCGGCGGTCGCAAGGTGGCGGGGCAGTTCGACGTCCGGGTTCGGGCCGACCTCGAGTCGTCGGATCAGTTTCGCGATCAGGCGCTCTCCGTCCGGCGACGTGATGATCGCCGACGAGTTCGATTGCTCGACGCCCATGATCTGGACGTGACGCCAGTCGTGCGCCACATCGGCCAGGTCGTCGCGTTCGGGAAGACCCACCAGCCGATTGCGGCCCTGTTCGAAACGCTCGGCTCGGACTGCGGCAGCGATCAGGCGAGCGGCACCGCGTGCGTCGGTCATCGCGTCGATCAGCAGCGCCCCGTCGTCGAGACGAGCGATCACCGAGGAGGCATGGAGGTTCTCGATCGTGGTGGCGGTGTCGGCGGTGACCCGCAGCATCGGAACGGCGTATCGCTGGTCGTCTCCGTCGGTGAACGACACCATGGCGGTGGCCAGCAGGACCTCGTCACCGACGGGAACGACCGCATCGATCGACAGGTCACGGATGGTCCGATCCTTCGCCGCGTACCAGCGGCGTTCGGGCAGCCACGAGGCGACCGCACGGGTGAGCGCAGCCTTGCGCCGTGCGACCTCGGGGAGGGTCCCCGGCAGATGGGGAACATCGGCGCGGCCGGTCTCCTCGTGGGCGTTCTCCAGCGAGAACCAGAAGAAGCCGTAGGGCGCCAAGGTGAGCTGGTACGGGAGTTCCCCGACCGGCGCAAACCGGTTCTGGCCGAACACTTCGACGGGCGTGGCGCCCATGTGATCGGGGAGGTCGAGCTCGACGTGTTGGGCGAGGCGTGACAGGTTGGCGACGCACAGCATCGGGACCTGCCGGTCGCCCGATTCGTCGGGCATCGTGCGGGTGAAGGCGAGCACGTGGGGGTTGTCGGGTTCGAGGAACTCGATCGCGCCGCGACCCAGCACGGTGTGGCGATTGCGCAGTGCGATGAGCTGGCGCATCCACGACAGCAGCGATGCCGGGTTCTCCGACTGGGTCTCCACGTTGATGCTCTCGTAGTGATACTCCTGCTCGGTGATGAGCGGCAGGTAGAGGCGATGCGGGTTCGACGACGAGAACCCGGCGTTGCGATCGGCGCTCCACTGCATCGGCGTGCGGACCCCGTCGCGGTCACCGAGATAGACGTTGTCGCCCATCCCGATCTCGTCGCCGTAGTACACGACGGGCGTCCCGGGAAGTGAGAACAGCAACGCATTGAGCAACTCGATCTTGCGGCGGTCGTTGCCGAGCAGCGGTGCGAGGCGACGACGGATCCCGAGGTTGATCCGCATCTCGTCGTCACGGGCGTAGGCCCGCAACATCAGGTCGCGTTCCTCCTCGGTGACCATCTCGAGCGTGAGTTCGTCGTGGTTGCGCAGGAACGTCGCCCACTGACAGCCCTCCGGCGGTTCGGGGGTCTGCTCCATGATGTCGATGATCGGCGTGCGGTTCTCCATCTGCACCGACATGAACAGCCGCGGCATCACCGGGAAGTGGAAGTTCATGTGGCACTCGTCGCCGTCACCGAAGTAGGCAGCGGACTCCTCGGGCCACTGGTTTGCTTCGGCGAGCAGCATCCGTCCGTCGTATTTCGAGTCCATGTGGGCGCGCATCCGCTTGAGGGCGGCGTGGGTCTCGGGCAGGTTCTCGCAGGTGGTGCCTTCGCGCTCGTACAGGTAGGGCACGGCATCGAGACGCAGCCCGTCGACACCCATGTCCAGCCAGAAGTCGAGCACGTCGAGCACCGCGGCCTCCACGGCGGGATTGTCGAAGTTGAGGTCGGGCTGGTGGGAGTAGAAGCGGTGCCAGAAGTACTGGCCGGCAACCGGGTCCCAGGTCCAGTTCGACGTCTCGAAGTCCTGGAAGATGATCCGGGCGTCGGAGTAGTCGGTCGGATCGTCGGTCCACACGTAGAAGTCGCGTTCGGGTGATCCGTTGGGGGCACGTCGAGCGCGTTCGAACCACGGATGCTGGTCGCTGGTGTGGTTGATCACCAGTTCGGTGATCACTCGGATGCCTCGCTCGTGCGCGGCGTCGAGCAGTTCCTGGAAGTCCTTCGTGGTCCCGTACTCGGGATTCACCGTCCGGTAGTCGGCGATGTCGTAGCCGTTGTCGCGCTGCGGCGACGGATAGAACGGCAGCAGCCAGATCGCCGTGATCCCCAGGTCCGCCAGATAGTCGAGGCGGTTGCGGAGTCCGACGAGGTCACCGAGCCCGTCGCCGTTCGAGTCAGCGAACGCGCGCAGGTGGAGCTCGTAGATGACCGCATCCTTGAACCAGTCGTGGTCAGGTGCGTGTGTTCCGGTGTGCGAAGTGGTGTCGGTCATCGGATGGTCCTTCCGGAGTCGTCGTTCGTCTGTGCGTCGGTCGTTCCGTGGACCGTGAACACATGGGCCATCGCTCCGTTGGGGGAGAGCTCGACGTAGTTGCGGTTGCCGTGCCATCGGTACGACACGCCGCCGAGCCGGTCGACCAGGTCGTATTCGCTGCCGTAGGCGAGGCCGATCGCGGCGAGGTCGATGTCGACGAACCCGGCGTGGTCGTGGTGAGGATCGACGTTCACGACGACCAGAACGGGGTCGCCGATTCCCGCAGGATCGGTCTTGGTGAAACACAGCAGTGACTCGTCGTCGCACGGATGGAAGGTGATCGACGCGAGATCGGTGAGCGCCGGCTGGTCGTGGCGGATCTCGTTGAGCCGCGCCAGGAGTGGCGCCAGGCTGTCGGAACGATCGAGGTTCCAGTGGCGCACCTCGTACTTCTCGGAATCGAGGTAGTCCTCGACGCCGACACGTGGCGCAGTGTGCAGCAGTTCGAACACCGGGCCGTACACGCCCCAGCTCGGGCTCAGCGTGGCGGCCAGTACGGCGCGGCTCACGAAGCCGGGCCGCCCGCCGTGCTGCAGCTGTTCGGTGAGGATGTCGTGGGTGTTCGGCCACACGTTGGGGCGCAGGAAGTCGATCGTCTCGGTGGACAGTTCCTCGAAGTACTCGCGGAGTTCGTGGGCGGTGTGACGCCATGCGAAATACGTGTACGACTGGTTGAAGCCGAGCTTTGCGAGTCGCTGCATGACCCGGGGTCGCGTGAACGCCTCGGACAGGAAGATCACGTCGGGTCGTTCCGCTCGGATCTCCCCGATCGCCCACTCCCAGAACGCGAACGACTTGGTGTGCGGGTTGTCGACTCGGAAGATGGTGACACCGCGGTCGATCCAGAAGCGGAACACGTCGGCCAGCTCCGCCCACAGGCCCTGCCAATCGGCGGTCTCGAAGTCGAGCGGGTAGATGTCCTCGTACTTCTTGGGCGGGTTCTCGGCGAACTGGATGGTGCCGTCGGGGCGGTGCACGAACCAGTCGGGGTGGTCGGTGACCCACGGATGGTCCGGCGAGCAGTTGAACGCGATGTCGAGCGCCAGGGCCATGCCTCGTGCATCACATGCAGCAGCGAGGTCGGCGACGTCGTCGATCGTTCCGAGTTCCGGTGCGACGGCGAAGTGGCCGCCGTCGGGTGAACCAATGGCGTACGGGCTGCCGACGTCGCCGGGTTCGGCGACCGTGGCGTTGTCACGGCCTTTGCGGTTGGTGGTGCCGATGGGGTGCACGGGCGGGATGTAGACCACGTCGAAGCCCATGTCGGCGATGTGGTCGAGGCGCTCGATCGCAGTGCGCAGCGTGCCGGGTCGGGCGGGTGGTTCGTCGGAGTCGCTTGCTGTCGAGCGCGGGAAGAACGAGTACCACGAGCCGATCGTTCCAAGCAGCGGATCCACGTCGATCGGAAGCGGTGCGGCGAGCGCTGCGGCGTCGCGCGTCTCGCAGCGATGGAAGACCTCCGCCCATCGAGCGTCGGCCGCAGCTTCGGTGCGGCTCTCGCCGAGCGCGGTTCGGAGCTTTTTCAGATCGGCGAGGTCGCGGTCGGATGCGTCGGTGTGCGGGTCCGCCAGCATCGAGTCGATCAGGGCGGAGCCGATCGACGCTTCGACGGTCACGTCCATGCCGGCGGATGCTTTGGCCACCGTGCCTCGTCGCCACGTTTCGGCGTGTGAGACCCAACCGGTCACCTCGTAGATCCATCGACCCAGCGTGTCGGGGGTGACGTGGGCCTCGAACCGATCGTTGCCGAGCGGCGTCATCGGAACGGTCCGTTGCGCCCCACCGGAAGTGGTCGATTGGACATGAGCCTCGGCGAAGACCACGTCGTGACCGTCGGTGAAGACATCGGCAACGATGCGGGTCGGTCGTCCCAGACTCGCCTTGGCAGGGAACGCACCGCCGTCGACCACCGGAGACACCGCTTCGACGATGGTCCGTGACGGTCGTGCGGCAGGCATCCCCGACGTCGACGACGTGCGGGGTCGGGTGGAGCTGGGTGGCGGAAGGGTCATTCGATCGTCATCTCCTTGGGGGCGATCTGGGGTGCGGTGGGCTGCTGAGGCGCAGTGGAGTCCTGAGGCGCAGCGGACTCGGGTTCGGGCGTGGATTTCGCGGCGGCCGGAATCTTCGCACCGCGTGCCGGCGCACGGGTCGCCCGGAGGACCCGCAGCGAGTGGGGGAGCAGGTCGATGACGTCGCCGGGGCGGGCGGCGACGTTGCGTCGTACGCCGATACGAGGGTCGGCCGAGTCGAGGTCGACGGTCCAGCGGCGGCCCCACTCTGGCCCCGGGATCGTCCACGACAGGGCGTCGTGGCCGGCGTTGAAGAAGATCAGGAACGAGTCGTCGGTGATGCGCTCACCGTAGTTGTCGGTCGTGGGGATGGTGCCGCCGTTGATGAAGACACCTACGGCGCGGGCGTATCCGGTCTCCCAGTCCTCGTCGGTCATCTCGGCACCATCCGGACGAAGCCAGGCGAGGTCGTCGATGCCGCGGATCTTGCGACCTTCGAACCATCGCCGACGACGGAACACCGGGTGTGCAGCACGAAAGGCGATCACCCGCCGGCACCAGTCGACGAAGTCCTCGTCGACGTCGTGCCACGGATACCACGAGAGTTCGTTGTCCTGGCAGTACACGTTGTTGTTGCCGCCATGGGTCTGGCCGAGTTCGTCGCCGCCGACGATCATCGGGACACCCTGGGACAGCATCAGCGTCGCCATCATGTTGCGGCGCTGTCGGTCGCGTGTTGCCCGGATCACGGGGTCGTCGGTGGGTCCTTCCACCCCGTGATTCCACGACCGGTTGTGCGACTCGCCGTCGTTGCCGTCCTCGAGGTTCGCAGCGTTGTGCTTCTCGTTGTACGACACGAGGTCGGTCAGCGTGAACCCGTCGTGAGCGGTCACGAAGTTGATCGACGCCGTCGGTCGGCGGGTGTCGGCCTCGTACAGGTCCGAACTGCCCGTGAAACGGGAGCCGAACTCGGCGAGCGTGGACGGCTCACCGCGCCAGAAGTCGCGCATCGTGTCGCGGTACTGGCCGTTCCATTCCGACCACTGCGGCGGGAAGTTGCCGACCTGGTATCCGCCCTCGCCGACGTCCCACGGCTCGGCGATGAGCTTCACCTGTGAGATCACGGGATCCTGCTGCACGAGATCGAAGAAGGCCGACAGTCGGTCGACATCGTGGAGTTCGCGAGCCAGCGTGGACGCCAGGTCGAAGCGGAACCCGTCGACGTGCATCTCGAGCACCCAGTATCGGAGGCTGTCCATGATCAACTGCAGCACGTGCGGGTGCCGCATGTTCAGGCTGTTGCCGGTCCCCGTGAAGTCGAGGTAGTGCCGGGGGTTGTCGTCCATGAGGCGGTAGTACGCCTGGTTGTCGATCCCACGCATCGACAACGTCGGACCGAAGTGGTTGCCCTCGGCGGTGTGGTTGTAGACGACGTCGAGGATCACTTCGATGCCGGCTGCGTGCAGCGACTTGACCATCGTCTTGAACTCTTGGATCTGACCCAGCGCCGCCGACGAGGTGTATTCGTTGTGCGGTGCGAGGAACGCCACCGAGTTGTAACCCCAGTAGTTGCTCAGTCCCTTCTCGACGAGGTGATGGTCCTGGACGAACTGGTGGACCGGCATCAGTTCGATGGCGGTGATGCCGAGACTCTGCAGGTGATCCACCACCGCGGGGTGAGCGATGCCCGCGTAGGTGCCGCGCAGGGATTCGGGCACCTTCGGGTGGGTCATCGTCATGCCCCGGACGTGGGCCTCGTAGATCGTCGTGTCGTGGAGGGGAACGTCCGGTGGTCGGTCGTTGCCCCAGTCGAAGTACGGATCACCGACGACGGCCTTCCACACGTGAGGAGCGCTGTCGACGGTGTTCATCTTCAGCGGGTCGTCGAATTGGTATCCGAAGCACGCCTCGTCCCAGTCGATCTGTCCGTCGATTGCCTTTGCATACGGGTCGAGCAGCAGCTTGGACGGGTTGCACCACAGTCCCCGAGACGGATCCCAGGGTCCATGGACCCGGTACCCGTAGCGCTGACCGGGTCGAACGTCGGGGAGGTACGCATGCCAGATGTGGCCATCGACCTCGGTCAATTCGATGTGTTCGTCGTCGTTGTCGTCCTGACCGTTGCCGTGCAGACACAGTTCGACACCGTCGGCGACGCTGGAGAAGAGGGAGAAGTTGGTTCCCGATCCGTCGTAGCGCGCGCCCAGCGGGAAGGGTCGTCCGACCCAGGTTCGTCGGGGGCGTTCCGTGGGAGTGGTCACAAGCGCATTATCCCCGATCTCGGTGACTTCAACCGTCAGACGTCGTCGAACGCATCGTTCCCGGCCCCGATCTCGCCCTCTCTGGTTGCTCCACGAAGCCGTGTCGGCGAGGATCATCGGGTGGCCGACCTGACGATGTTCTCCGTGAAGCCGTACGACCGACGCGGGTTCGAACGAATCGCCGCAGAGTCCTCGTCGCTGCTCGACATCGAGTACGTCGAGGCGCGGCTGTCCGAACAGACGGCGCCACTCGCCAGCGGATCGTCGGCGGTGTGTGCGTTCGTCAACGACGACCTCGGCGAACCGGTGCTGGAACGCCTCGCCGATGGCGGGACGACCCTGGTCGCCATGCGATGTGCCGGCTACAACAACGTCGACCTCGAGGTGGCACGCCGACTCGGGATCACGGTGGTCCGAGTGCCCGCCTATTCGCCGAACGCTGTGGCCGAGCACACCATCGCCCTGATGCTCGGCCTGAACCGGAACATCCATCGGGCCTACGCCCGAGTGCGTGACGGCAACTTCTCCCTCGACGGCCTGGTCGGTTTCGACATGGCGGGCAAGACTGCCGTCGTGATCGGCACGGGGCGGATCGGAGCGATCGTCGCCCGACTGCTGTGGCATCTGCGGTGCGACGTGCTCGCCGTCGACCCGAACGAGGACCAGCACCTGCTCGACCTCGGCGTCACCTACACGTCGTTCGACGATGCGCTCGGTCGAGCCGACATCGTCACCCTCAACTGCCCGCTGATCGAGGCAACCCATCACCTGATCGATGCCGACTCGCTCGCACGCCTGAAGCCCGGCGCCATGCTCGTGAACACGGGTCGCGGCGGACTCGTCGATGCCGACGCCGTGGTGGATGCGTTGAAGTCCGGCCATCTCGGTTCCGTCGCCCTCGACGTGTACGAGGAGGAGGGTGATCTGTTCTTCGAGGATCGCAGCGACGAGATCATCGACGACGACGTCTTCGCCCGCCTGTTGACGTTTCCGAACGTGCTGATCACGGCACACCAGGCCTTCCTCACGCGGGAGGCACTCGCTGCGATCGCCGCCACCACGCTCGACAACGTTGCGACGGTGCTCGCAGGCGAGGTGTGTGACAACACCGTCGACTGAGGCATCGATACCGTGGCCGGTATGCAGATCGGCGAACTCGCGAACACCGCCGGGGTCACCACCAAGACGATTCGGTACTACGAGTCGATCGGGGTGCTCGACGAACCGGCACGTACCGGATCGGGTTACCGGTCGTACGGCCCGGCCGCCGTCGAACGACTC
>Ga0307966_1000732_pt1 | contig 26908 bp, 20 predicted proteins | sample OrgLakmetagen646_FD_203141 | JGI IMG/M metagenome (GOLD analysis project Ga0307966, IMG submission 203141) | Saline water microbial communities from Organic Lake, Antarctica - #646 | ecosystem: Environmental > Aquatic > Non-marine Saline and Alkaline > Saline | place: Antarctica: Organic Lake... | reverse complement strand
ATGCGTCCACCGTCGAGGCCCTGCATGGCAAACTTAAAGCCTTCGCCCTCTTCACCTAAACGTTGGTGCATCTCGACTTTAACATTGTCAAAGGTGACCATACGCGTCGGTTGAGCATTCCAGCCCATTTTCTCTTCCGCTTTACCATAGATGATCCCCTCATTGTCGGCGGGAACAACAAAAGCACTTACGCCCCCTGCGCCAGCGCCACCTGTGCGTGCCATTACTACGAGTACTTGTGTGGAACCTGCACCAGAAATAAAGACTTTTGAACCATCGAGATAGTAAGCGCCATCTCTAAGTTCTGCAGAAGTGCGAAGCGAGCCAGCATCTGAGCCTGCTCCTGGCTCTGTTAAGCAATAACTTGCAATAGCATCGCCGGTCACTAACTTTTCCATCCACTGGGTTTTTATTTCTTCAGTGCCCCAAGTGGCTACCATCCATGTGGCCATATTATGAATGGTCAACATCGCAGTAGTTGTAGTGCAGCCCATCGCTAACTGTTCAAAAATAATAGATGAATCTAAACGGCTTAAACCTAAACCTCCAGCCTCTTCTGGCGTGTAAAGGCTACAAAAACCTAATTCACCTGCTTTTTTAATCACCTCAACTGGGAAATGATGCTCGCGGTCCCATTTTGCAGCAAAGGGGGCCATTTCAGCTTCGGCGAACTGCTTTGCAGTGTCACTAAAAGCGATTTGATCTTCGTTTAATTCAAAATTCATATCTGTGACTTCCTACCAATGTTTAGCGTAAGTTTATTGTCATATTTGGACCACTGTCGGTCTCATCATCAAACCATCTAGCAGTAATTGTTTTTGTCTCGGTATAAAAACGTATGGCTTGTTTACCATAAGCGTGTAAGTCGCCGTAGAACGAATTTTTCCACCCTGTAAAAGAGAAGAATGGAAGCGGAACAGGGATAGGAACATTAATGCCAACTTGTCCTACTTCAACATTGCTTTGGTAGAAGCGGGCAGCTGCACCACTGGCGGTGAATATACTGGTACCGTTACCAAATGGGTTGGCATTGACCAGCGCTAGTGCCTCTTCTAAGGTATCAACTGTCATACAGCACAGTACCGGACCAAATATTTCTTGTTGGTAAATCTGCATATCTACGGTTACGCCAGCAAATACTGTTGGGCCTACCCAGTTTCCTTGTTCGTAACCTTCTAAAGTAAATTCGCTACCGTCTACTAAACAGCTCGCGTCATCATTACCTTGTTGAATCAAGTCTAACACTTTTGCTTTTGCTTGGGGGCTGATCAACGGTCCAAAACCGGCAGATTTATCATCCCAAAGTCCCGGTTTTACATTGCCTATCAACTCTGCTAATTCGGGTATCCAGTTGGCGCTCTCGCCAACAAATACCGCGACCGAAATTGCCATACAGCGCTGGCCAGCAGCACCTACTGATGCACCAACTAAATTGTTTATGACTTTAGATTTATTCGCATCAGGCATGATCACTGAATGATTTTTTGCGCCAGCAAAACATTGCGCACGCTTCATATTTGACGTTGCGGTACGGTAAATATGCTGCCCTACAGGCACGCTGCCCACAAACGACACGGCTTTAATATCTTCGTGCTCGAGTAAATGATTTACTTGATCTGCGCCGCCGTGAACAATATTCAGCACGCCAGCTGGGGCGCCCGCCTGCATAAACAATTCGGCTAACTTCATCGGTGTTGCGGGATCTTGTTCAGAAGGTTTCAAAATAAAGGTGTTACCGCAGGCGATTGCCATTGGGAACATCCATAAGGGAATCATCGCTGGAAAGTTAAAAGGGGTAATACCCAAACACACTCCAAGAGGCTGGATCATGCTATAAGTATCAATATCGGTCGCAACATTTTCGACGGTTTCACCCATCATCATAGACGCTACATTAGCGGCCTGCTCTACAACTTCGATACCACGCCAAACATCACCCTTTGCATCATCAAAGGTTTTGCCGGTTTCTTTTGATAATATGGTGGCAATTTCATCGTGATGCTCTTTCAGAAGATGTTGGTATCTCAACATCACCCGCGCACGTTCTGACACCGGTACTTTTTTCCATGTATTAAACGTCTCTTTTGCACACGCTACAGCGTTTTCTATTTCGCGCTCAGTGGAAATGGGCAAATGTGCGATAACTTGGTTGTTTGCAGGATTGGTGACTTCAATCATGTCACTTGACTCTGATTGCTCAAATTGACCGTTAATTAATTGCTGAATTGTGTGCATGCGGACTCTCTAATGGCTACGGTTTGCTGAAATAAATCATTTAACCTTTACGTTAACGTAAACTATAAATGATTGGCCCATTGCTTGTAAATCTTTTGTTAAGCAGATGGCGAATTTAGTCAGCCTACGCATGTAAATTTACCCGCAATGAGGCAACATAAATAACTAACATTAATTACCGCAACGCCTGTCCCTTTTTATCTTTATAAAGCATGCCAAAAAAACCAGTAGTAATTAGAAGACCTGCCGATAAATTACACAGAAGTATAAAATTGCATACAGAAGATGGATAAACCTAATTACCACCGCGTGATAGGATTTATCCAAGGATTAATGAAACCCTGAGATGAAGACGTACTGAAATATGATACAGCTTGAAGGTTATAAATTACCCAAAAGAGCGCAAATGCGCATCGCTATTGTTGAAGACAACAACACAGCGCGCATGAATTTGCGTAGTCACTTGTTGTCAATCGATAGCTTTGATATTTCAAGCTTCAGCAACGGTAGAGAGCTGCGCAATGGTTTGCGCACCACCAATTTTGATATGGTGTTTATTGATTTCCATCTTGGTCAGTCTAAGAACGGCGTTGAATGGATTCAGCAGCTGATAGAGTGCAAAGCGTTTAAGCCATCAATGGGACTTTGCTTTGTAACCTCAGACAGTCAACCTCAGACAATCGGTCAAATCCTCGACTTACACCCCGACTTTATACTTATAAAACCTTACACCATTAAAAACCTAGGCACCAGCGTGCGTCATTTTGTTACCGCACGCAGAAGTTTATTGCCAGCGCTAAAGTATATGGACGGTAACCGCAATGAGATGGCGCTTAAGTATGTTGATGAACAGCTAAACAAAGGGATCCCTAAACGTATTGAGTCTGACTTTATGAAACTCAAAGGTCGCCTGCTGTTAATTGAGAAACGTTATGACGAAGCCATTGCTCTGTATTCTGGAATTTTAGAACGCGCTGACGGCGTGTTATGGGCGCACTGGGGCTTAATAAAAAGTGAGTTCTTTACGGGTAAATGGCAAGAGTGCCAAAAAATGCTCGACCGCCTCATCGATGAAAGTTTAACTAAAGACAAAGCCTATGAATGGCTAGCGAGTGTTGAAATAGGACGCAAGAACTATATCCATGCTGAACAGTTGCTAGACAACATAAGAGATACCGATTTAACAATTCAAGCCACCCGCTTGAAAGTCTTATGTTTCAAAATGCAAGAAAAGACCGTGGATGCACTGGCCTTACTTGAAAAGAAAGTACAAAGTAACTTGGGCATAAAAGAACGCTTAGTAGATTACGCTATGGAGTTAGCTCGTTATCATCTTCATTTAGCTGAGCTACAGAATGAAAGCGATAATAGTGAGAGTGTTTCTGCTGCACGCGTAATGCTCGGAAAAGCCAGTAGAGGAATTTCTGACCGCCAGTCTGAACAGCAAAAAGATAATATGCTCGCGCTTTCATTTTTACTTGATGATGACAAGCCGCGCGCCGAGAGAATTATTTCGGAATCGAGTCATAACCTGCAACTAACGAATAACAACGTCTCCAGTATGGTAGACGCCGTAAAAGTTTGGTTTGGTCTAGGCCATACCGATAAAGCAAAAGAATTGTTGCAAGCGTGTGACGAATTAATGCTGGCTCAAGAAAGCCACATTGATAGTTTGATAGCGAGTGACGTATTAGGAAAGGCTGAAAAGTCTCTTGGCCTTGAAAAAGAGCGTGCTATTGCTGCCAATGAAAAAGGTATGGAAGAGTACCGTGCCCAAAACTTTGCAAACGCACTATCTTGTTTTCACCGAGCTTACAGTACCTTCCCCGGTGTACCGGCCTTTGCTTTGAATTTGCTACAATGCTTAGGCGATTGCCAGCAAAATGAATACAAAGATATTAATGTCGAGCAACTACTACACAACCTAAACTCTATTAGCCTCTCGGATAAGAACCTGATGCGTATGGACTCCATCAAGCAAAAATTTAAAATGATTGCCTGATTTGATTGGCTCATATGGTAACCTTATATTTTTTACAGAGGGTTCGCCATGTCAGCCAATATTCACCAATACAAAGTCACATTAAACAACGCTCAAGAGCTTGATTTAGCTAACTACACCAACAAAGTCATCCTAATTGTTAATACTGCTAGCAAATGCGGCTTTACGCCTCAGTACGATGGTCTTGAAACCTTGTACAAAAACTATCAAGACAAAGGCTTGGAGGTGATTGGATTTCCATGCGACCAATTTGGTGGACAAGAGCCCGGCAGTGATGAAGAAATTGCTCAGTTTTGCTCACTTAAGTTTGATATCAGTTTTCCAATGTCTAAAAAAGTCGAAGTGAACGGTGATAATGCAGAACCGATTTATCAGGCGCTTAAATCTGAAGCACCTGGCCTTTTAGGGTCAAAGCGTATTAAGTGGAATTTCACCAAATTTCTTGTCAATAAAAAGGGTGAAGTGGTAAAACGCTACGCGCCTACCACTAAACCTCAAGACATTGCGCTAGATATTGAAACGGAATTAGCGAAGGGCGCATAAGTTACGTTGGGCAAAGGCAAGTCTCAGCGAGAGGCTTGCTTATAAACTTTCCCATCTTTCATAACAAAACTAACATTTTCTAATATAGAAATATTATCAATTGGATTGCCTTCAACCGCGATAATATCAGCATAACGCCCTACGGATAATGACCCTAAGTTTTGGTCTTGCTTAAGTAATGTGGCTGCATTTATAGAAGCAGCTTGCAACGCTTGCATAGGCGTCATGCCAAACTCTACCATTCTTGAGAGCTGCTTTAAGTTATCACCATGAGGATAAACACCCGCATCGGTTCCCATTACCATATTAACGCCCGCTTCTAGAGCCTTACTGAAATTCTCTCTTTGTACATGGCCTACTGTACGCTCTTTGTCTAGGCTTTCTTGAGATATGCCAGCTGCTTCGCCTTCACCTAGAATATATTCGGTCACATAGATATCCATTGATAAATAAGTTCCCATCTTTTTAGCTAGCGCTATACCCTCTTCGCTAATAAAGCTTGCATGCTCAACCGAATCTACTCCCGCGCGAATCGCATCTAATATACCATCAGTGCCATGAGCATGGGCTGCCACAGTAACTCCACGACGATGTGCTTCTTTTACTACTGCTTGCATTTCTTCAAGAGAAAACTCTTGAGCACCCACTTTGGTGCCTTTTGATAATACACCGCCGGTAGCTTTGATTTTGATCACATCAGCACCGTACTTTACATTCTCTCGCACTTGTTGAACCGCAGACCAAGGCCCATCAACGACACCAAGGGTAGTGGTAGGCATATCAAAAGGAAGCGTATTATTATCCCCATGCCCTCCTGTTATTTGTAATGATGGCCCCGAAACAAACATACGCGGACCAATAATATCGCCAGCAGCAATAGAGTCGCGCATGGCAACATCTATAAAGGCACCGGCTCCGAGATTTCGAACGCTTGTTACACCAGCAAAAAGCGTTTGTTCAGCAAATTTCACGCCCCTAAATGCTTTGCGGACTTGCGATGTTGTTAATCGACGTAAGCCGTGCTCATTTGCATCACTGGTTAGGTGAGTATGCGTATCGATTAATCCAGGTAATAAGGTATGACCGCTTAAGTCAATTAACACATCGCCATTATCAATATCGCGGCTCGAAGAACTACTCACCTGCGTTATACGATTGTCGTCAACTTCAATACGAGCGTTTTTAACTAATTTACCCGTGCTTACATCAACATACGCATCAGCAATGATGATCGTTTTTGCCAAGCTAGGTTGGATGTTGAAAATAATAATACTAAGTAGCGTTAAAAATCTAATCAAGGGAGTTCTCCGTGGATGCTTACAAACTAATAGCTTAAGAGTAGAACAAGCCAGAAACTTAATCCAGTATCAATAAAGCTTGTTGTGCACAACGACAGACCTTATCTATTGATATTATCAAATAGCCGCCTACTTTATTTTTTTAATACGTATATAAAAATACTTTCCTAACCATTTATATGGCGCTTTAGCACCGAGCTCTTTTTCTAAATTCAACAGAGCCTCATACTGAGTGTTTTGCATATTCACATCTCGCATGTAATCGTGAAAGCATCGTATACCCGCTGTCATTTCTATTTCAATGTCATCTCGCATATTTAAATAAGAGAGGATCGACTCAGGGGATTGCGGGTTATGGGGATTTAAACGCACAACATTGCGCACTTTTAGCCCCTTAGCGATGTAATCAAAATTGCCATAAATTGCATTATTGAAAAGCATAGCATCAGCATTAAAAAAGCTCAGGCTCAAATGTCCGTGCAATGTGAGGTGGTTTAATAATTGCTCGATAGCACTCAAGGGATGGTCGAGCCATTCAAGCACTGCGTGACACAAAATAATATCGTATTGACGCGGTATCGCTTCCAAGTTGCCATGAATAAACTGTGTACATAAATGAGAACTCATACGCTCACGGGCAACTGTCAACACTTCTTCTGAGACATCTAACAACGTAAGCTTATGCCCAGCGTCGGCGAAGTCTCTTGCCATCATTCCAGTCCCTGCGCCCGCATCAAGCACATCTTTGCTGGATGAGTGCAACAAATCGTTTAGATAAAAATGCAACAGCTGGTGACGTAACTTACCTTTTGTTGTGCCGTAAATATTTTTATCGAATTTGTTAGCAATCCCTTCAAAACTACCACTTTTCATACACTCTCGTTACGCTGGATTATCAATATCAATAAAGCTGACTTTCACATCATGGTGTTGTGCTAAATACTCACCTAAGGCTTTAACGCCATAACGCTCTGTAGCATGATGCCCTGCTGCAAAAAAGTCTATACCTAGCTCTCTAGCGCTATGTGTAGTTTGTTCAGATATCTCACCTGAAATGAAGGCATCTATGGGGGCATCAGATGTATTTATATTTGTTAGTTCATCAATATAACCCTGACCACCGCCTGTACACCAAGCCAGATGTTTAATCTGTTCTTTTGCACCTACACTAACAACATCTCGGGATAAACAGCTTGCAAGTTTCTGTTTAAGCGCTTGATGACTCAACGCTTGTGGCAGAACTCCACGCATCACAAGACCTTCAGGACTAATACTTTCAAATGCGGCGACTTCATCTAGACCTAAAACGGCGGCTAATTGCGCATTATTACCCAGGCTTGCATGTACATCCAAGGGTAAGTGATAGGCAAACAGGCTAATATCATGTTGCAGTAAGCTCGCTATTCGACGCTTTTTGATACCGACTATGTTGTAAGGCTCATTTTTCCAAAAATAGCCGTGATGGACCAAAATAGCATCTGCATTGAGTGCAATTGCTTTGTCAATCAAAGCCTGACTAGCCGTAACCCCGGTAACAACATGACGAATCACTTCCTTGCCCTCAACTTGTAATCCGTTTGGACAATAATCTTTGGTTAAATGTGGGGATAAAAGCTGGTTTAAGGTGTTCAAAAGGTGATCACGAAGCAAATTGTAGTCCTTTTAGTAAGAAATTAGACTTTTAGGTCAGATTGTGGTTTCATTTGAATATTAACATTATTCAAACAATAAGGGTTTATTTTACTCTATGAGCAAACTAGATAAAGATAGCGTCATCGAAAAATTCACCAATGCTTACACAGCATCAAACGGTAAAGCTCCAGAAATCGAAGCAAAAGGCGGTTGGTACAGTGTAGACGGCGGAAAAAATATGCGTCTTGCACAACTTGATGAAATGGCCGACGAAATGTCACAAGCTGCTTCAGCACCCGCTAAAAAGGCAGCAGCACCTGCTAAGAAAGCAGCAGCGCCCGCAGCTAAGAAAGTAGCTGCAGATAAGCCAGTGGCTGAAAAAGCAGCACCTGCTAAGAAAAAGCCAGCGGCTAAAAAAGCGAAAAAAGCGGCTTCTGCTTTTTCTGTTAAAGACTTTTATATTCAGCAGATACAATCTGCTAATCCAGGCAGCAGACCGCCTAGATAAGTTTATATCACATATAAAAAAACAGCACTTTGTGCTGTTTTTTTTTACTTATAAATTAATATTAAAAATACCAACGCCTAAATTGTCCTATTGCTTTAGTTAGAGCTCCCTCAACGCCTTCTGACGCCGCTATTCCCAACTTTTGAGCAACGGTCTTTTTAGTCGCATATTTCAGCTTGTAAAGCTTATGAGTGTCGTTAGCTTTCAACAAAAAGTCGTCTGAAGTCTGAAGGTCGTCAACAAGTTTCAGTTCCAATGCCTTTTGACCGTACCAATATTCTCCGGTAGAGACTTTAGCAATATCAACCTCTTTTCTATTCTGTGACACAAAGTCTTTGAACATCTCATGTACTTCTTGCAATTCGCCCCTAAATTTCTCACGACCTTCTTCAGTATTTTCACCAAACATTGTGAGCGTTCGTTTGAATTCACCAGAGGTGTGCATCTCAAAATCAACATCGTTCTTTTTTAGCACTTTGTTGAAATTAGGGATCTGAGCAATCACACCGATAGAGCCAACAATGGCAAAGGGTGCTGAAATAATTTTATCGGCAACACAGGCCATCATATAACCGCCGCTTGCTGCCACTTTGTCGATACTAATCGTTAGGTTCAGACCTTTATCTTTGATTCTTTGCAGTTGCGAGGCCGCGAGACCGTAGCCATGAACCACGCCACCACCACTTTCGACGTTCACAAGTACTTCATCGCCGTCTTTAGCAACGCATAACACCGCTGTAATTTCTTTACGTAGAGATTCAACTTCTTTAGCCATAGAAGAACCAACAAAGTTAATTACAAACAAGTTTGGTTTCTTATCGGTAGCCCGATCTTTATCTTTCTTATTCGCTTTGTCTTCTTTCTTTTGCGCTTTATGCTTTTCTTTTAAAGCAGCCTTATCTAATAACACAGCTTCGGCTTGATGTTTAAGATCCTCAAAGCCATCTGAAATCGATTCAAACTCAAGATTGCCTGGACGCTGTTTTTGTTTACTCGCAAGAGATAAAACAACACCAACCACAATTAATATTGCCACTACCCAAGTGAACGCTTTGGCTACGAAAAGCCCGTATTCAAATAAAAACTCCAAGAATTACTCCGTTATTTACTATTACTATGTTGTTAATTGTGGGGCCTTTTCAAAAAAGAAAAAGGGTGAGTTTAACAAAACACACCCTTTAAACATTTAAGACTGATTAGTCTTTATAGACTCAGAGGCAGACTAGTTAGCTACAACAGAAGTATCGGTTACAACTATTGTTGGCGTTCCCATTTGAGTAGTAGCAAAGAACTGCGCAAGTTGTCTTTGCATCTCTACTGTAGTCGCTGCACTTGGCACTGGGGCTAGTAAGGAACCATGAGATCCTGCAATAAACCTCACTATGCCATCACCCTCAGTTGTAACGCTAACACCCGGCAAACCGATCAAGCCAGCCAATGCCTCTGTTCCAGACAGTGGTGGGACAAAGTTTGGTATGGTTTGGTCCGGTAACGCAGTACTGCCATCGTCGTTTGTACCACCACCGACTACTGAAGCCATATAAACCGGTGTTGACTGTGCGCCGAGTATAGCAGCGTAGGTATTCGGGTCGCCTGCGTCTAGCATTGTTTGCGCCGCATAAGTAAATTGTGCAAATAAACCATTGGCAGCGGCTTGTTGCTCCGCATTAAAGGTAGAAGAAAACGCTGCATACGCGCCAGGTAAAGCAGCTTCAAGACCCAAACCATTTTCAGCAGCAAATTGCCCTAAGAACGCTTGAAACTCAACAGATGAAGCTGCAAATAAAGAACCTTTGACTAAATTACCAAAAGAACCTGACTCTAAAAGGAAACCAGCTATACCGCCACCAGGAACATTTAAACCAGCTCCTTTAATAGCAAACATCGGATCAAAGTTGGCTAAATCTGGATTTACCTGCGCTAAACTTTCATTGGCCATAGCGGTTGCAGACGTTGCTGCTATTGCACCTAATGACTGACCAGCAAGGTAAACGCTAGACGCGTCAATATCGACTGAACCGGTCACATCAACCAATGCATTCAAACCTAATCGTAAGCCGATAAGGTCTATTACTGCTTGTCTATTATTATCACGAGATGACAATAAGCTAGCTAAGTTAAAGTAGTCGGTTGTCGAACCACCCAAACCACCTGTAGCATTAATTATTGAACCGTCTTCTAATACAAAACCACGTTCACCGTGTAAAGGTTGATCTATAGCAACAGTAGCAAAACCTGCTAAAGAAAGGGCTCCGCTTGCTGCTAACATCGCTTCTTTACTGCTTGTTATTCCATGAGACAATATAACAACTGGCCATCCGGCCTCCGGCTTTGTAATCGCAGAAACGCCAGGATTAATCGCAGCCAATGTTTGTATGAAACCGACATCGGGGACGGATATCTGCACACTAAGTGTTTCAGAACCATCGGTATTGCGGCCTTTTGGTTTTGGAATTGGGCTGTAACGCGTTAAATGACGGCTATCATTAATGCCCAATGCCGACACGTCTAAGTCTAATAAGCTACCGCCAGAGGCAGCTTGGCAATAGTCGTTTAAAGGACCAACAGGTAAAGTGCCATTAGCGATTAGACCAGGGATATTTTCAGCCCCAATACCTTGCAAAGCTAAACCATTGGTACAAGCAGCTTGCCAACTATCAGTAAGTGGCTCGCTTGGACTTAAATAGTATGGTAGGTCAATAGAACCCTCAGTAACCTCTGCAGAGCACAACAAGCCAAACGCAGCAAATGTAGAAGATGCGGTAGCAAACAACGGAGAATCAGGGTTGGTAGCAGCTCCAACAAGGCCCTCACAATTTCCCAAGCCAACGGCTTGTAAACCAGCAAAACTTTCGGCACCTAAAAATAAAGGAGCAACCACATCAAAAGCTGTTCGAGGTGAGCTGGCATCTACCGCAATCCCAGGTAAGAAAGCTCCCGCAGTTGCTGACGCTGTTGCCAAGTCTGCCCCTCCAGCTAACGCAGCGCTAAATGCTTGTGCGAAGCCACCTATTTGTAAACCTTTTATAGTGTTATATATATCGCTCGTAGTTTGAGTAGTAAAAGTAGAGCTATATATGATTGAATCTGCAGGAACGCCACCTTGACTCACAATTACGCTTTCATACGAGTTCACAAGTCCCTGAAGGGCTAATTGAGATTCAGAACCAAGCGGTGAGGTGCTGATGGGCTGACGCACTAAATCATAGGTTGTTGAGCCTTGTAGTGCTTGGCCATCACTTCCTTTCAAACCATTTGTAAGTACTACATAGTAGCTTGTTGCGCCTTCAAATGCTTTTAATGGAATAATATTGATATCGTTACCCGATGCCTGAGCCACAAAATCCACACCAAATGTGAGTTCGTCGTATATTTTGCAGCCCGTTAAAGGTGGTGCAGTTGTACAATCAGCATCTCTTAAGTCGCCACCTATGGCCCCTCTAAATATTCGGATAGAACCCGGCGTTCCAACAGAGCTAGGGTCTAAACTAACACCAGCAGGGTGAGCTGTAGATATAGCGAACGCAGCTTGTGTACTCCAACCGTCTTGAGCACCTAGGGCTACGCCTGGATCACTGTAATCAGCAACGCCGTTGTTTTCTAACCGAGACTGTACTTCATCTGGAAGTTCTAAAGTGCCATCTTGCGTCTGTGCAGCAAGTGCAAACAACAAGTCAGTAGGAACTGGCAACACACCGGCTGCAGGGTCAAACAACACTCGTGATGCTGGCCTTTCTTGTGTTACTTCAGCTTGCAGATCTTCAATGGTCTCGCCACCTCCGCATCCGGCAAGGCCTAATGCTGCAATAATACTTGTGCTGACTAACAGTTTTTTCATTCTTTCTCCCTACTCAATGTAAGTGTGCTTCTAATATTGAGTGACTAAAATAATTGATCAAAATTGAAGGAAATTATACCTAACTAGTATGACCAGTTTGTTGATGTCTATAGTATTGACTTTATAGTCACTTTGCAAAGTCTTTGTAAACGTAATGTAATAAAAAAATGTAATATTGGCTTAAGTATCAACCGATACTTTAGCTAATTCCAATTTTGGGCTACCATTCGGCTACTTTTTACTCAAGCCAAGTACCTATGTCTGATTTATTGCCGCATTTAGCATTTCAAACTCATGAAAAAAGTTTAGCCGATAAAATCATTTTAGTCACAGGAGCAGGTGACGGAATTGGAAAGGCGGCTGCCATTAGCTACGCATCAGCTGGCGCTACCGTTATTTTATTGGGACGAACAGTCTCTAAACTAGAATCTGTTTATGATGTAATCGTCTCGAGCGGAGGAAATCAACCAAGTATCGTACCGATTGATTTGTCGGGAGCAACGGCTACTCACTACCAAGGCCTTGCAGATACTATTTTGGGTGAGTATGGTGGATTAGACGGCATTTTGTTTAATGCAAGTGTGCTCGGCAACTTATGTCCCTTTACTGAAATAAAAGAAAGTGAGTTTGACCAAGTCATGCAAGTGAACGTTAAGAGCCAGTACCTGATGTTACAAGCTCTGATGCCTGCTTTGAAGAAACAAAGTAAAGCCTCAGTAATATTTACAAGCTCAGGCGTTGGTCGTAAAGGTCGTGCTTTTTGGGGTACTTACAGTTTATCTAAATTCGCGACCGAGGGCATGATGCAAGTGCTGGCAGATGAACATAAAAATACTGCTCTGCGCTTTAATTGTATTAACCCAGGCGCTACCCAAACTGACATGCGCGCTAAGGCCTACCCTGCCGAAAATGCATCGTCACTAAAGACTCCTGAACAAATAATGCCTAGTTATGTATATTTGATGTCCGATGTTTCCCGCGGTGTTAACGGACAGAGCATAGATTGCCAACCCAAATAAAGCGGCACATAAAATAAGAAACGCCGAGGTGAGAACCGCTCGGCGTTTTTTATTTGTACTATTAATTAATGACTAACTTTTGCCCAAGTATCACGCAACTCAACTGTGCGATTGAACACTAGCTTCTCAGCGCGACTATCAAGATCAGCGCAAAAATATCCGGTGCGTTCGAATTGAAAACGCTCAAGCTCTTTTGCTTGTGCTAATGCTGGCTCTACAAAACCGTGCTTTATAGTCAGCGATAATGGATTAATAACAGCGGCAAAGTCGTCTTGCGCACCAGGATTTGGCACGGTAAATAAGCGGTCGTATAAATTAAATTGAGCAGCCTTAGCCTCGCTTGTACTTAGCCAATGAATCACACCTTTCGCTTTGCGGCCATCGCTTGGGTCTTTACCCAAAGTTTCAGGATCGTATTCACAATAGACTGTTGTTATTTCACCGTCTGCATCTTTATCAACACGAAGCGCTTTGAGAAAGTAAGCATTGCGTAAACGCACTTCTTTACCTATGACTAAGCGCTTGAACTTTTTATTTGCTTCTTCTTTGAAGTCTTCTTTTTCAATCCATAACTCTTTTGAGAACGCAATTTTACGCCTACCCATAGTATCGTCCGAGGGGTGACTGGCGGCATCAATCCACTCGACTTTATCTTCAGGATAGTTTTCTATTACTACTTTCAGTGGATCAAGCACCGCCATGCGTCTTGGGGCATGGGTATTCAACTCGTCACGGATACAAGCTTCTAACATGCTCATTTCAACCATGTTATCCATTTTAGTGACGCCAATGCGTTTACAAAACTCTTGAATAGAAGCCGAGGTATAACCGCGTCGACGAATACCGGCTATGGTTGGCATGCGTGGGTCATCCCACCCTGCTACATGCTTATCTTCCACAAGCTGAATCAACTTACGTTTACTGAGTACTGTGTACTCTAAGTTCAATCGACTAAATTCATATTGACGTGGCGTACACTCGATAGAAATATTCTCGATGACCCAATCATACAAACGTCGGTTATCTTGAAATTCTAAGGTGCATAAAGAATGCGTAATACCCTCAAGCGCATCAGAAATACAATGCGTAAAGTCATACATCGGATAGATACACCAAGCGTCACCCGTTTGATGATGATGAGCAAATTTCACACGATAAATAACTGGGTCACGCATGCACATAAAGGGCGACGCCATATCTATTTTGGCACGTAAAGAGCACATCCCTTCTTTATATTCACCCGCTCGCATTTTCTCAAAGTGTTGTATATTTTCGCTTATTGGAGTGTCGCGGTATGGGCTGTTCTGACCAGGTTCCTTAAGCGTGCCACGCAAAGCGCGCACCTCGTCGGGTGTACTAAAATCGACATATGCCAGACCTTTACTGATCAATTCTACTGCAAACCCATAGAGTTGCTCAAAATAGTTAGAAGAGTAACGTTCTTGTCCTTGCCATTGAAAGCCAAGCCACTGCACATCCTGTTTAATCGAATTTACAAAATCGATATTTTCTTTCTCAGGATTGGTATCGTCAAAACGCAGGTTGCAACTACCCTGATAGTCTTGCGCAATACCAAAGTTCAAGCAGATAGATTTCGCATGTCCCATATGCAGATACCCATTAGGCTCTGGTGGGAAGCGGGTGCAAATTTTATCATGCAGTCCAGAGGCTATGTCTTTATCGATAATTTGACGAATAAAGTTGGTCGGACGCGGCGCAGTCTCGGCCATAGAATAAGATTCCTTTTACAAGAGTGTTAAAAAAAACATCTGCGGCAAGTATATCATTACGATACATTTTTCCTCATCGCTTTTTTTTATTTTTAAGTAAATCGCTTATTCGCTACGTTTCGCTCACTTTATATATTTTCTAGCCAAAAAAAACCCGCGACTTGCGCGGATTTTTAAAATAGAGACTTAACAACTAAAACCTACCAACCGGTAATTTCTCTTAAGCCTTTGCCAATTTCGGCTAAAGAGCGCACGGTTTTAACACCAGCGTCTTCAAGCGCTTTGAACTTCTCATCAGCAGTACCTTTACCGCCAGAAATAATCGCACCGGCATGACCCATGCGCTTACCCGCTGGTGCGGTAACACCCGCAATGTATGAAACTACTGGCTTAGTCACGTTTGCTTTGATAAACGCAGCAGCTTCTTCTTCAGCTGTCCCGCCAATCTCACCAATCATAACAATTGCTTCAGTTTCAGGGTCTTCTTGGAACATCGCTAAAATATCTATGAAGTTCGAACCAGGAATTGGGTCACCGCCAATGCCTACACAAGTAGACTGGCCAAAACCTTCGTCAGTCGTTTGTTTAACGGCTTCATAAGTCAAAGTACCAGAACGCGAGACAATGCCCACCTTCCCTTTCTTATGAATGTGGCCAGGCATAATACCTATTTTGCACTCATCAGGCGTAATAACACCTGGGCAGTTTGGTCCAATCATACGCACACCTTTACGGTCAACATACTCTTTGACGTACAGCATATCGATGGTTGGAATACCTTCGGTAATACATACAATTAATTCTATACCCGCGTCTGCCGCTTCAATAATTGAGTCTTTGCAAAAGGGAGCTGGTACATAAATTACAGTTGCTGTAGCGCCAGTAGCGGCTACTGCATCTTTTACTGTGTCAAAAACTGGCAGACCTAAATGCGTCGTTCCACCTTTACCAGGTGTAACACCGCCAACCATTTTGGTTCCATAAGCAATCGCTTGCTCAGAATGGAATGTGCCCTGACCACCAGTGAAACCTTGGCAAATCACTTTTGTATCTTTATTGATTAAAATTGACATTATTTGCCCTCCGCTGCTGCAACAACTTTCTCGGCTGCATCGCTTAATGACTCAGCAGCAATAATATCTAAACCTGAAGTTGCTAAAACTTCGCGGCCTAATTGTGCGTTTGTCCCTTCAAGACGAACCACTACCGGCACCTTCACGCCAACTTCTTTAACTGCACCGATAATGCCTTCAGCAATCATGTCACAACGTACAATCCCGCCAAAGATATTCACCAATACTGCCTTTACATTGTCGTCAGAAAGGATGATTTTAAATGCTTCTGCAACACGCTCTTTAGTCGCGCCGCCACCAACATCTAGGAAGTTAGCAGGGTTACCGCCGTGCAAATTAACAATATCCATGGTGCCCATTGCAAGGCCTGCGCCGTTTACCATGCAGCCAACATTGCCGTCTAGAGCAACATAGTTTAGCTCCCATTTAGCGGCTATCGCTTCACGTTCGTCTTCTTGTGAAGGATCGTGCATCTCACGCATTTTGGGTTGACGATATAATGCATTACTGTCTACCGCTAATTTAGCGTCTAAGCAATGTAAGTTACCTTCAGAAGTAATTACTAGTGGGTTTACTTCAATAAGCGCAATATCCAAATCTTCAAACATTTTCGCTAAACCTAAAAAGATTTGCGTAAACTGTTTAATTTGAACACCTTTAAGTCCAAGAGCAAACGCGATTTCGCGTGCTTGATACGGCTGTGCACCTACAAGCGGGTCAACCTCAGCTCTTAAGATCTTCTCTGGCGTCTCTTCAGCCACTTTTTCTATTTCTACGCCACCTTCAGTCGATGCCATAAACACAATTTTACGAGAAGTTCGGTCAACAACAGCGCCTAAATAGAGCTCTTGGTCAATGTCAGTGCAGGTTTCAACAAGAATGCGTGAAACTGGTTGTCCATTTTCATCTGTTTGATAGGTAACAAGATTTTTACCTAGCCATTTTTCTGCAAAAGCTCTAATTTCATCTTTGGTTTTAACAAGCTTAACGCCGCCAGCTTTGCCGCGTCCGCCTGCGTGCACTTGGCACTTCACTACCCATTCGTTTCCGCCGATGCGGTCAGCTGCTTCCACAGCGCTTTGGGGAGTATCAGCAGCATATCCTTCAGACACAGGCAAGCCGTATTCTTTGAATAACTGTTTACCCTGATATTCATGCAAATTCATGGTGATTTATCCGATTTTGTTGAGTGAGGAGTCATATAATATAACTCAGTTAAACAGCGTAGGATCCTAGCACAGATCCTACGTCAGTGCGGATGATACATGAAGCATCATCAAAAGAACTTGATTTCGACCAAAGTATCAAACGTCTAATAACAAGCGCGTTGGATCTTCCAACATTTCTTTCACGGTAACTAAGAATCCAACAGATTCTTTGCCATCGATTATTCTGTGGTCATAAGACAATGCCAAATACATCATTGGCAAAATTTCGACCTTACCGTCGACTGCCATAGGGCGGTCTTGGATTTTATGCATACCTAATATAGCGCTTTGAGGAGGATTGATAATCGGTGTAGACATCAATGAACCAAAAACACCGCCATTAGTAATTGTAAAATTACCACCTTGGAGGTCATCTAAGCCCAACTTACCGTCACGACCTTTAATCGCAAGCTCTTTAATACCCTTTTCAACACCGGCCATACCAAGTGCGTCACAATCACGAAGGATAGGTGTTACCAATCCACGTGGGGTAGATACCGCAATAGAGATATCAAAATAGTTGTGATAGCAAATGTCATCACCGTCAAGAGATGCATTTACTTCAGGGAAACGTTTAAGTGCTTCTGTAACCGCTTTTACATAAAACGACATAAAGCCTAGACGTATTCCGTGGCGCTTCTCAAAGCTCTCTTGATATTGCTTACGCAGGTTCATAATAGGTTTCATGTTGACTTCGTTAAAGGTCGTCAGCATAGCAGTCGAGTTTTTCGCTTCTAATAAACGTTTTGCAATTGTTTTACGCAGGCGAGTCATAGGAACGCGTTTTTCTGTGCGCTCTCCAGCCGGCACTACTGGCGCTGATGGCGGCGCACTTGCTTTAGTAGGTGCAGGAGCAGCTTTAAGATGCTTTTCAACGTCTTCTTTAGTTATACGACCGCCTTTACCGGTACCCTTAACAGAGCTTGGGTCAATGTCTTTTTCAGCGAGTAGTCGACGTACTGATGGAGATAGAGCATCTGATTCACCTTGGTCTGAAGACTCAGCAGCAGCGGGTTCACTTGCTGTTGGTGCAGCTGACGCGCCTGCTACAAATTTAGCAATTATGGCTTCGGCAGTAACCGTCTCGCCTTCTTGGGCAATAATTTCTTTAATTGAGCCATCAGCAGGTGCGACGACTTCAAGCACTACTTTATCAGTTTCGATATCAACTAAATTCTGGTCTCTCGATACAGCTTCACCTGGTTGAACATGCCAAGTAGCAATCGTTGCGTCAGCAACAGACTCAGGTAAAACCGGGACTTTAATATCTGTTTCAGCGCCGCCAGCTGGCTTTGCCTCAGATTTTTCTGAGCTTGTTTTCTCGGTGGTATCTTTTGACGGCATTTCGCCTTTTCCTTCTTCAATGGTCCCAATGACCTGCTCACCCAAAACAGTGGCGCCTTCTTCGGCAGTAATATCGCCCATGACTCCGTCTGAGGGAGAAACGACTTCAAGGACTACTTTATCAGTTTCAATGTCTACTAGATTTTGATCGCGAGTGACCTTGTCACCAGCCTTTACATGCCAAGTAGCAATAGTTGCATCGGCAACCGACTCCGGAAGTACCGGAACTTTTATCTCATGTGCCATTGGGATTCCTTATTTAATTGTAAGTGCGTCTTCAACCAACGCTTTTTGTTGCTGATTGTGAACAGATACATAGCCAACTGCTGGAGAGGCTGAGGCATTTCGGCCCGCATATGTAAGTGTAGCGTCTTTTGGTATCGCATTATTAAAATGATGTTGGCTACAATACCAAGCGCCCTGATTCTGAGGCTCTTCTTGGCACCACACCCAATCACTCACATTGCTATATTTCTCAACCACTTTTTCCATCTCTTTTTGCGGAAACGGATAAAGTTGTTCAACTCGAACAATAGCAACATCGTCTTGTTCATTTTTGCGTCGTTGGTCAAGTAAATCGTAATACACTTTACCCGAACACATAACAACGCGTTTCACTTTGCTGGCATCAATATCATCTATTTCATCTATAACACTATGGAATACACCTGCAGCTAACTCATCCATGCTGCTCACTGCCATTGGATGGCGCAGCAAAGACTTAGGCGAGATTACAATCAATGGACGTCGCATCGGTCTTACTGATTGGCGACGCAACATATTATAAACTTGAGCTGGCGTAGATGGTACACATACCTGCCAGTTATGATCAGCACACATTTGTAAAAAGCGTTCAAGGCGAGCTGAACTATGTTCAGGGCCTTGCCCTTCATAACCATGAGGTAGTAATACGGTTAAGCCGCATAACCTACCCCATTTTGCTTCGCCTGATGACAAAAACTGGTCAAAAACTACTTGAGCACCATTGGCAAAATCACCAAATTGCGCTTCCCAAATAGTTAAGGTTGCCGGTTCGGCAGTTGCATATCCATATTCAAAAGCCATTACTGCTGCTTCAGACAGAACAGAATCGTAAATTTCGATGCTACCTTGATCTTCAGATATGTTTTTGAGCGGCATATATTCTTCGCCAGTATCTTGTCCGTGTAATACAGCATGACGATGGAAGAATGTTCCGCGGCCTGAGTCTTGACCGGTAATACGGATATCTGTGCCTTCTCGTAAAATAGAAGCGTATGCCAAATTTTCTGCCATACCCCAATCTAAGAGGCGCTCACCTTCAACCATAGCGACACGGTCTTTATACAACTTATTGACGCGCGATTGCAGGCGGTGAGATTCGGGAATATTGGTCAGTGCACGACCTAAGTCGTTCATCACTTCGCTGCTCAACGCACCATCATACTCAGTATCCCAATCGTGGCCCAGATATGGAGACCAGTCTACTGAGTGCTCTGTCATTGGGCGCCATTCATCTACAACACAAGCGCCGTGATCTAGGGCCGCTCTATACTCAGACATCATTCGCTCTACGTCTGCGCTTTCAAGTGTACCCTCAGCTATCAGTTGATTTGCATAAATTTCACGTGGTACTGGATGCTTTTTAATCTTTTGATACATCAAAGGCTGAGTTGCATTTGGCTCATCAGCTTCGTTATGGCCGTGGCGGCGATAACAAACTAAGTCAATCACGACGTCTCTTTTAAATTTATTTCGATAGTCCAATGCTAGCCTAGTAACAAACATTACTGCTTCTGGATCGTCTGAATTCACATGGAAGATAGGTGCCTGTACCATTTTGGCGATATCGGTACAGTACTGAGTTGAGCGCGCATCTTCTGTTTTAGAAGTGGTGAAACCAACTTGGTTATTAATAACTATGCGAACCGTGCCACCTACCGAGAAACCTCGTGTTTGCGACATATTAAAGGTTTCTTGCACAACACCTTGCCCAGCGATAGCAGAGTCACCATGAATGGTAATTGGTAAAACAGCAGAGCCGTCTTTGCACTCTCGACGTACTAAACGAGCACGAACCGAACCCATTACAACAGGATTAACAATTTCTAGATGAGATGGATTAAACGCTAAAGCTAAATGAACGTTGCCGCCGGGCGTAGCAAAATCAGAAGAAAAGCCTGCATGATATTTTACGTCACCTGCACCTAAGGTGTCGTCATGCTTACCAGCAAACTCATCAAATAAGACAGATGGGTTTTTACCTAATACATTCACCAGTACATTCAAACGACCACGATGCGCCATTCCAAGCACAACTTCTTTTGCACCCTGAGCGCCTGCTTCTGTGATTAAGCCTTTAAGCATAGGCACAAGCGCATCACCACCCTCTAGTGAGAATCGTTTGGCACCAGTAAACTTATTACCTAGGTATTTTTCCATACCGTCAGCAGCAACTAAGCCTTTTAATATTTTAATTTTGTCGTCGCGTTCTACAATTGGACGCGCTTCAACTGATTCAATACGTTGCTGAAGCCAACGTTTTTGTTCAGTGTCAGTAATATGCATATACTCAGAACCAATCGAGCCACAATAGGTCCGATTGAGCGATTTAAATAAATCGCCGAGCTTCATTTTTTCAGCATCAACAGAATAAGAACCTAGATTGAAAATGGTTTCGAAATCACTTTCTGTAAGGTTGTGATGCGAAAGCTCAAGATCACGGACTCGTGGCTGTTGCCACAAACCAAGTGGATCTAAGTTCGCGTGTTGATGTCCACGGAAACGAAAAGCATTAATAAGCTGTAAAACTTTGACTTGCCTTTCATCTGTTGGTGCATCAGAAGTTGATGCATTGCCGCTTCCCATCCTCGCAGCGGGGCCAAGCGCAGCCAACTTTTTGAATTCTTCGCGTATTGAAGCATGGTTGCTTTCAACACTTACACCTTCTACAGAAGGTAGTTCATCAAAAATTGACTTCCATGTTTCAGGAACGTCTTGAGGGTTTTCTAAATAGATTTCATAAAGTTCTTCGACATAAGAAGCATTGCCGCCTGCCATGTGAGACGAATCCCACCACGCTTTCATCACGCTATTTTGCATTATTTAGCCTTGATATCATCATTAACCAAAGAGTTTGGTGAATAGACACTGCTGATTCACTTGAGTCGACAGTATTGTTGCATACTGTACTACAAACCTTATTGTATTCTAAGTAGTTTCCTTTTTAAATCGCATACCACTATAGTGGTAAAGAAATTCAAAAAAAACTGCCCTTTTTATAAAAAAATAGCCATCCATTGCTGGACAGCTATATGTATTTGCATATTATCGGCCGATTTAACTTAAAATTAAACCGCTCGTTGCAATAACATTGATTTAATTTGACCAATTGCTTTGGTTGGATTCAAGCCTTTCGGACAAACACTTACACAGTTCATGATGCCATGGCATCTGAATACGCTAAATGCATCATCTAAGTCGTTCAAGCGCTCGTCTGTCGCAGTGTCACGACTGTCGATCAAGAATCTATAAGCATGCAATAAACCTGCAGGGCCAATAAACTTGTCTGGATTCCACCAAAAAGACGGGCAGGAAGACGAGCAGCATGCGCAAAGAATACACTCATACAAACCATCAAGCTTTGCACGCTCCTCAGGAGTTTGCAGATGCTCTCTTGCTGGCGGCTGTTTTTCATCGTTGATCAAAAACGGCTTAATCTTTTCATACTGAGTGTAGAACTGAGTCATATCTACAACCAAGTCTCGCACTACAGGTAATCCTGGCAGTGGACGAACGACTACTTTGCCTTTACCTAAAGAAGATAAAGGAGTAATGCACGCCAAACCATTTTTGCCGTTCATGTTCATGCCGTCAGAGCCACAAACACCTTCACGGCAAGAACGACGAAACGATAGCGTTGGATCTTTTTCTTTAAGGGCAATCAAGGCGTCTAGCACCATCATGTCCTGACCTTCTTCTACTTCGAGTTGGTAGTCGACCATTTTAGGTGCATCATCGACTTCCGGATTATAACGATATATTGAAAAAGTAAGTTGCATCAGACTGCTCCTGTTAATACGAACGCACTTTCGGAGGGAAGGCTTCCCTCAACTTAGGTGCCATGTTTACATCACGCTTTCTCATTGAATCTGACTCAGGCAGATACACAGAATGACATAACCAATTTTCATCATCACGTTCAGTAAAGTCGAAGCGGCTGTGAGCGCCACGGCTTTCTGTTCTAAAGTTTGCGGCGACAGCAGTGCTGTATGCTGTCTCCATTAAGTTATCAAGCTCTAAACATTCAATACGCTGGGTATTGAAGTCGCTGCTCTTATCATCAAGGCGAGCATTCGCTAAACGTTCTTTAATTTCTTTCAGTTCAGTCAAACCCTCTGCCATTGCTTCGCCTTCACGGAACACTGAGAAATTAAGTTGCATGCACTTCTGCATATCTTTCTTAATTTGAACGGGATCTTCACCCTTGCCTTTCTCAGAGCCTTCCCAGCGATTAAAGCGAGCCATTGCAACGTCAAGGTCAGTTTCAGACGCATCTGACTTAATATCAATTTCATCTAAGCTCTTGCCAAGGTGCATACCGGTGGCACGACCAAATACCACTAAATCAAGCAGTGAATTACCACCTAAGCGGTTTGCACCGTGCACAGATACACAAGCAATTTCACCACAAGCAAACAATCCATCAATCTGAGATTCGTTGCCGTCTTGATCAATACTGATAACCTGACCATCTACGTTGGTTGGAATCCCACCCATCATGTAGTGACAAGTTGGAATAACTGGAATCGGTTCTTTCACAGGGTCCACGTGAGCAAAGGTGCGAGATAGCTCTAAAATACCAGGCAAACGAGACTCAAGTACGTCTTTACCTAAATGGTCTAATTTAAGCTTAAGGTGAGTACCCCAAGGTCCTTCACAACCGCGACCTTCACGGATTTCTGTCATCATCGAACGTGCTACAACATCACGGCCGGCCAAGTCTTTTGCGTTAGGAGCGTAACGCTCCATGAAGCGTTCACCGTCTTTATTGAGAAGGTAACCACCTTCCCCACGACAGCCTTCAGTCACCAGGGTTCCGGCGCCAGCGATTCCAGTCGGGTGGAACTGCCACATTTCCATATCCTGAGCAGGTGCACCTGCGCGCATCGCCATACCAATACCGTCACCGGTGTTAATGTGAGCGTTGGTTGTTGAAGCGTAAATTCTGCCAGCACCACCAGTTGCTAAGACAACAGCGCGCGATTTGAAATAAACCACCTCGCCTGTTTCAATGTCTATTGCAGTACAGCCAACAACTTGACCTTGTTGGTTCTTAACCAAATCTAGGGCGTACCATTCGCTGAATACTTTTGTCTTGTTTTTTACATTTTGTTGATACAACAAATGCAGTAATGCGTGTCCGGTTCTGTCTGCTGCAGCCGCTGTGCGCGCTGCCTGCTCCCCACCGAAGTTTCTTGACTGTCCACCAAATGGACGTTGGTATACTTTGCCTTCTTCTGTACGAGAAAAAGGTAATCCCATATTTTCCATCTCAATGATAGCTTCAGGGCCTGTTTTACACATATATTCAATGGCTTCTTGGTCACCGATATAATCAGAACCCTTTACCGTGTCATACATGTGCCATTCCCAGTTATCTTCATGAGAATTGCCGAGTGCTACTGTGATGCCGCCTTGAGCAGACACCGTGTGTGAACGAGTAGGAAAAACTTTTGACAACAGCGCGCATGAGCGGCCTGATTGAGATATTTGTAGTGCCGCGCGCATACCTGCACCACCGGCACCAATTACTACTGCATCAAATTCGTGAACTGGTAAACTCATTTTCAAACACCCCATAATACAAAGAGACCGACTGCCACATAAGCAAAGGCAATCAGGTTTAATACAAACTGTAACACTGCTCTTACGCGATACGGTTTAACATAGTCGGTAAGTACCTGCCACAAACCCACTCTAACGTGAAGCATGACCGCGACCAACGCCGCGAGTGTGAATGCTTTCATATATATAGAGGAGAAGATACCTTGCCAGATCTCAAAGGTAATATTTTCGGTGGCAATAAATACGTACACCATGTAGAAAGTGAAGGCTGCAATTACTGCCGCGCTCGCTCTCAATGTCACATAATCTTGGATCCCATTGCGTTTCATTGATGCTTGATTAGTTACCACAATACCACTCCTATGACGATAGTAAGAACAATCCATAAGCCTATTGTAATCTCTGCGCTTAGGTTGCCAGATTTCAACTCTTCCCAATGTCCCATGTCCATAACAACATGTCTTATGCCGCCGAGGATGTGATAGGTAAGAGCCGACAAAGTGCCGATGGCGATAATTTTGCCGAAGATACCACCCATAACGTCTTGCACTAAAGCAAAGCCGTCTGCAGAGGCTAGAGAAGTTGCCCAAGCCCAAATAACGAAAAGCAAGGCAAAGAACATTGCTACGCCTGTGACTCGGTGAAGAATAGAAGCCTTACCGGCGGATGGTAATTTGATTGTGGTTAAATCGAGATTCATTGGTCTTTGTTTTTTCACAATAAAACGCCTGTTGTTGTTTCCTGTAATAGATACCATAGAGCATAGTCATTTTGATATTCTACTTTGGTTGAGTGTGTACTGCTCATTTACGAGAGTAAATGTTAACTAATTGTGAATCAGAATTTGCGAAGTTATTAACAAAATAACCCTTTAAATTCAGTGGGTTTAATATAACAATCCAGCACCTTAATAGCAATCAAATGTTAGTTGCTAGGACTTTGGTCGTAAACATTTCGTTATAGCCCAATATAGGCACTTTATACATAGAATATATATTGAGCATATATGCATTTAAATTGACTTCACTTGTCAATAGGTTAAGAATATCGGCACTTTTCGCATGTACTTGATCATTTTGCTCCGCAATGTGAACAAATTTTGCCTTTATTCCGTTTAAGCGGATACCTCAACTTAGGAGAGTATTTCATGTCAGTAAAGACTGCCACATTAACAGCAGGTGATGTCACGGTTGAATTGCCCATTTTGGAAGGCACTGAAGGACATCCCGTTATTGATGTAAGAGCATTGGGCGGCAAAGGTTACTTTACCTTCGATCCGGGATTCATGGCGACAGGTTCGTGTGAATCTTCAATTACATTTATAGATGGCGCAAAAGGAATATTGCTACACCGCGGGTTTTCGATTGAAGATCTCGCTCGAGATTCAGATTACTTAGAAGTGTGTCATATGCTGCTTCATGGCGACAAGCCAAATGAAGCGGAGTATGAAGAGTTCAAAGCGACCATTACACGTCACACCATGGTGCATGAGCAACTTCTTATGTTCTTCCACGGGTTTAGAAATGACGCTCACCCAATGGCAATGTTATGCGGCACCGTAGGCGCACTATCATCGTTTTATCACAGTGATTTAGATGTCGGTGACCCAGATCAACGTAAACGCTCCGCACACCGATTAGTTGCAAAGATGCCGACGCTTGTCGCCATGTGTTACAAGTACAATGTAGGACAGCCGTTTGTATATCCGCGTAATGACTTAAGTTATGCAGCGAATTTCTTAAACATGATGTTTTCGGTTCCTGCTGAAGATTACGTTATTAGTCCTGCTGTTGAACGTGCAATGGACAGAATTTTCATCCTTCACGCAGATCATGAGCAAAATGCGTCTACATCAACTGTACGCTTAGCGGGTTCATCAGGTGCAAATCCTTATGCATGTATCGCGGCAGGCGTAGCATCTTTATGGGGCCCAGCTCATGGCGGCGCTAACGAAGCATGCTTAAAGATGCTTGAAGAGATTGGCACCGTAGACCGTATTCCTGAGTTTATTGCCCGTGCAAAAGATAAAAACGACCCTTTCCGCCTAATGGGCTTTGGCCACAGGGTTTATAAAAACCATGACCCTCGCGCAACGGTTATGCGTGAGAGCTGTCATGAGGTGCTTAATGAGTTGAAGGTCAAGAACCCGCTACTTGAAGTAGCGATGGAACTTGAAAAAATTGCTTTAAGCGACCCCTACTTTGCAGAGAAAAAACTTTTCCCGAATGTAGATTTTTATTCAGGCATTGTGCTTAGTGCGATTGGTATCCCAACTAATATGTTCACTTGCATATTTGCACTGGCAAGAACAGTCGGTTGGATTTCACACTGGCATGAAATGATGAGTCAGCCTGGCCAGAAAATTGGTCGTCCTCGTCAACTTTATACCGGTCACAGCAAGCGTGAATACACACCACTGAAAAAGAAGTAGATTTTACATCTTAAAAAAGCGCGTTTATCGCGCTTTTTTTATGTTACTTTCTGCAAACTAAGGCCATGGGCCAGTTGTTTAAAACGATGGGGCCGTGTGTACCCATCATAAATATTTAGGAAGCTTATGCACCCATCAGCCAAATTACTAGGATATGCTGGATTATTGCCCTTTATTGGGATCCCAATACTTATCTTAACGGGGCAAATTCACTACTATCA
>Ga0307966_1000726_pt1 | contig 27039 bp, 21 predicted proteins | sample OrgLakmetagen646_FD_203141 | JGI IMG/M metagenome (GOLD analysis project Ga0307966, IMG submission 203141) | Saline water microbial communities from Organic Lake, Antarctica - #646 | ecosystem: Environmental > Aquatic > Non-marine Saline and Alkaline > Saline | place: Antarctica: Organic Lake... | reverse complement strand
GTTTGACAGCCTGAATAGAATCCATTTGGTCGGGCGTCTCTTCGTACTCAAATCTCGCCTCCATTTCTGTCTGCCAGGAGTTGTCTTTTGAATAGGAGTACGCCTCCATAGCCTTTCGTTTGGCGTATAGCTGGATCAGTTCCCGTGCAATATCCTTTACTTTTTTACGGGTGGTTGCTTTTTTACGCGCCCACTCACCAGATCCCAGTTTTGTAATTCGAGGCTTTTTCCCCTCCTTGCCAGAATATTTCTGCAGCTTGTGAAGGCTTGATACATTCACATACAGAATGCTGTCATCTTTATAGCGCAGGACGGCTGCTTCCTGCACCGTCTTTCTGACGTCGATTTTCTTGAAGCCCGCAAAGGTGGCAATTCCGTAATCAACATGTACAACATAATCCCCGACATTCAGATCTTTAAGCTCCTTCATCGATATACCGCCCCGTACCTGCTTACGCTTTATTTTTGGGCGATGATAGCGATTGAATATCTCGTGATCAGTCAGGACGGCCAGAAGCTGATCGGGCAAAACAAACCCTTCATGGAGTGACTGAACTGCAATCAAATATTGAAATTCGTTATTTGGCTCACCGAGAAGCTCATCAAACCGTTCTTTTTGATTCTTGTGGTCGCACAAAATAATAGTGCGGACGCCCTTGGCTGTCTGTTCTTCAATATAACTTCGTAAAATCTTAAAACTTCCGTTGAACGACGGGTGCGGAGAGCTGTTGATCTCAACCGTCAATTCAGCTTCTACAGAGTTGTTCAGTGAACCGGTTGTAAGTACCGGAAAATCTCTCAGCGCTTGTTGCCATTCGTCAAGCGTCAGAAATTCAGCATCTGGCGGGTTGACAGTGTCGTCGTCCAATTTCGAAAATTGTTCATCAGCCTGCTCTGAAAATTCCTCAACCATGTCCGCAAACAGGTCGGCTTTTTCAAGGAGCAGTACAGAGTTTTTCGGCAAGTAGGAGATCAGGCTCTCTTTCATCTCATTTGTGGAGAAAGCAGCATTCGGCACAATACGCGCATGCTTCAAAAATGCAATCGACCGCTGTGAATCCGGATCAAATTCACGAATGGTATCAATTTCGTCACCAAAAAATTCAATACGCAGCGGATATTCGCCGGAAAAGGGAAAGATATCAAAAATCCCGCCACGGACAGCGAATTCGCCCGGAGAGCCAACAAAACGCTCTGTGGTATATCCCTGGTCGGTTAGCTGTTCCGATAGGTTATCGGGCGAGAGTTCCATCCCTTTTTCAAGCATAAGTGAAGCGCTGGAAAACTGTTCGGGCGGCACAAGCTTTTCAAAAATAGCTTCAATAGGTGCAACAACAAACCTGGCGTCTCCCGATTGAATTTTCTCCAGTACTTCCGATCGCTGAACCATCGTCGACGTATCAACAATTTTCTGTTGATCGTACGGTTTTCTGCGAGTTGGTGGAAAAAGAAATACGCCTTCAGCTCCCATCTCTTCAAGATCAGAAGCGATAGCCGCAGACCGTTCGAGGTCTTCTGTGAGGATAAGCTGAGTTTCAAATGAAGTCTCTAACTCTCGGGACAGAAATGCTGGTGATGAGCCATTAAATTGCCTGAGCTTTACATTGCCACCGCGCTTCAGTTCCTCCCTGACCTGCTGTACATTAATCTCTTTTTTAAGTGCGTCTTGAATATGTTCAATCATAAAGTCTGTCAAATAATCGCGGTGCAGCTGTCAGTGAGGAGTATTTACCTTTCAAATAAAGAGGAGCCGGTAATCCATCGTTCGTTTACAAATCCAAAGAGGAGGCATATAATTCCGGAGAAGAGCCAGGGCGCATAAAGGTCTTCATAATCCCTGTAGAGAACTTCTTCAATTTCGGTGGTTTCAAGTTCATCAATTTCACCATAAATTTCGCTGAGTTCTTCTGTTGTTGTGGCCCTGAAATAACGTCCGCCGGTCATTTGAGCAATTTCCTGGAGCATCTCTTCATCTATATCGACCGATACATTTTGATAGCGCCGCCCGAATACCGGATCATCAACGGGATAGGGGGCCGTTCCCCGGGATCCCACACCCATTGTGTAAACTTTGATGCCGTATGAAGCGGCAAGTTCACCGGCGGTCAGGGGATCAATTTCACCGGCATTGTTCATCCCATCGGTAAGCAGGATAATGACACGGCTTTCAGCTTCGCTGTCTCGCAGGCGGTTGAGGGCAGTGGCAAGACCAACGCCTATAGCAGTGCCATCACGAACCATTCCCATATCGATGGTTTCAAGCATCTCAATCGCCAGATCGTGATCGATAGTGGGAGGGACCACTGTAAAACTCTCGCGCGCAAACACCCCGATACCAATTCTATCATTGTTCCTGGCTTCGATAAAATTAGCAACAATTTGTTTGGCTGCAATCAGCCTGTTGGGCTCCAGGTCTTCAGCACGCATGGACGTAGAGATATCGATGCTCATCATAATATCAATTCCCTCCACGTACTGTTCCACCGTGGTGTTTTGCAGCTGGGGACGTGCCAGCGCCGTCACAAACAGTGCGAATGAGGCAATGTAGAAAAGAGGCGTCAGCCAAACGAGTTTTGCGCGGTAGTTTCCAGGCAGATCATCGAGCACGGATGTGGATGAAAAAGCGATAGAGGCCCGCCTTCCGGAAAAATGTTTCCATATAGTATATCCGATATAAACCGGAAGGGCCGCCAGTAACCAAAAATATTCAGGATTTGCCCAGCTCATTGATCAAATTCCTCCCTGAGTTTTTGTTGTTCGTCTTCATGCTTTTGTCTCAACGTCTGCTGCTCTTCATTATGCAGATACTCAAGGTATTCTACCCTGTCGGTATCGACTGATCGTGCAGTTTCAATAAAATCCACTCCAGTTTGGATGGCATCAGATACCTGGTCGGATGCTGGGTTGAATTTTGCAAATTTAACCATATCGGCATCACGCAGCACTTTTTTTACATCCCGGATTAAATCGGCAGACGCTCGTTCGCGCTGTAGAGCGGTGATGATTTCTCCGGTTGTCATTTCAAGTGCAGGAAAATCGTAGACACGCTTCAGGTAGTGCCTGATTGAATCGGCAAGCCGCACATAAAATTTTTCAAACTCTTCCCTGTTGGCAGGGGGCGATCCGGACTGAAGGGTAATAATATCTTCTTCCAACTCATCCAGAGGATTTATGAAGGCTTTTTCCAGGAAGGTCTGAGGAATAAATGTATCCTGCTTAGCGCGCTCTTTTAAATACCGTGCGATAGCTAAGCCAAGAAAGATCAGCAGTAGCACTCCAATTATGTAGGGCCAGAACGATCGGGCAAAATCAAAAATGGGCTTTAGTGGTCTTAGCTCTTCTTCCTGAGACGCGAGAGTTGTCTTAAAAAAGAGGGGCACGCGGTTTGACAGGAGCGTGGAGTCACGATCAGATAGACTGATATTAAACTGAAGCGGTTCGATGACAAGATCTTCAACACCAAAATATTGAAGTGAGTATACAATACTGTCGCGGCTGGCTGACGTTTGAAAACGCTGTAAGTTCAGTAGCTCTAAATCGTCAGGGAACGCTTCAGCATCAGGATAATCCTGTAGTGTGTAGTTCCCTTCCAGAACAACAGATAAACTGATCGTGTCGCCAACACGTACTGAATCGACATCAACAATTGTGTGAATCTGTTGTGCATCGGCATTTACAAAACAGGCTGATAGTACTAATAAAAGGATGGAGTGCAGAAAAAAAGCGGATCCTTTGACCGGCTCCTGCTGAAAATGAAAAAGACGTTTAAATTTCAAAATGCGGTAATAGAGAGATCGAAACTGTTAAGATTAGCTGACGAGATAACTATCAAATATCGTGGAATTATTTGGGAATCGGTAACTGTTTCTTGAAATCAATCATAGCATATACTTTAACGTTCGATGAATTCAGGTCGTATATTTTATGTTGTAGTCGAACAAACCATTTTTTATAGCCGTTTGTAAAGGATTGTGAAAAAGATAATAGTTAGTTATTGAATCACTCCTTTGTCAATATATTTTTATGAATAACGTCTATAAAATCTTATTATTTAAGAAACTGTGTTACATCAAAAATACTGCTTTTAGGAATACCAATGCAAACTCGATACCCACTAATACTGACAGGGGTAAGCGTGGCTCTTATCGCTATCGCTTTTTACATTACTGGAACTGCATATACAGATGCCGTCCAACCCGATAACAAGCCCTTTAAAATAACTCTTGAAACTGTAAACGAAATAGCGCCTCAGCCCGCCAAGGACCGGTACGGATTTGAGATGGAGGTTTACGAATATGAAGAGCATAAGGTTAAGAGAAATGAAAGTCTCTACATAATTCTTCGAAGATATGATATTACTCCGCAACAGATTTATCAGATACAGCAAGAATCGGCAGAGATAGCAAATTTGAGCCGGATTGTTCCGGGTCAGCGGTATCGCATCTACTTTAAAGATAACGAGGCGGTGTCATTTGTATGGCATCCCGAGATTACACGTTTTGTAACGGTAGATTGGAGGGATGACTATGAAATTACAAACGGCAGCATACCGGTTCGGTTTGTTACCAGAGAAGCGTCGGGCATCATTCGAAGTTCGCTGTATGAATCAATTGTTGGAAGAGGGCACTCACCCTATCTTGGTGCAGAACTTGCCGCTGTTTTTGCCTGGCAGGTAGACTTCTTCTCGCTCCGCGAAGGTGATCACTTTAAAGTGATCTATGAAGAGCGCTATGCCGGGGATCAGTTTGTAGGGATCGGAGATGTGAAGGCTGCCGAATTTCAACACCGCGGCGAGACGCACCGGGCGTTCTTTCTGAATCATGATGAACGCCGTGGTTATTTTGATGATGAGGGGAATAGCCTTGAGAAAGAACTATTGAAAGCACCATTTCGGTACAGCCAGCGAATCAGCTCCAGTTTTTCAAGAAATAGATTTCATCCGATATTGAGAGAAAACAGACCTCATTACGGCACAGATTATGCAGCTCCAACCGGCACACCAATATTATCAGTTGGCGAGGGAATTGTAACTGAAGCTCAGCGCAGAGGCGGCAATGGAAATATTGTTCAGATTCGTCATAATGGCTCCTACCGAACCGCCTACCTGCACTTAAATGGTTTTGCGCCCGGTATACGAAAAGGAGTGCAGGTTGAGCAGGGACAAATTATCGGATATGTGGGTGAGACGGGACTGGCAACAGGACCTCATCTTTGCTATAGAATGTATGTAAATAACCGGCCAATCAACTCGGTTAAGGCAGACCTCCCGGCTTCAGATTCACTCGATGAGACACTCATGCCGGAGCTTGATCGTGTAATCGACCGGTACCGCGGACTTCTGAACGAACTTCAGTTAGTTGAAGGCGTCGCCGGATTAGAAGAGCCGATTGGGACAGACCGTACAGCACCGTAACTTTTTGGTAAACTACTGTCAGGCTATACCCAAAGAGTCATCTAAAATACTACCGCCTGTGAATCCTTCTTTGGAAGAAGTTGATCAGCGGTTTTACGTACGACTGATTGGTTTTTAAACTGACTGAATCCATCTTGTTCTTTCTGAAATACTCCTGAAGTTCATGTTCTTGCTCGAGACGCCGCGTCTTATAGGCAAGTCTCACTTTTTTGCTTGATGTGTCTACTAGTTTTTGCATCCCCGTCTCCGCATCCTTAAGAGTAATAAGCCCGGCGTCGGGCAGCTCATCCTCAAACTGATCATTTACAACAAGATTGACAAGGTCATGTTTACGGTTCGTTATTTTATGCTGCTTCTGAAACTGGTCATCCTGAAAATCTGATGCAAGAACAACAATCGTCCGTCTGTTGAGAAGCCGGTTCAGGTAGGATAGAGCTCCCCCGATATCTGTTTTTCTTCCTTCCGGACGGGTAACGTAAAGTTCCCGAATAAGTCTGAGAACGTGTGTGCGTCCTTTTTTGGGCGGAATTACTTTCTCAATCTTATCGCTGAACAGAACCATACCAACTTTATCGCCATTTTTAATTGCGCTAAACGCGATCACCGCACACACCTCGATGGAGAGCTCCATTTTAGTCTGGCTGTGGCTCCCGAAAAAGCCGCTGGGAGAAATATCCACACAGAGCATCATCGTCTGCTCGCGCTCTTCCTCAAATATCTTAATGTAGGGTTCGTCGTTTCTTGCAGTTACGTTCCAGTCAATCAGACGAACATCGTCGCCAAACGTGTAAGCACGAACTTCCGAAAACTCCATCCCTCGGCCTTTAAAAGCGGACTGGTATTCGCCCCCGAAGAGATTGTTAACCAGGCCTTTTGTCTGTATTTCAAGTTTTTTGATTTTTGAGAGTATCTCTTTTGAAATCATACGTCTGAATTGTGAACTGCTTCAGTTGTTAAAAGCTACATTTCTTGTTTGATATGAAACATATGCAGGATTTAAAAGTAGCTTTCTGAGGATCATTTTCCAACTGATTTGCATCTTTGAAAATGAAATGCCCCAAACTCTTAACATTACCATAATGCTGGCTTAACAACTGAGTAAGGTTTGATTTGAAAATTGCTGTTAAATCAAACCCCGGGCTTATGCTTATTGGATCCGAATTTAACAGACGATGTGAAAAAATCCTGATTGCGGCAGGCCGCGAGACAGATTTTACAGCAGGAGAGAAAATATCGGTCGAAAAGCTTGCTAAAAAACTCCGGATGGATAGGGTTGAGATTCGAAACCTGTTTCGGTACATGATAGATCTGCAATTGATCAAGGAGGAATCCATCGGAGGCCCGGCTCTTTACGGGCATATCTCACTTACGAAGAAAGGGGTTCTGAAAGTTAAATCATTGATGAAGAGATATGACGACTGAGTAGCGGTTGTTCTCTGTAATTAAGGGTTACTGCTTTCAAATTAAAATGAGGTCTGTTTCTCAGACATACAGATCTTTAAACGGGCCTGCAACAACGAGTGCTTCTCATTATTTTTAATTAGGCACTATCTATTAGCGTCTCCTCTTTTGGCGGATAGAAGAAAGCGCTGACTTTCTGTTTTAAGCCGCGCTAAATTGTATCGCGGCAGTTAACCAATTTTAGTATCTCCCGGTGATCGATGTTGATTGGGTATAGATCTCTCTTTAAAGCTTGGAAAAAGTGCCTGCAGGCATCTCAGTTAGAATTCTTTTATTGATGGTAAAACGGAAAGAAAGACTGTTAAATAGCGCAAAAATTTCTAACTTTCGCCCCAAGAATTAAAAGGCTATACACTCATAGATTTAACGATATGATTATTGGAGTTCCAAAAGAAATTAAGACTCACGAAAACAGAGTATCACTTCTTCCGGGCGGGGCATTACAGTTTAAAAGAAACGGCCACAGTGTTCTAGTAGAAAATGGGGCAGGAGAGGGAAGCGGATTTTCTGATCAGGCTTATATTGATGCAGGCGCAGAGATACTCACTGACGTTGAGAAAGTGTGGGAGCAGGCGGACATGATTATGAAGGTAAAAGAACCGATTGAGCCTGAATATTCAAGAATGCGGGAAGGACAAATCTTATTTACCTACCTGCACTTTGCTGCAAGCAAGAAGCTTACAGAAGCCGTTATCAAATCGAAATGTATTGCAATTGCTTACGAAACGGTGGAAAAATCTGACCACTCACTTCCGCTCCTTATTCCAATGAGTGAAGTTGCGGGCCGAATGTCTGCACAGGAAGGAGCTAAATATCTTGAGAAGCCGATGGGAGGCCGCGGTGTCTTGATGGGCGGCATTCCCGGTGTGCCTGCTGCAAATGTAGCTGTACTCGGCGGCGGAATTGTAGGCGTGAATGCTGCAAAAATCGCAGCCGGAATGGGAGCCAGAACAACCATTCTGGACATCAATATTCCACGGCTCCGATACCTGGATGACGTGATGCCGAAGAATGTATCGACCCTCTTCTCCAGCGAATCGAACATTCGGGATCTTCTGCCCGATGTAGACCTCGTGATTGGCGGCGTACTGAAACCGGGAGCCAAAGCTCCGCATCTTGTTACCCGCGATATGCTATCGTTGATGAAACCGGGAAGCGTGGTGGTTGACGTTGCTATTGATCAGGGCGGCTGCTTTGAGACATCGAGACCAACGACACATGATAAGCCGATATTCGTCGTAGATGATATCGTTCATTACTGTGTTGCCAACATGCCCGGAGCGGTTCCATACACTTCTACGCTGGGACTCACGAATGTGACGCTGCCATACGCTGTGCAGCTTGCAAATCATGGCTGGAAAAAGGCTCTTAAAGCAAATCCAGACCTTTTGAAAGGCCTCAATATTGCTGATGGTGAAATTGTTTATAAGGATGTAGCCGAAGCATTTGATATGGAATACACTCCTGTAGAGGAAGTATTCTAAATCCGTATCGGATCTGATTCTCTGGAACTAATTAAATCCCCTGGGTAAAATACTGTTCAGGGGATTTTTTTTGCCTGTGCTTATTTGTCTATCACAAAAACAGGCTCTGTCACAACTATAATCTCTAATGTGTATCGACGAATGGCAGAAATGTGTATCGACGAATGGCAGATTGATGTCTGATCCTCTATCTTCATGAAATTAACCGTTTAAATAATACAGCTGCCATGAACTTTCTGCTCACTCTGTTTCTGCTTCTTTCCGGTGCTCTTCAACTGACACTGCCTGCCAATCAATCAGATGGTGTATTCGAGTCTGAAGTGGAAGAGGTAGTCACAAACTTTTTTAATGCCATGCGTGAGTCTGATGATGAGGCCATGCGGTCATTCCTGACAGTAGAAGCTACCCTGAATACTGTGGCACTGTCCGAACAAGACAGCACCGTACTTGATGAAACAGAAATCAGGTCATTTTTGAACAGTGTCGGGGAATCAGCTCCGGGCGCACTTGATGAACAGATTACATCATTTATTGCCCATGTGGACGGGAAGCTGTCGACCGCATGGATGGACTACAGCTTCTACTATAATGGTGAATTTAGTCACTGTGGCGTGAATACCATGAACCTGATCAAAACAGAAGCGGGCTGGAAGATTTTTTCGATTGTTGACACCCGCCGAACAGAGGGCTGCTAAACATCTCAGATAAAAAATAGTTTAAATTTCTGTTTTTTATATTTTAAAATCTGCGTAAGATATATTTGATACTATACTCTCGTCTTGCGAATGAATCACCGGTTGTTTTGGCTGATCTGTACAAGAGATATGTCGCTTCACTACATATTAAACTTCTAAAAAACCGACTATGAAAGCACAGATACTTATGGTTATGTTGCTATTCTCACTAGTGATATCTTCAGCTTTTGCCCAGAGAAGCAACCCTGACAAAACATCTTTGATACCTGACCATCCGCTGGTAAAAACACTAAAACTACTTGATAATGGATGGAATCAGCCCCAGGCTTTAAAGTCAATAAATGAGAATTTTCAGCTGAATGAAATTGAAGTACAGGGTTGGGCTGATGGGGAATGGCGGCCTCAACTGAAAACTGAACATACTTACCAATCAGGTAACCGGGTTGAAAGTCGTGGCTACTTCTTGCCGGTACCGGATGGCACCTGGGAACTTAGCAGTAAGAATATCTTCACTTTCGAGAATAATTATTTGACATCCATAACTCAGCAAGGAATTTCTGAAGGGGTGCCGGTATCACAGGAAAAGTCTCTGTATACCTATCAGCAGATCGCGGGCCAGACGTTTATACAATCGGTTGAGTATCAGACGTGGAATTCTTCCGAAAACGAATGGACCAATGAAGACAGGTCCACAATTACAGTTGAAAATGGAATGCTTTCTGAGGTCTTAGAAGAAGTCTGGATGAATGATCAGTGGGAACTGTATGAGCGCTATACTTACGAAGAAACAGGGGGAGATGTAGTTGAGACTACGCAGATGTACGACAGTTCTCTTGAAGATTGGGTGAATTATGAACAGTATGTCTACTTAGACCTTACGTCACCGGAGCTTTACGACAGACTTATTGAATTTATCGACTATGTGGAAGATGGTAGATCGTTCGTAGTTCTGGAAATACTGCCGGACTACATTTCCTATGAGTGGGATGATGTGGAAGAGACCTGGATTCCCGTTGAACGTCAGATTACAGAGGTATCATCAAGTCTGAGAAATAACGCAACGAGTGCAAACTCAATTACGCTGCAATCTTATGATGAAGATTCAGAAGAGTGGGCAGTATTTCTTGAATATATTACAGGCTCTGCAGATAACGGCAACCCCGTGAGTTTCAGTTTGTATATCGCAGAAGAAACGGTAGAAGGGGAGGCGGGTGCTTTGATACTTGTTTATGCTGAAGATTACAATTACGATGAAAACAATCTTTTGGAATCGATCCTTAATTATGGAAATCTTTTTGGAAACTCATATAAACAATTGAATGATGAGTTGTCCCTCACAGGAAGGGTTTTACTTACCTGGGGTGGCGTATCAACATCCATCACCCCTGATGAACAACCCCTGAGTTTCAGGCTGAATGCTGCGTATCCCAATCCGTTCAACCCGTCAACTGTGATCCCGTTCCAGCTGGCGTCAGCATCGGATGTGCAGATACAGGTTTTTGATATGCTTGGCCGACGTGTGGCAACGCTTATTGATGAATTTAAACCCGCGGGAAACCATACGGTCCGGTTCGAGGCTTCTGGCCTATCAAGCGGTGTGTATATGATTCGATTCACCGCTCCGGGCGCTCAGCAAACCAGAAGTGTATCGTTGATAAAGTAAGGAGAGAAGCAGTTACTGTTTGTTGATACGTGAGTTGAGTAACCGAACATAAAAAAACCCGGATGATTGTAGATCAGCCGGGTTTGTGTTTTTTGAGGATCTTATGTTGTGCGAACTTATCGCTCTTCAATAGGTGTCCATTCAAGATTTTTCTCGCCGGTGTAGAGTGCACGCGGACGAACAAGGCGGTTATTCTCATCCTGTTCGATGTAGTGTGCAGTCCAGCCCGATACACGGCTCATTGCAAAAATGCAGGTATACAGGTCAGGCTTGATACCAATGGAGTAGTAGACTGTGGCAGAAAAGAAGTCGACATTAGGGTCGATATTCTTCTCATCTTTCATGGTCTTAAGAATTGCCTCAGACCATTCATATAGCTCTTCATGCCCCGTCTCTTCCGATAAACTTTTAGACATGCCTCTCAGCAGTCGTGCCCGCGGATCAAATGTTTTGTAGACCCGGTGTCCGAAACCCATGATTTTTTCCTTGCTGGCCAGTTTCTTTTTGGTGAACTCAACGGGATCGGCCGTATCAGGATCTTCTTCGAGCTCCAGAAGCATGTTCATAACGGCTGTATTAGCTCCGCCGTGAAGTGGCCCTTTTAAAGCACCGATAGCTCCGGTAACAGCGGAAAACATGTCAGACTCGGTTGAGCAGATCGCACGGCCGGTAAATGTAGAAGCGTTCATACCGTGCTCAGCATGAAGTATAAGACAGAGATCCATCGTTTTTTCAGCTTCCTTACCCGGCTTCTCACCGTTAAGCATATAGAGAAAGTTGAAGGCTGTACTGCCGTCTTTAAGCGGTTCAACAACATCCTTCCCATCGCGGGCACGAGCAAATGCAGCAATAATAGTGGGCATTTGTGCCGCCATTGCGATAGCTGAATCAGTATTTACTGAACTGTCCTCAAAGTCGGCAAGCATGGAGACGGCAGTACGAAGAACAGCCATCGGTTCGGCTTCTTTCCTCGTTGATTTGATATAGTTTAAAACCGGCTCAGGCAATTTACGCTGGCTTACCATCTTTTCATTCAGCTTGTCAAGTTCGCTTTTATTAGGTAGCCGGTCGTTCCACAGCAGAAAACAGACTTCTTCGAATGTCGCATTTTCGGCGAGAGTATCAATATTATAGCCCGCATAGATTAGCTCACCTTTTTGTCCGTCAATGAAACTCTTTGTGGTAGAGAATGCTACGATCCCCTCAAGTCCTTTATTGATATATGGATATTCGCTTAAATCTATATTGTCCAAGTTTTGTTTGGCCATATTCCTGTCCGTAAATTTTGTTTTCTTTGTTGCTGTCTCTGTGAATTTATTCGTCAATTCACCGTTCCAACGGTTAAACGGGATTCAGTTTTTTGAGTGGGTTCACCCCATGAACAGAGACGTTCATTTCATCTTTGAAAAAATACAAAAATAGTGGCTCTTTTAGAAGCGCTATTCCCTGCAATGTGGCTGTTGAATGGATCCAAAGAGCGCATTAAATTTTTTTACAAGGTTCCGCCCAGTTTGGCTTCATTCCAATAGCGATCCATCTCTTCCAAATCTGCCTGATCGAGTGTTCTGTCTTGCTCCATAAGCTTCTGTTCAATGTATCTGAACCGATGATCAAACTTTTTGTTTGCCCGCCTCATGGAATCTTCTGCATTGAGATTCAGCAGGCGCCCCACATTTACAAGACTGAATAAGAGATCCCCGAATTCATCTGCCTGCTCAGTTTTGTTCTGATGTTCAACGGCTTCCCGCCACTCGTCAATCTCTTCGTTTAGTTTTTCCCAGGCCAGTGTCCACTCAGCCCAGTCAAAACCAACATTGGCCGCCTTTTCCTGCATTCGATGTGCTTTAATGAGGCCGGGCAGGTGGGATGGAATACCGTCAAGAATGGAGTCCCTGCCTTCTTTGAGTTTAATGGATTCCCAGTTTTCTGCAACTTCTTTCTCATTTTTAACAACAGTATCTGAAAAAATATGGGGGTGGCGGCGTATGAGCTTCTCTGAAATTCTGTAGATCACATCACCAATATCAAAAGTCTGTTTTTCATCCGCCATCTTACTGTGAAAGACAACATGAAGCAGGAGATCGCCAAGTTCACGGGACAGTTCGTCATAATCTTCATCCTCGATTGCCTCAACAGCTTCATACGCTTCCTCAATGAGATTCTCTTTGATGGATTGATGCGTCTGTTTACGGTCCCAGGGGCACTCTTTTCTCAGGATAGATATGAGTTCGAGAAAGTCTGCAAAATCGCTGCTGGGTTTGATGTGGTTGTAGTCCATGTTTCAGAATTCAGATTGACAGTTTAACAGTGTGTCAGTTAAGCAGTGTATCAGTTTGTCAGTAACACAGTGGAAATATGAATGAATTAGCAGTTCTCGGTTTTTTAGTATTTATATTCTAAAAAATAATTCTTTCGCCTGATGATTATGCTTTAAATCTTTGCTCACATTTTTAAACTGACACACTGTGCACTGCACACCTGACACACTGCTAAGTTTCCATTACGTCTTTCGCTTTTTCTTCTCAGCAGCGGGAAACAGAATATTATTTAATATCAGTCTGTACCCCGGGCTGTTTTTGTGGAGGTTGAGGTCCGTTGGAGGATCTCCCACGCGGTGGGTATAATCTTCAGGATCGTGCCCGGCATAGAACGTAAATGTGCCCTGACCGTAATTACCATGGAGGTACTTAACCTGGTCACGTCCGGCTGATTCAGCCAGTTTAACAACGTTATTTTTAACTTTATCGGCCTGAAAAGCTGTCGTTTGACCGTAAAAACCGGGAATACTGTTCACGTGATTTTGGGTGAGCATGGCCGGGACAGGATCCCATTTTGCTGAAAAATCGAACAGCGTAAAATAGTCAAGACTTTCGCTGATACGGTTCAGATCTACTTCCACATCAATGTTGTCGTGTACATACAGATAAGGATCTGTAACTACTCTGAAATTTTCAAAGGCGAAGGTGTTGTCATAGTCAAGAAGCTCATTCACATTGGCGTCTATCGGGTCACCATCAATTTCTGTTGGTACGATATCATGGTCATGAGCCGCAAGGGCGATGTCGAACGTATTGGTCCCGGAGCACATCGCAAACAGAAAGCCGCCATTTCCAATGTACTCTTTTACATTTTGAACTACATTCAGTTTGAGTTCACTAACTTTATTGTAGCCAAATTCAGCAGCCAGTTCCTGCTGCTGGTTTACCTGTGCTATATACCATGGAGCGTTTCGGTAAGTACCGTAAAACTTTCCAAACTGACCCGAAAAATCTTCGTGATGCAGATGAAGCCAGTCATATTGATCAAGCTCACCGTTCAAAACTTCGGAGTCATATATTTTATCATAGGGAACTTCTGCGTAATCGAGCGCAAGCGTTACTGCATCATCCCAGGGCATGGCGTCAGCCGGCGTGTAAACCGCAATCGAAGGAACCGTCTCAAGATTCACAACCGCCATATTTACATTGGGCTGCTCCACTTCACTGATAATCCGGGCTGCTTCGGCTTCTGAAATCAATTCAACGGTAACACCTCTTACACGGCTCTTTCTAACAATATCCGCTGACCGTGTTGTTATAAAACTTCCCCCGCGATAATTGAGGAGCCACTGACCCGATTCATTTTCACCGAGATGGTTAAACACAACTCCGTACGCTTTCAGGTGATCACTCTGGCTCTGGTCCATTGGAATTAAAACCCTGTCCTGGGCCTGTATCGAGAGTGTGGCAGAAATAAAAATGATGGAAAATATCAGGGAGATTTTTCGCATGGAACTAAAGGGTTTGGGCGTCAGTTTGTTGTAATTTCTCTCGTGCGTAGTGAGCATAAAATCCTTCGGGAAACTCTAATAGTATATCTTCATACATATCCCTGACGGAGCTTTCGTTAAGCAGCAGCGTGGTTTCACGGTTAGAAAAACTCTGCTCACCGGTTTGATATTCATAGAGAGTTTCTTCAAGTTCATAATATCTCTCATTCGGTGGTATATCACTGTCCAGAGCGGATGATGTGAGCAACTGGTTAGCAATTTCAGCTTGTTCCCACATGAGTCGCTCCCGGATCGGCGACTGCATATTATTGGTGACCTGTTCCCGGAGCTGTGAGAGTACATAAGGCTGGAATCTCACAGGCAATTCGTTCGAAAACTGAATAACAAGGTCATCAGAAAAGGGGTGAGAGGGACGCTCAAGAAACTGGCTTGCAGCCTCCACGGCCTCTTCATACTTACCCGTGTGAAGCAGCTGAAGAGTTGTGCTGAATTCGTGCAGGTCAGATGCTGTGCTATCCATTCGGATGCCGTTTTTAATCCACATTCGCAGTTGAATTGCATTGTTGGCAAAGTAGGATGTGTTTCGCCGTTCAAGGGAGTTCAGCTGTACTTCTGCGAACTCAAAATCACCGGCAAAGAAATCTGACAAGCTGAGATAGTACCGGGCTTTTTCTGATAGATTTGCCTCCTCGGTGGCTCGGTCTGCGCGGGTGAGAGCTTGCCGGGCAGCTGTATAGTCTTTATTGAAAAGGGCAATACGTCCTTCAGCATAAAGCGTGTAGGGCTCAGCAGAATTTTCGATAGCTGCATGAGCTGCAAGAGTTTCAAACCAGCGATCTGCTTTGTCAATCTCTTTGAAATGATCCAGTGAAAGATCGATAAGGTTTGTTAGTACACGTTCTTTACGGTTATAATTGGGCGATTTTTCAATGATTGATTCATTCAAACGATATGCTTCACTGTATAAATCATCAGCCTGCTGGTTGGTGCTAATACCCTGTTGCTGTAGATAGCGGGCCCACTGTATGTAGGTTGTAGCTTTTTCTTCAGTTGCACGGGTGACAGGCCCGGTATTCGAGTCGATATAATAACTGTAGGCATCAGCTGCAACCTCGTACTCGCGTGCCGAACGAAGCCGGTTACCAAGTGAATAGAGGGAGTAGTTTGTCTGTTCGGTCCTGGATTCAAACTGACGGGCGAACACGAAGGCGCGCCTGTAATCTTTTGTCTCCAGAAGCAGCCAGCTTAACAGCTGATAGAGCTGCGAATAGGCCGGGTTCTCTATATCCAGATCCAGCAGATAATCTTCAAGTTCAAGAGCTGCAATATTATACAGTTCGTCACTTCTCATTCTTAAAAATCGCTGTTGAACGAACCCCATTTGCTGTGGCGTGGAGGTTATAATCCGGTAATACTCATTCACTGCCTTTTCGAACTGACCGGACTGCATATATGCGTTTGCGATCTCATTTGTGAAAATAGTCGGGTTTTCAAACTCTTCACGCGAGAACAGGTAGATCTCCACTGCTTTTGTGTACTCACGTCTGTCCATCATGGAAGATGCCACGCTGTGATAAATCTGAATTTGACGCGGGTTATCGTCAAGCACGGTCTGCCACGTTTCAGCGGCTTTTTCAATATCTCCCCCGGTATGGTAAATTTCAGCAAGCTTGATTCTGATACGGGTCACATTGTTGCCGTCACGGATAGAAGCAAGGGATAGTTCAATGGCCTCATCATAATACTTCAGGTTGATGAGAGTCTCGGCCAGTCGATCGTAAAATGTGTATGCCCCGGGATTTTGCTGATTAAGATTGCGCAAAATTGGCAGAGCGTCCTCATAGTTTTGCTGCTGCATGTATTGATTCGCAATTCTAAAATCATTCGATTGTGCACCGGCGGTAGATAGCGCAGAAAGGAGAATAACGGCTGTAAAATAAGCAGTTAGTAAAAGAAATCGACTCATAAGTTAAATACCTTTTTAAACATATCGGGATAGTCGCTTTTCAGCGTTTGGTAAAATCTGTTTACCGGGAAGCCAACAACATTATAATAGTCACCTTCGATCTTTTTTATAAATAAACTTCCATAATCATCCTGAATACCGTAAGCCCCAGCTTTATCCATCGGGCTTCCGGTTGCGATGTATTGGTTAATCTCAGACTCGTTCAACGTGTCAAACGTCACTTTAGTTTTCTCAGCAAAAGCAGTCTCTGTCACTATTGAACCGTCTGCGCTCACAGACAGAAGGGAAACTCCGCTATATACCCAGTGATGGCTTCCGCTTAGAGAACGTAACATGTCAGCTGCTTCTGCATGCGAAGAAGGCTTTCCAAGAATTGAACCGTCGTTTACAACAATAGTATCGGCAGCAACCACAATATTGTTCACATGGCGTTTGGACACATCTCTGCCTTTCTGCTGAGCAAGGCGACACACATTCTCATCAGGTCCGAGATCAGGATCTATAATTTCCTCTATATCCGAGGGATCGACACTGCATGAAATACCCATCATTTTAAAGAGCTGCTTTCGTCGCGGACTGGCAGAAGCAAGAATGATAGGATTCATTGACTATCCTTTTTCATTCGTAATTTTTCAGTTACTATACTTTTGGATACCTTCATTTAATTAAAATTGGTAATGACTGTGATAGTTGTGCTACAAATCACCTGATATAGACCCTGTAGATAGTGATAAATGATAGGGTATCAAACGCAGAAATAACAATAGCAGTAAACGAAAATTTTTTATGTCAGCAAAACGCAAAAAGAGAACGCAAAAGCCGATGGCATTTCAGGCTTTGAACTATAAAATTCTTGGCGTTGGTGTGCTTATGATTATCATTGGATTCACCATAATGCGCCTTGAGAACGAAGTGTATGGATTTATATCACTTTACATTTCGCCGGTTGTTATTATGGCAGGTTATATTGTTGTGGCCGTATCGATACTCAAGCGCCCGCCGACACCATTCAATAATAAATCTGACGAAGCCCCTCAAAAAAATTGAACAGACTGCTTTCATATGGGTTTATCTTTGCGTTAATCTACCTGGCCATTCTCGAGGGAGATGCCACAGATCACGTAATGTTAATTCAGGGATTTACCTTTTCCCTGATTGTCGCATATCTCGCATTTTTTCTTACCTGGCTCACGCTTGATGCAACACTTCCCGTTATCGTTATCGGAACCGCAATCCTTGGATTTGGAGGGTGGATCATTGCTGTTGCGATGATCGTCTTTTTTATCACAGGCAGTCTGTTTAGCCGTCTGAATCGTGATCTGGAGACTCCCGAGAATGCATCCTTGCTTCCGGAAAGAAGACGAGACGGACTCCAGGTTTGGGCTAACGGATTCTGGGCTGCTCTTTTTTGTGTGTTATGGTTTTTGTTCCCGTTTGACCCGTTTTTAGGTGCAGCTTTCGGAGTTTTAGCGACGACTACAGCCGATACATGGGCAACGGAAACAGGTATCAGAAATCCAGGGAAGACCATCAGTTTCAAAACAGGCAAGTCTGTCCCCCCCGGTACAGACGGAGGCATAAGTATCAAAGGAACATTTTTTTCAATACTTGGCGCGTTACTAATTGGTTTTTTTGCCACGCAGGGGGTCGAGGGTAACCCGGTTTACATATTTATTATGGTTTCAGTAGCCGGCATTTTGGGTTGCCTGATTGATTCCTATATTGGGGCGGTATATCAGGGAAACGGCAAATCGGATCAGCCGAAAAAACCCTGGCACTCTCTGGACAAAGGTAAACAGAACAGTTATGTAAACCTGATCTCTACAGGAACAGGCGGGCTGATTGCACTTATTCTTTTCTTAATCATCTAACAGATTTCATATGAAGTGGTATCAAAAACTGCATTGGAAAATTATCATTGGCCTTATTCTTGGACTCGTTTGGGGCTTGTTCTCAAGCCTGGTCGGCTGGAATCAGTTTACGGTTGACTATATCGGGCCGTTTGGTACTGTTTTTGTCAATCTGTTAAAATTGATTGCCGTGCCACTTGTGCTTGCCTCGCTTGTAGTGGGTGTATCGAGCCTGAATGATATGTCAAAACTCTCTCGGATGGGAGGAAAAACCATTGGGATTTATCTCATAACGACAGTTCTTGCAATTACAATAGGCCTCACTGTTGTAAATGTAATGCAGCCTGGAAAAACATTGCCGGAAGAGACTCGCGCAACACTGATGGAGAGCTACAGTGAGAATCTGGAAGGAAGAGATCAGGCCGCTCAGGATCTGGTAGATCGCAGTCCGCTCCAGTTTTTTGTTGATATTGTTCCTGTTAACGTAGTGGGTGCGACATCTGATAACTCAAACATGCTCCAGGTGGTATTTATAGCTATTATTCTGGGCATCGGTATTATCAGTATACCCCTGCAGAAGGGGGAGGTACTCATTAACTTTTTTGATTCGCTCAATGACGTGATCATTAAAATAGTGGATCTCATAATGAAGACGGCACCTTACGGCGTTTTTGCGCTGATGGCAGCAGTGATTGTAGATCTGGCTGGTGACGATCTTACGCAGGCTTTTGTACTGCTGAGGGCTCTTGCATGGTACTGTCTCGCAGTTTTGATAGGTCTTTTTCTGCATGTTACAATCGTCTATTTCAGCCTATTTAAAGTGTTCAGTAAAATGAAATTGAGCAGCTTTTTAAAAGCTATCCGGCCGGCTATTCTTCTCGGGTTTAGCACAAGTTCAAGTGCTGCAACATTACCGGTTACAATGGAGAGAGTTGAGAAGAACCTTGGTGTGGATGAAGAGGTTTCAAGTTTTGTGCTTCCGGTAGGGGCCACAATAAATATGGATGGCACAAGTTTATATCAGGCTGTAGCCGCCGTGTTTATAGCGCAGGCGCTTGGCCTGGATCTCACAATTCTTCAACAACTGACGATTGTGCTAACCGCCACGCTCGCCTCAATTGGTGCGGCAGGTGTTCCGGGAGCAGGTATTATAATGCTTGTAATTGTACTTCAGGCGGTACAGGTACCGGTAGAGGGCATTGGGCTTATTCTCGGAGTTGATCGTATTCTGGACATGGCGAGAACAGCCGTAAACATAACCGGTGATGCAGCAGTTTCCGTTGCCGTAGCAAGCTCTGAAGGCATGCTTGGTGATTTACATTTTGATGATGAATAAACGCTGTAAGTCTCTTTAAGGTTAGAAACGTATCATGAAGACGTATTGGACATTATTTCTTATCGCATTAATTTCGGTTTTGCCGTTTGTGGGATTGTTTGCCGAAACCCGCCTGACAGACCCAGTTGCGAGTGATTCTCTGTCATTTGACAAAAAACTTGAACGAGCTGTCGAGCAGTTTTATCAAACCAGATGGACTGAAGCACAGACGTTGTTTAATGACTTAAAAGAGGAGAACCCCGGTGACCCTCGCCCTCATTTTTTTGAGTCGATGATGCCTTTTTGGGAATATTTCTTCATTCACCAAAAATCCGATCTGGCGGATGAGTTTCTGGATCAGTCGGAAAGTGCTGTTACTTTAAGTGAGCAGCAGCTTGATAAAAATCCGAGCGATACGACAATGGTGTTCCTTCTGAGCGGTTTGCACGGGTATCGCAGTCTCGTTGCAGCCAGTGAAAAGAATTACAGAGTAGCCATGCAGAGTGGGATTACCGGTTTTAGCTACACACGCCAGCTTCTTTCGATAGATACAAACAGGCCGGATGCTCAAATTGGCCGCGGCATGTTTTACTATATGGTTGGAAGTATTCCGAGTGAAGTCCGCTGGCTTACGAATATTGCAGGTATCCGCGGTGATGTAGAGATGGGGTTCCGGGAACTTGAAAAAGCGGCAGAAAGTGATAACGCAGTCCGCTACGACGCCATGATGATGCTCATGTACCTGCACGAAAAAGAAAAAGAGTTTACCAAGGCAGTGGAGTATGCGGAACGACTGACGGATCGTTTTTCAGAAAACGTAATATTTTTATACAAAACCGCAGAACTCCACGAACTGCTCGGTAATACAGACCAAGCTGCAGAAAATTACAAACGTGTTATATCTGAGGACAACGAAAACCTTCAAGAGATCACTCAGATGAGTAAAAACAGAGTTGATGAACTTTACGCATTGGGTTTGATTGACCAATAATTTTTACTAAACTCCAAAAAGTGCACTTTTCTAATTCAGGAATAGACTCGTGTGTTGTGCTCTGAACTTAATTATGCCTATGGGCAAAGCGTTACGAATTAATTTTTTAAAAATACTCGTTCTCTTTCTGGCCCTAAGCTTTACAGATACATTTCAGAGCTTTGGCCAGGTTCCTCTTGTGGATATCCATTCGTTTGAAATATCATTCACGTCGGGTGAATCAAGCAGAGAAAGGAGTGGTGTGCGTCTCTCGATGCAGGAAGCTAAACGTATGTCCGGCCTGGACATTGACGACGGGCAACCGTTTCGTTTTACATCGGCTTCTGAAAATCAAAACGGGTTCTTCTATATCAACACCCAGGGAGGTGAGTCTCTCGGCCGTTACTATCACACATCAGGAACGAAGGTTCTCTCACAACTGCCCATCCGAAACGGTACGCCATTTAATATTTCCGGTGTATCAATCGCCTTTGATTTTGTCTATCTCTCTGCAGAAACTCAACCTGAAATTGACTACCAGCTTTCATACAGAGTTAATAAGGGTGAATGGATATCTCCTTCCGGCGGATTTTTTACGTCGGATTTTTTACAGTCGGAAAAGCGTGAGTGGAGTTCATTCTCAATGCAAATCATGCTGGATCAGCTTTATCTGCTGCCAAATGATCAGCTGGACATTCGATGGACGGCCATCGGATCCGGTGATGATTCTGATTTTATCCCGGTAGCATTGCAAAAAATTGAACTCTTCACGCAGCAGGCTGAGCCAAAAGATGTTCATCCCGGCTCACTTATTATTTCAGAAATAATGCCGGCTTTTGAGACCTCTTCAGGAAGTTTGGAATATATAGAGTTATACAACAGTACTGAGAATCCCATCAATTTAAAAGGCTTGGTTCTGCAATCCGGCGATAACCGTGTCGTAATTCAGAAGAATATCATAGCCAAACCCTATATGCCGGTCGTTTTAGCCGCATATAATCGAGGTGACGAAGCCTTTAACTTAATTACAGACTACCGATACAGTACACCTCTTCTGGGAAAAAGTTCAGGAGGTCTGACACTTAGTTTTGATGGTGTTGATGTAGCACGAGCTCTGTTTGAAAGGTCTGACCCTGGAACTTCGGTTCAGATGAATAGCCTTGAAAACGCATTTGACGGCTACTCCGGCCTTAACCACTTTTCTCCTGCAACTGAGGATTGGCGTTCAATACTTAAAGGCAGTCCGGGGGAAGTGAGCTCTGAAACCCGTCTTTACAGTAAAACCATACAAAACAGAGGCTGGTATCTGCTGGATCCGCCCGGGCAGTTTTCGGAATCACTCAACAGAGAGTTAAGGGCTGAATTAGCCCCGGTCAGACGTTTGAGGGACGCGCCCGAGGGCGGCAATTTAATGTCACCATTCATCTATTATCACCCGGCAGACGCAACTGCTGTAAGACTGTATGCTACCGGCTCGCGTGAGGAAGATAGCGTGACGGGATCTGACGCGAGAAATTCTGAGCAAGTCCGGGAGTCTGTTTTGAAAAACGTTCCGCTGGTCAGCATCCGCACAGGTCAGGCATCAGGGATCGGTAATTTGATAAATCCGGAGGGCAAACAGGCGTATCCGGCGCTTCTTACCTGGAGTGAATCCGCTCAGCGGTTTGAACTGATTTGGCAGGAGCAGGATGCAATCATTCCCTGGAACAGTTACCTGGCATCAGGCGCGGCAGTAGCAGCACCATCCGATCCGGATGGCGATAAGGCGTGGAGTGGTCTTACACGATCTTTCGGGCTGTCGCTCGTCTCCTCTGATTCTGACTCCGATTCTGAATCTATCGAATATGACCGTTCCCTTATCGGATTCTGGGACTCGCCCTCGCAGAGTGACGGATTAGATTATAGTTTACCAAAGTTGTGGTCGCCGATTTCCCAAACAGCCGGCGATGTACGGGATCCTCTGCTGTTTTTTAAGTCTGCTGATGCTCTTTACCCAGCTTCCAGCTACCTTAACTTTCCATTTACGCCTGACGATCTGATTCAGGTATCTGTTGGTCTGAGGCTTCCTGCAACGGTAAACAGAGCCCGGTTTGTGTGGGATGAAATCGATACACTTCCGGATCAGTGGGAGATTGAGTTCGTAGACGCCGAGCTGGGTGAACGAATTAATATGAGGGAGGAGAAATCATATTCATTCTCTGAACGATCCGAGAGTGTACGAGACGGCATGAATGACCCGGACCGTTCATTTCAACCTGTTGAAGTGAGTGAATACAGCCGGTTTTTTATCAGGGTTTCATCAACAGGGGATCTTGAGATGTTTGAAACAGAAAAAGAGACTCCGGAGTCAATTGAGCTAAAACAAAACTATCCGAACCCCTTTAATCCTACCACAACCATAGGGTTTTATCTTCCAAAAACAACGGACGTGAGGATCGGAGTGTTTAATGTCGTTGGTCAGCAGGTGGGGCAACTTATTGATGAACGCCTTGGCGCCGGGGATCACTCAGTCATCTGGAACGCAATGGACATGCCAAGCGGCGTTTATATTGTACAGATGGAAGCGATGAACACGGTTCAAACACGTAAAATTACACTCATTAAGTAAATTATAGCAGGTTGCTGTCATTAGTTCGCATCAATTGGATAGATATAGCTAATAATTTCGTTATAAACTGTAACGTGGAATCAAGAAGATTTCTTTATTACATATATGATGACAATCAGTCTTTCGGATCTGTAAATTATCTGATATGTTTGTTATACGGCGTCAGAAGTAATTTAGCCCCCCGTTGAAACTTGTGGCAGTCGATACAACCAATTAAACATTCTAATTCAACTAAACAAATTACACCTACATACATGCAGTATAAGACAATTCAAGGCATAGACGTACCCGAGATAGGTCTGGGGACTTATAAACTCTATGGGAAAGAGTGCAAAAATACGGTAATGAAAGCTTTCGACCTGGGGTACAGGCTTGTGGATACGGCGCAAATGTACAAGAATGAAGCGGAAATCGGAGACGCAATTCGAACGTCGCATGTTGATCGTGAACATATTTTTGTTACCACGAAAGTATGGCATACTAATCTCGAGCATGACGATCTTCTTCAGACCGTGGAAGATAGTCTCGAGCAGCTTAATACTCCGTACGTTGATCTTTTGATGATCCACTGGCCCAATAGTCAGTATTCGCTGGAAAAGACAATGGAGGCGATGCTTGTTCTGCGTGATCAGGGTAAAGCCATAAACATAGGAGTCTGTAACTTTCCGATAGGCCTTGTAAAAGAGGTGACTGAAGAACTTCGTATACCCATATTCAGTAATCAGGTAGAATTTCATCCGTTTCTGGAACAGTTCGATTTGCTGGACTATTCATACGATCAGGAATTCCTGATTACAGCCTACAGTCCGCTCGCTCAGGGCAAGGTGTTTGAAAATGAACTTCTTACTGAGATCGGGAATAATCACGGAAAGTCAGCCGGACAGATTTCATTACGATGGCTGATTGAGCAGGAAAATGTAGTTGCAATTCCAAAGGCCAGCAACGAAGCACATCTTAAGGAGAACATGGATATTTTTGATTTCGAATTGACCGATGAAGAATTCGAGAGTATTGATGAACTTGATAAGACTATGCGGCTGGTTAATCCATCTTTCGCTCCTGACTGGACGATGTGAACGATTAGAGCCTAATCTTAATTATCTCAATGCAGTGCGGATATTTACCAGACATCGTTACGATTATCTGGTAAATATGGATTTGAACCACGCCTGTATCATTGGATAATTTTGAATCTTTTTACTCATCACATGTTAAAAACATCAGACTATTTTATTCTCATCGCTGCCCTGCTATCAATGTTTCTATCTATAGGGCTGTGGTTTAGCGGCTCAACCGATGCCGGCCTTTTTGTTGGAATATGGGTGCCTTCCATTCTTGGATTCGGAGCATACTTCAAAATCATTAAATACGGGAGTATGCCATGAGTTTAGAGTTCATATTTACATCAGGTATAATCGTAGTTATACTTTTTTTGGTGGGGCTGATTTTTACCTTTCGGGAGTTCAGAGAGATGGAAAATCATCCTGAAAATTATCGTCGCAGGAATGATGCCGCCTTTGTAGAGAAGGATGAGGATAAACCATAAATTACTAATTCCATCGAGAGATACCCTCTGCGAGCATTACATGTGAATCGCTGTTTATAATGACATGCAGATATTTACCGTCAGACATTTTTTTGGATTTTATATCGATCGTTTGATCAACTCCGCACTCCCTGTGGTATTGAATTTTTAATTCAGTGCATGTTAATCCTTTAGATAAATTGTCAGGCACGTATCCGGTCATCCATTCAATATACCTGACGTTATTCACGTGATGGTTCATATCAAGATGATGTTGCCCTGTCGTTAAAGTTCTGACTGCATCTGGAGTACCCATTTCCGGAAAAGGGGTTTTATCGATTGGTAGTTGATGCTCGGACACAGTTAAACCCATCTCTAAGATCTCCTTTGGAATCCTCGCAGGTCGCCTGTTTTTGATATTTAACACCATCCACTGACTAACGCCCTTTCCAAGAACATTTCCATCCTCATCAACGAGCTGGTAGTCCCTAAACGCACGAATGCCATCACCTGAAGACGGCCACGTATTGACAGTAACATGCTGCCATCGAACGGGAAACTTATCCATCTTGATGTGCATGCGATATAGAACCCAGGTGACACCCTTTTCATGAAGATCTTCAATATCGAAATTAAGATCTTTCGCATTTTTCCCCGCTGCTTCCTGAAAGAAATTGGCAATCACCGGGAGCGTAGCCTCTCCGGACGGACTCAGCTCGTATGATCTTACATTGAAAGTCTCTTTATGCTTGATGGTACTCATAAGATACTCGTTGATGTGAACGACAGTTTGAAGGATGCAACAGGCCAAATATACAGTTTTGACACGGAGAAAGGAGTAGCTGATTGAAAGTGGATATAGAATATGATTTGGCGATTTTTGAGATCGCTACCGATTTAGCGCCGTAGCGATCTTTTAATTTTAGTTATAAACCTGAGTTCGATTCATAATATGTTAATTGAGGCCTCTAAAAGGGCGTCATCCCACGCTCCCCCAACGGGATCCCCTCGGGAGATGCGGAATCTCCAATGGTTATAAAGGCATGACGGTATTGAAAGTGAAATATCTTAACAACCGTTCTTTTTGGACAGCCCAATGTATTTATTTGATATTTTAGAATCGAACTCAGGTTATAATGGTTTGAAATTGGCATTGAATCCTATTTCACCTTGAGGGGAGATGATGTGAGCGATTAGCGAAACATCTGAGGGGTGTCCAGTTCAACTTGCAGAACCTGTAATGAATATTAAGGTCTAAAGGAGCCCTATTTTACACCACTCTCGCAATTCGTTTAATGTTCTTGAGCTCTCTCGGCCGACTAATATAGTAATACCCATTATTGAATAAGCCCGTTGCTATCGTTGATCATTTGAAACAAATGCATTTAAAGCCTTCCAAATCCTCTTTTCGAGAGTGACAGATGAGAGAAAGATCGCAACGCGAGTCTTTCCAACATCAGGGGTGTGTTTGTGGGGACGAGAACCCTTGGAACAGCTATGATTCTTAATCAAAGACAGAAAGCTCACATTTGGTTAAAGTCATCCGGGTGTGTTGATTAGTTTGAACTTTTCCTCTTTCAAGAAGAGATTTTTGTATTTTCACCCTTTGATTATTTTTGATCTACTTATAAAACATGATTATAGGCTACAAGTGATAGATGCCAGGCATGACGTTAGCTCCTCTTACTTTTGAACCGGCAAAAGTAAGCAAAACCTCCGGGCTGTGATGGCTTCCGGGCACGCTTTGCCCGCACGGTAACACTATGAGAATACTCACGTTGTAAGCGCTCATAGCGATTTCTCCCGTGCTGTGATGCACCCAAGGCACAGGCAAATCATGCCATCTCTCCACCCATCAAGGCCGAAGACTTTCTCCATAATCGACCATTAATGGTTTCTAAATCATCACTCCGAGAAGTTGTGTGAAACTAAAGAAACAATATACAGCCAATTTAACTCTATTTAAGCCAATTAACTTATTTTTGAGCTCGCTTCTCTATTAATTCCCGTAAGGGCGTGATATGGGGGGACGAGAACCCTGACACAGCAAAGAACCTCTATCAACGTCAAGTCACAAAATTATTTATAGCGAAAAAATCTTACCTGCCAAACTCCAAAAATCCTATCTCATTCAGTGTTGATTCCCGTTGCCGAAGCCCGTATCATAAAACGCGTCAGGTTCCATTGAAGCGATATTAAAAAATCGCTCGCAATGGATGAAAAGGGAATCCGGTGAAATTCCGGGACTATCCCCGTAGCTGTAAGCTCCAAAACGCTCCGGTACACATTTGCCACTGTTCTTAATTAAAGAATGGGAAGG
>Ga0307966_1000723_pt1 | contig 27101 bp, 27 predicted proteins | sample OrgLakmetagen646_FD_203141 | JGI IMG/M metagenome (GOLD analysis project Ga0307966, IMG submission 203141) | Saline water microbial communities from Organic Lake, Antarctica - #646 | ecosystem: Environmental > Aquatic > Non-marine Saline and Alkaline > Saline | place: Antarctica: Organic Lake... | reverse complement strand
TGTGCAACAGAGCCGAAAGAGACCGGAAATAAACCGCGACAAGACCAGAACAATTTCTGCACTTATCGGTGCCGACAAGGTAGAAGAAGAAAATGATCAGGCTTTGATCAAAGTTGCCGATAGGAACCTCCAGATTCAAGACCTTCGCAAAGAACCCAATGACGAATTACCTTTCTGAAGATATTATATGACCCCCGAACTCACCGCCCTCACCCTCGCCGCCCTCCTCCAGGTCGTACAGTTCGTCCTCATGGCTATCCCGGTCAATCTGGAGTTGGGCACGGCCAAGACGATGTCGCCGCGCGACCCCGCGCAGATGGACGGCCCGATGATCGACCAGATCAATCCCAAGACCGGCCGCCTCGTGCGCGCGCTCAATAACCATTTCGAGGGGTTGATCCTGTTCGGCATCGCCTGCACGGTCGTCACCCTCTCGGGCCAATCCACCGCACTGACCGCTACCTGCGCTTATATCTACCTCACAGCGCGCATCGCCTATGTCCCAGCCTATTACTTCGGCCTCGTCCCGTGGCGCTCGCTCATTTGGGCCGCTGGTTTCGGCGCGACCGTGCTCATGCTGCTGGCCACACTTTTCTAGGCTTTCATTATGCCAAAAATACTCACATCCCGACCCCAGCAAAAACCACCTCCGGTTGACGATCAGGGCATTTCCCTGTCTGCTTGGTCGCAACCGCATCTGATCCAAAGGATACCTTCTATGGCCACTTATGATGTCATCGTTATCGGCTCTGGCCCTGGCGGCTATGTCGCTGCCATCCGCTGCGCGCAACTGGGCCTGAAAACGGCCTGTATCGAGGGGCGCGAAACGCTGGGTGGCACCTGTCTCAACGTCGGCTGCATCCCGTCCAAGGCACTTTTGCACGCGACGCATATGCTGCACGAAGCCGAGCATAATTTTGCCGCGATGGGCCTGAAGGGCAAGTCGCCTTCGGTCGACTGGAAACAGATGCAGGCGTACAAGCAGGAGACGATTGACGGCAACACCAAGGGAATCGAATTTTTGTTCAAAAAGAACAAGATCGACTGGATCAAGGGCTGGGCCTCTATCCCCGAAACAGGTAAAGTAAAGGTTGGTGACGATGTTCATGAGGCCAAGCAGATAATCGTGGCCAGCGGCTCCGAGCCTGCCAGCCTCAAGGGTGTCGAAGTCGATGAAAAGACGGTAGTGTCGTCCACCGGCGCGCTGGTGCTGGGCAAGATCCCCAAAAAGATGGTTGTGATCGGCGCAGGCGTCATCGGACTGGAAATGGGCAGCATCTATGCGCGTCTGGGCGCCGAGGTGACGGTGATCGAATATCTCGATGCAATCACCCCCGGCATGGACGCAGAGGTCCAGAAATCCTTTCAGCGCATTCTGAAGAAGCAGGGTTTAAAATTCATTATGGGCGCGGCTGTCCAATCTTGCGAGGTCAAGAACGGCAAGGCAACGGTCACATACAAGCTGCGCAAGAATGACAGTGAGGCCGAGATCGAGGCCGAGACCGTGCTGCTGGCGACGGGCCGCAAACCGTTTACGGATGGACTGGGGTTGGCAGATCTGGGCGTCGAGATGTCAGAGCGCGGCCAGATCAAGACGGACGATCACTGGCAAACGAACATAAAGGGGATCTATGCCATCGGCGACGCCATTGCCGGCCCCATGCTGGCTCACAAGGCCGAGGACGAGGGCATGGCCTGCGCCGAAGTGCTGGCGGGCAAGCACGGCCACGTCAATTACGGTGTGATCCCCGGCGTGATCTACACCCACCCCGAGGTGGCAAATGTCGGCGCGACCGAGGAGGAACTGAAGAAGGACGGGCGCGCCTACAAGGTCGGCAAGTTCAACTTCATGGGCAATGGCCGGGCCAAGGCCAATTTCGCCGCCGACGGCTTCGTCAAGATCCTTGCGGACAAGGAAACCGACCGCATATTGGGCTGCCACATCATCGGCCCGATGGCGGGCGACCTGATCCACGAGGTCTGCGTCGCGATGGAATTCGGCGCCGCCGCGCAGGATCTGGCCCTGACCTGCCACGCGCATCCGACCTATTCCGAGGCGGTGCGCGAGGCCGCGTTGGCCTGCGGCGATGGCGCGATCCACGCCTGACCAATTACCCCCATATTTTGCAAAAGATATGGGGGTGTTTTTTATCTGAAAATCGCGACGTGCGGCGTCAAGACCAGATTTCGCGCGTCGACCGATCCGCCCATTCAGCGTCAAATGTCGCGCCGTCAACCGCGCCATTGGTCGCCTCAGCCAGCAAATCACCCATGCCGGGCAAATCCGCGCTGTCATCGCCAGCCCAGATCCCCGACCGCATCTGCGCGCGCGAGCATTGCAAGTAAACTTCGGCAATTTCGATCAGTAGGACCGAGCGAGGCAACCTGCCCTGCTTGCGGAACCGCTCGACCAATGCGGCATCGGTGGTGACGCGCCCGCGGCCGTTGACGCGGATCACGGTTGACGATCCCGGCACCATGAACATCAGCGACAGGCGTCCGTCTAGGATGATGTTGCGCAGGCTGTCCATCCGGTTGTTGCCGCGCCAGTCGGGCATTGCCAGCGTGCGCGCATCCAGCTGCGTAACCACCGGCCCTTCGTCGCCGCGCGGACTGCCATCGGTGCCGTCCGGGCCAATGGTGCTGAGAATGCAGAACCGCGACGCGGCGATCCATTTGGCATGCAGCGGCAGCAGACGGTCCGATACTTTTCGCCGCGCCGCAGCGCTGGGCACGCCATAGAGCGCCTCCAGCCCCGCGATATCCTTAACGTTTTCCATGTGTGTCAAACCCCGCCTCCAGCATCAGTGCGTCTGACGCAGCTTCGACTTCCGTCTCCACCCGCTCCATGAAGGCTGCGCGGTCCATGCCCACGGCGATAGGCGGCAGAAACTCGATCACGGCCAAACCCGGCTTGCGCAGGATGCCGCGCTTGGGCCAGAAAAGGCCTACATTGGTCGCCACAGGCACACAATCCTGCCCTAATGCAGCATATATCGCGCCTGTACCAATCTTGTAAGGCGCCACCACGCCGGGCGCGACACGCGTGCCTTGCGGATAGATAATCAGCTGGCCAGGCCTTATCGCACCGCGCGAGACGTCCGCGATCATCTGCTTGATCGCCGCACTACGCTTGCCCCGATTGACAGGGATGCAGCCGATGCGCACGGCGTATTGGCCCAGTACCGGCGCCCACAACAATTCACGTTTCATGATGAACTTACCGGCAGGAACCGCGCCATAAATCAGGATAATATCAAAAAAAGATTGATGTTTGGCCGCGATCATCACTTCGCCAGTCGGCGGCGTGCCACGAATTTCGGTGCGTAGGCCCACCATCCAGTGGGCCGACCAGCGCACCCATATGCAGAACGCCTTACTGCCCGCACGCGCGCCCCGTGTACTGATCAGCGCCCAAGGAAAGAGAACGATACCAATCGCTGCCATCGCTACATACATCTGCACGATAAATAACAGCGAGCGCACCCATTGCACCGCGCCGCCTATGGCATGCAGCACACTCATGGCATGTCACGCAAGGTGCGCTGCGCCGCGGTGCGCGTTGCGATGTACGCGACCGCCCCCGACAGCAGCGGGATCGTCGCCGGCAACAACCAGTGCCACCCGTGAAAGCCAAGTCCGGTCAGAAAACCACCGGCCGCGTCACTGCGCGGTAGAAACGCCACCGCAAAACAGCCCAGAACGGTGCCAACCGCCGCACCGCTGAGCCCGCGCAAGGTAAACCGCCGCACAAACGCCTGCGCGATGTAGCGGTCGCGCGCCCCGACAAGGCGCAGCACGCCAATGACCTGCGCGTTCGCCGCCAACGCCGCGTTCGCCGCCAGCGTTATCATCGCGGCCACCGTACCCCCGATCAGGATGAGCGACACCCAGCCCAGAAGGCGCAGGCGAGACGCCGCGCGCACCAGCGGCGCGCGCCAGCGGGTGTGATCGTCCAGCACCGCGCCCGGCACCTCGGCGGCTAGACGCAGGCGCAATCCGGCCCCGTCATAGCCGGAATCCTCCTCAATGATCTCGATCAACTGGGGGATAGGCAGGCTCTCGACAGGCAGGTCCGGGCCGAACCACGGCTCCAGCAGCGCCCGCTGCTCGCCCGACGTCAATGCGCGGGCAGTTGCAATACCGGGAGTGGTCTGCAGAACCTTAAGCGCCGCCTCGGTCTGGGCCGATATCTGCCCCTCCGGTGCGGAAATGCGCAAGGTCGAGCTACGCGCCAATGCGTCGCCCCAGCGATCGGCCAGCCGCGAAGTGGCAAGCGACAACGCCAGCGCAAACACCGCCAAAAACGCCATCGCCCCGGCGGCGAACAAGGTGAGCCATGCGGTAAATCCGGTCGGCGGCACGACGCGGCCCGACCCCTCATCGCCGACCAAAAGGCCGCGTAGCCTGTCGATGTTCAGCTTCATAAATCCGCCCCCGCCAACTGCAGCCGCCGGTTAGAAATACGCAGAACACGGGCCTGAACCTGTGATTTGGCCGCGCGGATCAACGCAAGATCGTGGGTCGCAATCATGATCGTCTTGCCCATTCTGTTCAGCTCGATCAGCAGCCGCATTAGGCGCTGCGACATTTCCCAATCGACGTTACCGGTCGGCTCATCTGCCAAAATGACATCGGGCGACATGATAATGGCGCGGGCGAGTGCGGCGCGCTGCCGCTCTCCGCCCGACAGCTGGGGTGGCAGGGCATTCGCGCGCTGGCTCAAGCCAACCCAGCCGGTCAACTCTCGCAGGTTGGCGTCCTCGACCAGCATGTCGCGGTCCGACACCAGAAGCGGCAGGGCGATGTTTTCAGACACCGACAGGTGGTTCAGGAATTGGCAGTCCTGATGGACGACCCCGATGCGCCGCCGCGCCAGTGCAATATCATCGCGCGACAGCTCGCGCACGTCGCGGTCAAACAGAGTCACATGCCCTGCCGTCGGCAACAGCGCGCCATACAGCAGCTTGAGCAGCGTCGTCTTGCCCGCGCCCGACGGCCCGGTCAGGAAATGGAACGACCCGGGCTGCAACCGCAGCGAGATATCGCTGAGCAATTCGCCGCCACCATAGGAATAGGCCACATTTTCCAGCTCGATCACCGGCTGCCCCTTATGCCCGTTTGATCCCTAAATGCCCCACCGCAGAGCGTGTTGCAATCGCGCGGCGCAAATCCTTTGCTCTTTTCGATTGATCCTTTAAGCCCTAGTGTAACTGCAATCAGGTAAAACCCCGAAAAATGCGGGCAGGTGACAGGTGCTAACATGAGGCTAACTTGCCCAAATTGCGGTGCGCAATACGAAGTTCCGGACGATGTGATCCCTGAGTCTGGGCGCGACGTACAATGCTCCAACTGTGGGGATACGTGGTTTCAGACGCATCCAGATCATGCCGCGGGCGGCAATAAAACAGACCCCGGAGTATCAGGCCAAAACGATTGGGACGACGAGACGCCTGCAGGTGACAATGTGGCGGCCGAGTTTGCGTCCAGCCCCGCCCCAGAGCGGCCTAGCGACACACCGCCTGTGCCACCCGCAGCCGAAGATTTCGCCGCGCCGCCAGCGGCCCCTGCAGGCAGGTCCGCAAGCGGCGAAGCTAAGTCTGAGCCCAGCCGCATCCCCCCCAGCAAGGTCGTGTCCGATGCGCGCGCACCCCGCACCGAACGACCCGAGCGTCGCGAGATCGACCCAAATGTCGCGAATGTTCTGCGCGAAGAGGCCGACCGCGAGAAGCGCGCCCGCGTTGCGACCCAATCGGGGCTGGAAACGCAGTCAGATCTGGGACTGGACGGCGACGAGGCACGTCGCGCCCGCGAGGCACGGCTGCGCATGGCCAGGATGCGCGGCGAAGACGGCGGCGCACCGGATCACAGCACCGACGAAGACGACGGGGATGAAGGCATCGACCCCACCTCGCGCCGCAGCCTCTTTCCTGATATTGAGGAAATCAATTCCTCCCTCTCGCCCCAACATAGGTCGCAAGCGGCCGCGTCGGCCTATGACCCCTACCCCGAGGTCGCACCGCGCCCGCGTGGCGGGTTTCGCCGCGGTTTCCTGCTGGCGTTGCTGATCGCAGTTTGCGCGCTGCTGGCCTATATATTCGCCGTGCAGTTGGCCGATATGCTACCCGCGTTGCAGGGCGTTCTAGTAGATTACGTGGCATGGGTTGACGGGCTACGCCAGTGGCTGGATGGCCAGATGGCCGCCGCGATGCTGTGGCTGGACGGACTGATCGGGGTATCCCCCGCGCCTGGTGGCAGCTAAGGTGCGAGCGCAGGTACAATGATGCCCGCAGACGGCAGGCCGCTGGCCCCTGTGCTGCTGACGTTTTGCGCGGCGATTCTGTGGGGCTTGTGGTGGATTCCGATCCGCTGGATCGAAAGCATGGGCCTGAGTGGCGCACAGGCCGGCATCGTCTGCAATCTGGGCGCGGCGCTTGCCATCGGGGGCTATATGCTGGCCATCCGGATGCGCCTGCGCCTCAGCCCGCGCACTCTGCTGGGCGCTGCGCTGGTCGGATTAGCGTTTGCCTGTTATTCGCTATCGTTGACCCTGTCGGATGTCGTCCGTGCGATCTTGCTGTTCTACCTCGCGCCGGCATGGAGCAAGATCATCGAATGGGCGTTTCTGGGCCAGCGCTGGCGCGGAACCTCAACCCTGACATTGGTCCTGTCGCTTTGCGGCGCGTATCTCGTGCTGGGGGGCGAGGTATCGTTGGCCGACCTAAACCTTGGCGATGCGCTGGCGTTGCTGTCTGGCGTCGCGTGGGCGGCGGGTGCCGCACTGGTCTTTTCCGGTGAGAAATCGACCACATCCGCGCTGACGCTGGCCACGGTCATCTGCGCCATGCTGCTATCGATGGCCTTTGCGTTTGGCACGGGCGAGGCACTGCCGACCATCGCCGCCGTACCGGCCCTCGGCATCGTGGTCGGCGCGGCGCTCGCTATTGGCGCGCTCTATCTGCTGCCCGTGCTTGGCGTCACGATGTGGAGCGCCCAGCGCTTGCCACCCGGCCTGCTCAGCTTTCTCTTCACCCTCGAAATCGTGGCGGGAGTCGGATCGGGTGTCCTACTGCTGGAAGAGCCGTTCGGATTATATCAGCTGTCGGGCGGCGCCCTGATAATCGGCGCGGCACTGATCGAGACAGTTGCGGCGCTGCGCGCCTCCCCTGCAGACGCGGCGCGCTAGAACCGCTCCAGCAGCCGCTCCAGATAGTCGCGCTCAACTTCGGGACGCGCGCCGTCACCCGAGCGACGGCGCAACTCGTCCAGCAACTCACGCGCACGACGATAGACATCCTCGCCCTGCAGCAGATCGCCCTCGGTGCCGGCACGGTTGCCCTGCCCCGGTCTGCGGCCCAAAGGATCGGATTGCTGCCCACCAGTGGCGCCAGCAGCGCGGCCCTGACCGCCCTGAGGATTCTGATTTTCCTCGGCCATCGCCTCGCTCAGCCCGCGCATCCCATCGCGCAAGGCATCCATCGCCTCGGACTGCTGGTCGATCGCCTCGGCCAGATCGCCGCCGCGCAGCGCATCCTCGGCGCCGTCCATCGCGTCGCCTGCGCGGTCCAAAGCGCCGCGCGCCTCATCACCGGCGTTGCCCGAGAGGCTGCCGCGCTGGCGCTCCAACTCTTGGCGCAGCGCCTCTTGCCGCTGGGCCAGATCGCCGGGCTGCCCGCCGCCTTGACCGCTCTGCTTGCCTTCGCCTTCGTTGCTGTCGCCATCGATTTCGCCTTGGCCGCCCCGTCCCTCGTGGCTTTCGCCGCGGCCCTGACCGCCGTTGCGGCCCTCATTGCCTTGGCTCTCGCCAGCCTGCGCGTCGGAGTTAAACTGCTCCTGCAGGTCGCGGAATGCCTGATCCGACAGGCCTTGTTGCTCCCGAAGTGTATCCGCGAGCCCTTCCATCGCCTGCTGACCGGGGCTGCCCTCACCCGTTCCGGGTTGGCCCTCGGTCACCTGCATATTCTCCATCATCTCCTGAAACTGGCGTAGCGCCTCTTCGGCCTCGGCCATGCGGCCATCGCGCATCAGCTCCGCGATACGGTCCATCATGTCCTGCAAGTCCTGCTGGCTGAGTGTCGTCATGTTCTGGTCGCCGGGATCGGGCTGATCAGTGCCATCCTCGCGCTGTGCCTGCTGCGATTTCTGGCGCAGGTAATCCTCTGTGGCGTCGCGCAACTCTTGCATCAGGCGCGCAACGTCGTCCTCGCTCGCGTCATTGCGCATCGCCTCGCTCAGCCGTTCCTGTGCCTCGCGCATCCGCTCAAGCGCATCCTCGATATCGCCATCCTCGATTGCGACGGCCAGATCCCACAGCGCCTGCGCCAATTCATCCTGTACGTTGGGTGTCAGGGTATCGCCATTATGCGCCGCCTCCAGCCGACGCAGGATAGTCCGTAGTTTCAAAAAATCGGCCGTATCGCGAAACAGCGCATCCTCAGGCTTATACGTGATCGCGCGGATGACCTGTCCGATGCGGCGCGCGTTCTCCCGGCTCCACAACAAGTCACGGCGCTGCTCGATGATCGCGGCAGCCACCGGATCAAAGAAGCGGCGCGCTGGCAGTTCCATCTGCAACGGCGCGCTTGCGCCAGTCTGATCCACCGCATCGCGCGCCTGAACCGTCAGCGTCACGGGCAGATGCGCCCAAGGATGCTGCGACAGATTCCCGACAAGCGCTTCACTAAATTCGGTGCGGCCGCCGGTAATTGGCAGGGGCAAGTCTAGCGTGACCACATCGCGCGGCTCCGGCTCCGCTGCCAGCCCATAGCGCCGGTCCACCGCCTTCAGATCAAGCGTAAAGGTCGCTATGCCGCCGATGACACCATAATCGTCCTGCGCGCTAAAGGGCTGGCTCATCTGTCCATCAAACGTAGTCTTGAGACCCTCGCTCAGCAGCGTGGCGGTGGGCGCGGCATCGGGCAGTGCCCGGATGTCCCAGCTGCGCCCGCCCGGCCCGGAAATGGCCAATGTGCCGTCTTGAACTATGTCAAAACCTTGCGATGTATCGGTCGCAGCAGCAATGCCTTCGGTACGGCCCGATACCGTCTCGGACAGGGCTAGCACACCGACCTCACCGTAAAAGCGCAAGGTGACGCGGCTGCCCAGAGGCACATCGACCTGCGTGTGTTGATCGACCAGATAGAGGCTGGGCAGACCTGTATAGACCGGCGGCTCAATCCAGCCCTCCCATGTCGGACCAGCGGCCAGCGCGCCGCCGCGCGGCACAATCTGCATGGGCGACGCGATGCGCCAGACTGATCCAAAGAGCAGCGCGACAACCAGACCCACCAGCGCTATATGCCGCAGGCCAAACGGATCCAACCGTGCAATTTCCAGGTCCGGTTTTGGCGCGCGAGCGGCGGCAGCAGCGCGCTCCATCCGGTCGCGATGCGCCTGCCACAGAGCCTCGGATGCCGCGTCACCCCGGCCAATGGCTTGCGCATCACCCAGCGCCTGCAAGGGACGGCCGGGCAGTGCGGCATCCAGCCGTGTCAGCGCCTCACCCCGGCGCGGCCAGCGAAATCGGCTTAGGCCGACAACCAGCAGCGCCAATGCCCCCAGCGCGGCCGCGATAAACGCGCTCGCCACCAACTCGAACAAAGCGAAATCCTGAATGCCCAGCATCAACACGGCGCATACCGCGATCAAAAGCGTCCAGAGCGGCCAGAAGGCGCGCACCAGCCTCTCGGCCAGAAGGCCGACCCAAGTCAGTGTCAACGGGATGCGCAGCCGCGCCCGCATCGGGCCAGTCAGGTGGGGACGCTTGTCCATTCGCCTCTCCGGATAGGGCCGTAGCGCACTAAAGCCATTCTGGGATGGTATCTCGATTTATCATCTCGTCAAAGGTTGGCCGTGCGCGGATCACGGCGAACTCTTGCCCATTGACTAAAACCTCGGGAACCAAAGGACGCGTATTATACTCGCTGGCCATCACCGCGCCATAGGCGCCCGCACTGCGAAAGGCGACCAGATCGCCCGCCACAAGCTCTGGCATCATGCGCTGCTTGGCAAAGGTGTCGCCACTTTCGCAGACGGGGCCGACGATGTCATAGGGGCGCTGCTCAGCCCCTGCCTCGGGCTCCGTCACCGGGACGATATCATGCCACGCGTCGTACATGGCGGGCCGTATCAAATCGTTCATGGCCCCATCGAGGATCAGAAAATCGCGGTCCTCTCCAGATTTAACGTAGATGACTTCGCTCACCATCAGTCCAGCATTACCCGCGATCAGGCGCCCCGGCTCTATCTCGATCTCGCAGCCCAGATGGCCCAGCGTATCGCGCACCAGCGCGCCGTAATCGCTGGGCAGTGGCGGCGCCTCGTTGCCGCGTACATAGGGAATACCCAGCCCACCGCCCAGATCAAGTCGCCGGATATCGTGGCCATCAGCCCGCAGCGTCTCTGTCAACTCCGCGACCTTGAGATACGCTTGGCGAAACGGCTCCAGCTCGGTCAGTTGGCTTCCGATATGCACATCAATACCGATCACATCCAGCCCTGGCAGGCGCGCGGCAAGGCGGTACACTTCGCGCGCGCGGCTGATTGGGATACCGAACTTGTTCTCACTCTTGCCAGTAGAGATCTTAGCGTGGGTTTTGGCATCGACGTCGGGGTTCACCCGCACTGTGATCGGCGCGATGACGCCCAGTTCCACGGCGACGGCGCTTAGCACCTCCATCTCCGGCTCGCTCTCGACGTTGAACTGGCGGATACCGCCCTCTAACGCCAAGCGCATCTCGCCCTGCGTTTTACCCACACCGGAAAAGACGATCCGCTCGCCTGGCACGCCTGCGGCCCGTGCGCGCATGTATTCACCCGCCGAGACCACGTCCATCCCAGCGCCGAGGCGCGCCAGCGTCTTGAGAATCGCCACGTTGCTGGCCGCCTTCATCGCGTAGCAAACCAGATGGTCCATCCCGTCCAGCGCTTCGTCAAAAAGGCGAAAATGCCGCTCAAGCGTGGCGGTACTGTAAACGTAGAACGGCGTGCCAACCGTCGCCGCAATCTCGGCCAACGGCACATCCTCGGCGTGCAAAACGCCCTTCTTATATAGAAAATGATCCACGCCCGATGTCCTTCGCTGCCGCCTTCGGCTTTTCCTTGGTAAAAATCTCCAAACCCGCGCTCACCCCTTGCGCAGGCGCAGATAAAGGTAGAACGGCAGGCCGCAACTGACGCCGATGCAGAACGTCGCGGGGATCGCGATCAGCCGCATCCAGTCGCGGCTGCGCCATGTCTCAACCAACACCAGCACTGTGAGCGCGATGGCGGCGATGGTAAGATCCCAGACCAGCCCGCTGGTCGCCGGATTGACGTGCCACGCCTGCACCATACCGCCCAGATCGAAGCCATGCTCGAAGAACCAGCGCAGAAAATAGCTCATCGGGTGAATCGTGCCCCAAACAGCCAGCGCGAGGTAGACATACCTCATAGCGTCGTTGCCGTATGGACGCTCATCGTGCCGCCGATCATGCCGTTGGCAGGCGCCGGTGTGGCGTTCCTAGCTGGGGCCAGTTCATTCTGGCTGCCGGGACGGATGGGTGCGCCATCGACGCCGCAGGCCGCCAGAGCTGTCACAGCCGCGATGGTCATCAAATATTTCATCCCAATATCTCCTGCCAACGTTTCACTTGCGCGCGCACGTTATCCGGCGCTGTCCCGCCATAGCTGACGCGGCTGGCGACCGAATTATGCACGCCCAGCACATCAAAGACGTCATTGCTGATGCTGCCATGCACGCTTTGCATGTCAGATAGCGCTAGCTCAGGCAGATCACAGCCCTTTCCCTCCGCCAGCGCCACCAGCGATCCAGTAACGTGATGCGCCTCGCGGAAGGGCATCCCGAGAACCCGGACCAGCCAGTCAGCAAGGTCCGTCGCTGTGGAAAATCCAGTGGCGGCAGCGGCCTCCAGCACGTCCCGATTGGCGCTCATGTCGCGCACCATACCCTCCATCGCGGCAAGGGCCAGCATGAGGTTATCGGCGGCGTCAAAGACCTGCTCCTTGTCCTCCTGCATGTCTTTGGAATAGGCCAGCGGCAGTCCCTTCATCACCATCATCAGCGCGACATTGGCGCCAAAGATGCGCCCGATCTTGGCGCGGATCAGCTCGGCGGCGTCGGGGTTCTTCTTTTGCGGCATGATGCTACTGCCAGTCGAGAACCGGTCGCTGAGCGCCACAAACCGAAACTGCGCCGACGACCAGATCACCAGCTCTTCGGCCATGCGGCTAAGGTGCATGGCGCAGATACTGGCCGTGCCCAAAAACTCCAGCGCAAAATCGCGATCGCTGACGGCATCCAGCGAGTTTGCCGCAGGCCGGTCAAAGCCCAGCGCCTGCGCCGTCATGTCGCGGTCGATCGGAAAGCTGGTTCCAGCCAGTGCGGCGGCACCAAGTGGGCATTCATTCATCCGCGCGCGAGCGCCGCGAACGCGGGACAGGTCGCGCGCGAACATCTCGACATAGGCCATCATGTGATGGCCCCATGTCACCGGCTGCGCGACCTGCAGATGGGTAAAGCCAGGCATTACCCAATCGGCCCCGGCTTCCGCCTGCGCGATCAATGCCTTCATCAGCGCGATCAGCGCTCCCTCGGTCGCATCCAATTGGTCGCGGACCCATAGCTTGAAATCCGTCGCGACCTGATCGTTGCGCGAGCGGCCAGTGTGCAGGCGGCCAGCAGGCGCGCCGATCACCTCTTTCAGGCGGGCCTCGACATTCATGTGGATGTCCTCAAGGGCGGCGGAAAACACAAACTTGCCGGCCTCAATCTCGGCCAGAACGCTATCCAGCCCTTTTCCCATCGCCTCTGCATCGCTATCTGTCACTATGCCCGTAGCTGCCAGCATGGCGGCGTGGGCCTTCGATCCGGCAATATCCTGAGCCGCCATCCGCTTGTCGAACCCGATCGAGGCGTTAATTGCTTCCATGATCGCATCGGGCCCGGCGGCGAAACGGCCGCCCCACATCTGGTTCGAGGTCTTGTCTGCCATAGCTGCCCCTTTCGGAGGAAAAATGCGCATTTCACGTTCCACACTGCTTTATCCCGCCGCCGCCCTCGGTGCAATCGCGGTAGGCCTATTCCTTGCCCTTGGCGGCGCTGGCGAAACAGGCGCGACCGCGCCCACGCGCGACTACTCAGCGCTGGCCGATGCCCTCGATGGTGACATGAAGAAACTGAACTTTCATGCCACACCGAAGGCGGTATCAGGCGGCACTTTCATCACCAAAGAGGGCGGCGAAGCGGTGCTGGCCGATTATCAGGGCAAGTACGTGCTTTTGAACTTCTGGGCGACATGGTGTGCGCCCTGCCGAAAGGAAATGCCGATGCTGTCAGAATTGCAGACAGAATTTGGCGGCGATGAGTTCGAGGTCGTCACACTGGCCACGGGCCGCAATCCAGTGCCCGCGATGACGGCATTCTTTGAGGAGATCGGCGTGACCAATCTACCCATGCACCGCGACCCCAACCAGCGTGTCGCGCGCGACATGGGCGTTCTTGGCCTGCCGATCACAGTCATCCTCGACCCAGCCGGGCGCGAGGTCGCGCGCTTGGCCGGAGATGCACATTGGAGTTCAGATAGCGCCAAAGCCTTGATCGCGGGGCTGGTTCGGCCTGAGTAACACGGGCTTGCGGGTCGGGCGCAGCAGTGGCTAAAATGCAAACTGCACATGCAGTTCGGAAAGCCCGCTATGCCCGTTATTACCAACATTCAGGATCTCCATCGCATCTATCGCCGCCGCGTGCCTCGCATGTTCTATGATTACTGCGAATCGGGCAGCTGGACGGAGCAAACCTTTCGCGCCAACAGCTCGGATTTCAATGAGATTCTGCTGCGGCAGCGCGTCGCGGTCGATATGGCGGGCCGGTCCACGGCGTCCAAGATGATCGGGCAGGATGTATCCATGCCCGTCGCGCTGGCCCCTGTCGGCCTCACCGGCATGCAAAGCGCCGATGGCGAGATCAAGGCCGCGCGTGCAGCCGCCAAGTTTGGTGTGCCGTTCACTCTCAGCACTATGTCCATCTGCTCGATCGAGGATGTGGCCGAAAACACGGACAAGCCCTTTTGGCTGCAGGTCTACACGCTCAAGGACGAAGACTTCATGCAGCGCCTTTTTGACCGTGCCAAGGCGGCCGAATGCTCGGCCGCCGTCATCACCGTCGACCTGCAGATGCTGGGCCAGCGGCACAAGGACATCAAGAACGGTCTTTCTGCCCCACCCAAGCTGACGCCGCGCAGCATCGCCAATCTGGCCACCAAGGTGTCTTGGGGGCTCGAGATGCTGGGAACCAAGCGGCGCAATTTTGGCAATATCGTCGGACATGCCAAGGGTGTGGCGAGCCCCAATGACCTCAGCTCGTGGACCAACGAGGCGTTCGATATGTCCCTCGACTGGGATCGCATACGGCAGTTTCGCAAGATGTGGGACGGCCCTTTGATCATCAAGGGCATCATTGATCCGCGCGATGCGCGCGAAGCGCTGAATGTCGGCGCAGATGCCATCATCGTCAGCAATCATGGCGGGCGGCAGCTGGATGGCGCGCTCAGCTCGATACGGGCGCTACCCGCAATTCTGGATGCGGTCGGGGACAAGATCGAGGTGCATCTGGATAGCGGCATCCGCTCCGGGCAGGACGTGCTCAAGGCGCTCGCGATGGGGGCCAAGGGCACGTATATCGGGCGCGCCTACATCTATGGCCTTGGCGCTATGGGCGAGGCCGGCGTGACCCACGCACTTGAGGTGATCCACAAGGAGCTGGACGTGTCGATGGCGTTTTGCGGGCACCGCGACATATCCGGCGTGAACCGTGATATTCTAATGATTCCAAAGGGGTTCTCAGACGGTTGGATCTAACCCGTCCGCGCGACTCCATGCATGTGCAGGAACGACCGCGAATAGCGGCGCATTAACTGATGTGGCATAGGCTAATTTAGGCCGAGCCCGGAAAGGACAGCATCATGGCGCATGACCGCCCCAGTAATCGCACCGCCAACCCGAGACGCATGTCCCGCCGCACGGACGAACGTCCTTGGCTGCTGATTTTCTTTGGTGCGCTTGGTCTTGGCGGATGTGCGGCCCTAATCCTCGGTATGCTCATCGCGCCCATTTACGTCGCCAATCACGATTGGATCGCCGACACGATCAGCGAGCTGGCGGCGAGAGAGTGGCAATTGGGGACGGATGTTGCGCTCTATGGGTTTGCCGCAGGACTGATGGCGACGGCCCTATCGGCTGCACACGCGCATTTGGGCAAGGTCGGGTGGACGGCTGGCGTCATCTCCCTCGCCGTTCTGGCGGGTCTTGTCCTCATCATCGGCGCGCGCGCTGAATATGGTGACAACGAAGGCGTCGTCATCCACATGTATGTTGTCTACACGATGGGTGCGCTTTTCCTGCTCGTCAGCGCGGCCATGCAGTCCGGGCTGAGGGTGTCAGGGCATCGCCACGCCGGGAGGTGGCTGATCGGTCTTGGCGCAGGATGGGCCGTGATGTTGCCAGTTTTCCGGATGTCTCCTACATGGATCGAGGGCTTACTCGAACCCATCTTGGGCCTCCTCGCCTGCGGGATGATTGCGGTTCTGTCGCTGGTATTTTTACAGCGCGGGTTGCGCGGCGCCAAGAAAGGCTAGGAAATGCACTAGCTGGCCAACAGGCTGGCCGGGATCGGCATTAAATCCGCGCCGTTTTCCTGTACGCTGGCAATCACGGGCGCACTTGCGGTCGCGGGGGCAATGAGAAGCGGTACGCCATCCCAGATCAGATCAGCTGGCGTTGATTTATGAAGCCCGTCCCGCGATGCAATGCTGCGGAGCGCAAATGAAACGTAGCCTCGCGGATTTATCACCCGTTGCGAGGCCTGCGTCATCGCAGGCGCCATTTCCCCTTCCCATTCGCGCCCAAATCCTCTAACTGGACGGCTTCACGCGGGGCTACAGCCTTGGAGGAGCCCCGCCCTTATGTATGGAGAATAACACATGGCTGGAGAGATTCCTGATCTTCACGCCCAGGAACGCACGGGGACAGGCAAGGGCGCCGCTCGTGCTGCACGCCGTGAAGGCCTGGTTCCTGGTATCGTTTTTGGTGGTGACAACGATCCGCTGCCGATCAACATCCCCTTCAACGTGCTTCTCAAGCGGCTCAAGCAGGGGCGGTTCAAGTCGACGCTGTTCAACCTGAAGATCGAAGGCCATGACGACGTCCGCGTCATCTGCCGCGACGTTCAACGCGACGTGGTCAAGGATTTGCCGACGCATCTCGACCTTATGCGCCTGCGCCGCACGACCAAGATCAAACTGTTCATCCCGATCGACTTCCAGAACGAAGAAGAATGCCCGGCCATCGCCAAGGGCGGCGTCATGACGACGATCCGCGGCGAAGTCGAGCTGGTGGTGACGGCAGGCGACATCCCCGAGATGCTGATTGTGGACATGACCAAGCTGGTGAACATTGGCGATACGATCACGATTTCCGACATTGAGTTGCCCGAAGGCGCCGAGTTGGTCATCAGGGATCGCGACTTTATGATCTGCAACGTGACGGCCCCGTCGGCACTCAAATCTGGTTCGGACGACGAGGACGACGTCGATGCAGACGACGTGCCAACGACCGAGCAGGGCGACGCGGATGCAGCGGACAAGTAATTGTTCGTCCCGTTTCGGTATTGACTAGGTATAGAAGCGCGGTCCCTAGGTTTTGGGACCGCGTTTTTTTTTCATTTTGCCGCTTTTGTTGCTCGGGTAGTGACGCAGGTTTTGCGCGTTCGCCTACCCAGCTGCCAGACTCCTGCGTGTGCAAAGGAGTAAGTTGCCAAGCGCGCAGCGGCACCTGTCGGTATGACGCGCTCCATTCAGCCGCCTCCGCAACGGACAGGTGGCTTTCCATTGCTGCATCATTGCGCTCCGCTTCGATGCGTAATTTAAGTTCATGGCAATACGCTGTAGGCTCCGCTCGATCCTAACCAAGAGGCACCTCATGCTGGTCTTTGCAGGGCTGGGAAATCCCGGCGCAAAATATGCGGGCAACCGTCATAATATCGGCTTTATGGTACTGGACCGGATCGCAAGCGATCATGGGTTCGGCCCATGGAAAGCGCGCTTTCAAGGGGTGGCCAGCGAGGGGCAACTGGGCGGCCAAAAGGTACTACTGCTCAAGCCCATGACATTCATGAACCTCAGCGGCCAGTCAGTAGGCGAAGCGATGCGCTTTTTCAAGCTGGGCAGCACCGACATCACCGTTTTCCACGATGAGATCGACCTCGCCCCCTGCAAACTGCGCGTCAAGGATGGCGGTGGCCATGCGGGCCATAACGGCCTGCGCTCGATCCACCAGCATATCGGGCCGCAGTATAGCCGCGTGCGCATGGGCGTAGGCCATCCGGGCCGCAAGGAAGCAGTGCCCGGCTATGTGCTGAACGATTTTGCGAAGGCCGATCAAAATTGGCTAGACGATGTGCTGCGCGGCTGTAGCGACGGCGCGCCCCTTCTGGCGGCAGGCCATAGTGGCAAGTTTCAGAATGCGGTCGCCCTTCGCACCGCGCCACCTCGGTCTTCGGGCGGCACGGCGCCGACGGGCGGCAAACCGGCAGAGCCTGCCAAAGCCAGGGCAAAAATGGCGGCCAAGTCCGCAGCAGAACCTGTGGCCCGGCCCGAGCTCCAGCCTCAGCAGGAGCCTGCCCCCGAGCCAAAGGATACGCGCAGCGCCTTGCAAAAACTCGCTGACCGGTTTCGATAAGCCCCACGCCCCTTGAACAGCCCGCGTGCGGCGTTAGAATAGTGTATTCATCAAAGAGGTAATCACCATGGAAAAAGACGCGTCTGTAAACGCCCTCGGAGGCCCACTGGTCGCTTGTTCATCCAGCGATCCGGTCACCGGATTTTTCCGCGATGGCCATTGCAATACCTGTGCCGAGGATCGTGGCAACCACACGGTCTGTGCGGTGATGACCGCTGAATTTCTGGCTTTCTCAAAATACGTCGGCAACGATCTGAGCACGCCGCGTCCCGAATTCGGCTTTGCCGGGCTCAAGCCGGGCGATGCATGGTGCCTGTGCGCCGGGCGCTTCTTGCAGGCGCATGAGGAGGGTTGCGCGCCGCGTGCGAACCTTGCTGCAACCCATGTCCGCGCGCTGGATATCGTCCCGCTGGAGGTGCTGAACGCAAATGCCAGCACTGTGGACTGACACAGGGTTGATTGAGGTGCTCCCCATTCCCGGGACAGGATCTGGCGTTTTCTAAGATCTTCTTTGCTGCTGCTGATCATCGGGCTGCGCGACTTCGTCTGCCTCTGACACGACCGCATGCCGCACATCCCTCTCGTGATATTCCCTCGAAATGCACTGCCGGGCAGCGCATGTTCAAACTAGGCCAATGCGCCGAACAAAGTCGGCGAAAGCTACGCGGCTTTGACTGCCTTGCCAAAGTCATCACAGGCGTTACGTTCAAAGCCGGAATCAAAGCCATCAACCCCGGCCAGATCGCCGCATGACCAACCACGATCAAACACCTAGTGACCGACTGCGACATGAGACGGGCTCAGGCCGTTGCGGCTATCCGCAAGTTCAATGACGCGCGATATCGCGGATCACCAGTCAAGCTGTGGAGAGTGTCGAGAACGCAGAGGACCCGTTCAAGGCCAATTGCGCGCGCCCATTGGATAGGCCCAAGCGGATAGTTGACGCCAAAACGCATCGCCAAATCCACATCCGCCTCAGTGGCAACACCTTGAAGCACGGCGTTAAATCCCTCATTGGCTAACATCGCGATTGTCCGCATGACGATCAGCCCCGGCCAATCGGGCAAATGCGTGCAAACGATATTTTGCGAATTCATGGTGCGGATGAACCGCTCGACTATCACGCATGTAACATCGGGCGAGGTCGCAAAGCCCAGTCTGGGCGCCGCCGACGATGGGTTAAGAACGTCGAACAGAACGACCGGCTTTCCCCTCTGGCGGGCGACATCGCGCGCAAGCCGGCCGTCAGTGGGAATGAAGCAAATGCCCTCGGCTTCGCTCTCGGCCGCCAGATCGACGCCATCCAGCGCCGGTAGCTCTTCCAGAGCCTGACTGGTACGGGGCGCCGGTTTTGTCACACCATCGCCATGCACGTAGAAGCCTTGCCCGGACTTGGCGCCAAAATGCCCCGCATTCACCAATTCCAATTGAGCCAAGGACGGGCGGAATCGAGGGTCATGGTGAAAGGCGTCAAAGACCGACTTGCTGACCGTATAATTCACATCGTTGCCGATCAGATCCATCAGCTCGAATGGCCCCATACGAAACCCGCCGCCCTGTGTCATAAGCGCGTCGATAGTTGCTGGATCAGCAACATTTTCCTCAAAGAGGCGTAGCGCCTCGGCATAAAAAGGACGCGCGACGCGGTTAACGATAAAGCCCGGCGTCGACTTCGCATAAACCGCAACCTTGCCCCATCCCAATGCAAGGTCAAACACTTGCTGTGCGACATGCTGCGACGTCGCGAGACCACAAATCACTTCGACCAACTTCATCACCGGCGCGGGGTTGAAGAAATGCATACCCACCACCCGGCCTGGTGTCTCAAGGCACCGCGCGATCGATGTGATGGAAATGGACGATGTGTTCGTCGCCAGAATTGTCGTGACGTCAACAATCGCCTCCAGCTTTTTGAACAGGTCCTGCTTTACGGTCAGATCCTCAATGATCGCTTCGATGACGAGACCGGCTGGTGCCAGATCATCCAGACCAGCGACCGGACGAATGCGCTCCAGAAGCGCGGCTGCCTCATCGGCTGTCATCTTGCCCCGCGCCACGCGACCCTGCAGGCGCTTGCCCAAACTAGCTTTGGCTGCGTGCGCGGCGTCCGGCGCTGCGTCGTGCAAAAGCACGGTGTGCCCGTGCGCAGCAGAAACCTGCGCTATGCCCGCACCCATCGTGCCAGCGCCGATAACCGCAATGATCGATGTCTGGTGTACTGAACTCATGTTTTGCTCATCTCACGATCCGCACTAATGGCGGGACTTGGATTAATATTGGCTTCTGGCCACAGGTAATGGGCCGTTCTACCCTGCCGCCCTCACGCGGGCCTTGGCCACGACGGCACGGCGTGCCGGTGCAAAGCCCGGCAGCCCGGTCATATCGAAAATTGACTGCGTGACATCGCAGTGCCGGACCAGATCGCCGCGTACGACACGTTCAATCAGACCGTCCGGATACCCGAGGCCAAGCTTACAGGTCTTGTCCATGTCCTCCGCCGAGGCCAAGCCCTCGTCAAGGAACCGCAACGCGTCATTATATTTCGGTCTAACAAGTCGGTCGATGATGCGGCCAGACTGATCCGCGCAAACGACCACCTCGAAACCCGCCACCTCAAAGATCGCACGGGCGGCGGCCAGCGCGGCCGGATCTGTCTGGGGTTGGCGCACCAGTTCGATCAAGCTGCTCGGGGCGTCATTGCCATTGCGATAGCGTGCGAAACCCACCGCGTTAGAGCCTTCGCGGCCCATATCCTCACCCGTGTGAACGCCAAGGCACTCTGTATCCAGCTCGATCAGAATGGCTGTTTTCGCCGCGTCGGGGGCGTATCCCCCACCTAGGTAAAGCACCACTTCGCCGCTCGGCACAGCGCCTGTCAAAAACTCATCATCTTGCGCGAAAGAACGACTTTGACCCTTGCCTGCCACTGCAAACGCTGGCGCCGTTTCGGCACGGGCGATTGGTGGCGCACTCAAAAGCCCCTGCCCCGACTTATTGCCCAGCCTGCCGGCAGCAACCATGCGGCGCAGCAACGGCGGAACCGACGCGCGACCGTTCAGCGTGATCGGATAGAATGCTTCGCCCAGCAACACCTGCGTATCGAGACCGATCAGGTCCAACAACGTGCAAGGCCCCATTTTGTAGCCCAGCCCGACCTTGATCGCCGTGTCGATATCCTCAGGCGTGGCGAGGCCCGCCTCAATGGCGCGAACAACGTCATTGTTGAAGGGCACCAGTAGCGCATTAAGGATAAAGCCCGGCTTGTCTTGCGTTTCGACAGGAAGTTGGCCGGCGGCCATCGTCCAATCCCAAGCCACTTTGAAACTGGCATCGGACGTATTCAGTCCGCGCGATACCTCGATCAGCTTCATCATCTCGGCGGGTAGGCAGAAATGCATGCCAACCACCCGGTCCTCGCGACCGCAAGCCATCGCGATCTGAGTGATCGACAGGGTTGAGGTATTGGACGCAAATATCGTCTCGGCTTTACAAATGTCGTTCAATTCTTGCAGCAGCGCCTGTTTTACTTCGAGGTTCTCATAAATCGCCTCGATGATCAGATCGCAATCGGCCAGATCAGCCAGATCAGTACTGTCGCGCAACCGGTCCACTGCGGCGTCCCGGTTTTGCGGTAGCATACGCCCGCGATCGACCGACTTGTCAAAGAACGCGGCGCCAGCTTTTCGCGAGCGCTCCAATGCCTCGGGCGATCGGTCAAACCGAATGGTTTCAAACCCGGCGCGCGCCGCCACTAATGCGATACCTGCGCCCATTGTGCCGCCCGCCCCGCAGACAGCGACTTTTCTGATGAAAGTCATTTTACCCTGAAGCTCCTTCCAATGAGTTGCCGGTGAACCTGATTGGTGCCCTCCCAGATCTGCGTGATCTTGGCGTCGCGCATCAGTCTTTCGGCGCGGTAGTCCTGGCAGTAGCCATAGCCGCCATGAAACTGGACACATTCCGTGGTCATCTTCATCGCCAGGTCCGACGCGCGCAGCTTGGCCACCGACGCTTCCATACCGAAATCGGTATCTCCGCCATCGACCAGGTCAGCGACGTAATCGAGCCAACGTTCACCCATCAGCAGCTCGGCCGCCAGATCGGCCAGAACGAACTGGTTTCCCTGAAAATCAAGAACGGTCTGGCCCGACTGTACTCGCTCGTTGCCATAGGCGACCATGTCTTTGAACGCCGCACGCGCGATGCCGCGCGCCTGTGCCGCAACGGACGGGCGCGATTTGTTGAGCGAAGATAGCAAAATTCTCAGCCCGTCCCCCGGCTCGCAAAGCAGATTGCCGCGTGGCACCCGGACTTCATCGAATGACAGCGCGCAGGTGGAGGAGCCGTTATGCCCCATCTTGCGCTCCTTCGAGATCACGCTGAACCCCTCGGCGCCTTTTTCCAGAATAAGGGCCGAGATCGATTTTTTCGGGCTGTCAATCTCCGACCATTTTCCGAACACCAGATAGAGATCAGCCACATCACCGTTCGAAATGAAGATCTTGCTGCCTTTGACGACGATCTCGTCGCCATCGGGTGTAAAGGTGGTTTTAATCCCGGTTGCATCTGATCCGGCGGTCAGCTCGGTGATCGCCAGCGCGCCCAATCCGCCCCCGGCGATCCGTGGCAAAAGACGCGCACGTTGCGCATCGCTGCCAAAGTCAATCAGTGGCTTTATGCCGTGATAATTCGTGGCATAGATGATGCCAGTGGATGCGCAAGCCTCCGAAATGATGGTGACAATTTCCAGATACAGCTTGTAGGACGTCGGCATGCCGCCAAACTCTTCGGGTATGAATATGGTGTTCAGCCCCAGCGCGTTGATCGCCTCGATATTCGTCCATGGAAATTCACCGGTCTGGTCCGTATGCGCCGCATTGGGGGCGATCACCTCGTCCACCATGCGTTGCACCTGATCCAGGATCTGACGTTCCTCGTCATTCCAATTGCGTGCGTTCAGCACCTTTTCAAACATTTTCATTAGTGATTCATTCCTTGCGCACCGTCGACGTAGATAGTTTCGCCGGTCATAAAGCCGATGTTTTCGGTGAATATTGCCGCCACCAGCCGCGCCACATCCGCAGGTTGGCCCGGACCGCCTCCGGGAATGCGGGATTTCATCCACTCGCGGGCTTTGGCGCGGGCAAGAAAAGCCCGGTTCAGATCTGTTTCGATGTACCCGGGCGCGACATTCATCACTCTTATGCCGTCGCGGGCCCATTCCACGGCCATGCAGCGCGTCATCGCGGCCACAGCGGCCTTCGAGGCGCAGTAGGCCAAATTGTCGGGCACGCCCATCTTGTCAAAGAACGAGCCGATGTTGACGATTGCGCCCCGTGTCGACCTGAGATGCGGATAAGCCTCGCGTGCGGCGACCATGACGGCGGTGGCATTAAGCGCCATTGTCCGTTCGAAATCATCGGTGGACAGCGTTGCGGCCGCCCCGCCAATATGAACGCCGGCATTGTTGACCAGCCCGGCGACCGGCCCCTCGGCTGCTATGCTGGCAAACGTCTGGCGCACGGCGTCTTCGTCGGTCATGTCACAAGACATCTGGCGGCCAGCCGTGCCACTGCCCGTTCGCGACAGGCCCACCACGGACCAGCCGCGATGGCTCAACTCCTCGGCGATTGCTGCACCGATTCCCTTCGACGCCCCAGTCACGATGATCTGTCCATCAGTCATCGCAGTACTCCGGCTTGCGCTTTTCTTCAAAGGCGGCCATCGCGTCTGATGCATTCCTGGTGCGATAGGCGAGCGTGGACAGTTCCGCCTCCATCTGAAGGCCGTCGTTCAGGGACAGATCGCCGGCACGCTGGACGGCGCGGCGCGCAAATTCCAGAGCCGGCAGGCCATAGCGCGTGAAGCGCCGGGCAAAGTCCTCGCCCGCCCCCATCAGATCGCCATCGACCACGGCGTTCACGAGGCCGATCCTTTCGGCCTCCTCCACCAACACGTTGCGCCCGGTCATGATGATTTCCAGCGCGCGCGCCTCCCCGATGAGGCGCGGCAGGCGCTGAGTGCCCCCGTAACCGGGGATGAGGCCCAGCTTGATCTCTGGCAGGCCAAAGACCGCAGTCCGGCTAGCAACCCTGAACGTGCAGGCCATCGCCAATTCCGCACCGCCGCCGAGGGCATACCCATCGACCAGCGCGACAGACGCAACATGAAGCCTGTCCAGCCGCGCGAACACCGCCTGCCCCTGCTCGGCGCCACGTTTCTGGTCGGTCAGCTGCCGGTTGCGCAACTCTTTGATGTCGGCTCCTGCGCAAAACGCCTTGTCCCCCGCGCCAATAATCAACAGGGCCCGCACATCGCGCCAGCCTGCCACCTCGTCGAACGCCGCATCGATCTGGCGCAAGATGTCAAAGGATAGGGCATTCAGCGCCTCGGGGCGGTTCAACGTCAGGACAGCCATGCCGCCATCAGTTTTTGTCAACTCCACGCTCATGAGGCCGGTATCCTTCTGTGAATGTATCGCACAGTCTCTGGCGCAATCTGGCCCAGCCGGACCATGTCGACCAAGCTCCGCTTGAGGATCTTGCCGCTGGCGGTCAGGGGTAGATCGTCCAACGCAATGAACCATTCGGGCATATCGAATTTCGACAGTCCCTCAGCCACAAGATGCTCCATCACCTCGGGCCCGTTAAGCGTTCCGATAATCGCAAGGCAGACCTTCTCCCCCAGCCGCTCGTCAAACACGGGAAAGGCGGCCGCATTGCTGATCAGAGGATGCGCCAATGCGCACGCCTCAATCTGCGCAGGGTAGATATTGTGCCCACCCCGGATGATAAGATCCTTGATCCGGCCTTCGATCCGCAAATTGCCAGCCCTGTCGAAAGACCCCAGATCACCAGACATCAGATAGCCATGCTGGTTGAACGTCGCCTCGGTCGCGGCCTGATTGGCGTAATATCCCAGCATCAACGCCGCACCGCGGCCACCGATCTCGCCTATCTCGCCGGGGGCGACTTCGCTGTCGCGGTCGTCGCGGCTCCAGATCCGGACCTCATAAGCAGGACCACCCCTGCCGCAGGTCGAAATCCAGACATCCTGATTGTCATCCGGATGGGTGTATTGATGCGAGGACGATTCGGTCATGCCGTAGATATTTTGCGGCGCGATCCCCTGATCGGCAAAGGATTTGGCAATCACCTCGGGGATCGGCGAGCCAGCCATGTAGAAGATGCGCACTTTGCCGATTTGCGGAATACCTCTCCTTTGCTGTTCTGCAAGAATATCCATCGCATGGGTTGGCACGCCCAGAACATAGGTTGCATCCGTCTCCATGATCCAATCCAGCCGACTGGTGCCCGGCGGTGGGTCATCCGTGACCAGCTGCGCCCCACACACTAGCCATTGTGCCACGGCAACCCAGGCGATGTGATGCGACAGCGGGCTAAGCGTCAGTAGCGTTTCCGTGTGCGTCAGCCGCCAGTCGCGCGCCAGATCGCGCGCGTTGGCCAACAGCGTGTTGCACGAATGCATGACGCATTTCGGCTTGCCCGTGGTGCCCGATGTAAACGCAAGGTAGGCGACGCTATCGGGGTTATCATGCGGTTTGCGGTCGATTTGAGTGATATGCGTGGGGAATGTGTCAGGCTCGTAGACCTTCTTGAGAAAGGGCAGCGCAGCGAGCAGCGCAGCGAAATCCTGTCCCGTCCGGTCCGCTCCCCAGCCCGGTTCGGTAATCAGGGCCTTGGCCTGAAGTTCGGTCAGCAAACCGATGATATCTTCGCACGTATACGTGCGGTGCAAGGACGGATTGCACGAAATACCTTCGCGCGAACACGCCAGAAATGCGATCACCGCCTCGGCCCGGTTGGACATCCAGATCGAAACCCTATCCCCGGCGCCGATACCGCGCTCGCACATATCATCCGCAAGTGCGTCGACTCGCGCCCTTAGCACTTGCCAGTCCAGCCACGCGCGCCCGTCGCGCAAGGCTTTGCCGTCGGGCCGGGCTTTGGCATGGCCGGCCATCAGCGAGTAGAATGTGTCATCCGCCCAAAGTCCGGTCTGATAGAAAGAGCGCGCGGCCTTTGGGTCATGCAGGGTCAGGAATGGTCTCATATCGGTGGCCTCCTACTGACCGAACTTGGATGGGTCTGGCTTGCGACGCTCGTTAAAGCTGGCGTTCAACTCGGTCGCCTCTTCGGTGCCGAGGTATTGCCCCAGCAGCAGATCGTGTGTGACCCGCGACAACCCGCCGACGCCGCCGTGCCGGGCATTGAACGCGCCCTTGATCGCCGCCAGCGCGAACGCGCCACGATCCGCAATCTCTAGCGCGAATTCGCGCGTCTTTTCCACAAGCTGGTCATCTGGCACGACGCGGTTGATTAGGCCGATATCCTTAGCCTCATCCGCAGTGATCTTGGGATTGGCATACCAGATTTCCTTGGCGCGTTTCTTGCCGACCAGATCCTCGAGATACCATGTGCCATATCCTGCATCGAACGAGCCCATCATTGGCCCTACCTGGCGAAACACAGCGCTTTGCTTGGCTATCGTGACATCGCACACCATCTGGAGCACGTTTCCGCCGCCGACGGCAAAGCCGTTCACGCTGGCGATGACCGGCTTTTGCAGCTTGTCGATCGCCTCGTACATCTCGAGGGTCGGGAGAGTTCCCGCGTAGAGCTTGGTTTTCTCCATGCCGTCCTTTTGCCCGCCTATGCAAAAAAACTTGTCGCCCGCCCCGGTCAAAACGACGACGCGCGTGCGTGTCTCGCGGCGGATGCTCTCGATGCAATCGCGGATCTCGCTGCACATGGTTTCAGTGAACATGTTGCCGTCATCCGGCCGGTTCATCGTGATCCAGCCGATTGGGCCGTCTTCTACGTAGAGAATCTGTGAGTATGCCATGTTGTCTTTCCTGTCTTACGACTGCGGCGCGCGTGTGCGTCAGGTCTGGTTTGTCTCATTGTCGCGTTGCAGCAGATGCGAGGTATGCTCACCCAGCCGGGGCGGGGCCGATCGCGGCACGCTAGGCGCGCCGTCGATGTGGATGCCAAGGCCGATCTGCGGCACCACGCTTTGATCTGTTCCCTCCAGTGCAAAGAACATACCCCGATCCGCCAGATCAGCGTCGCCCACCACATCCTGTAGGCTGTTGATCGGGCCAGCCGGCACGCGGGCCCCTGCGAAAATATCCAGCCATTCGGCACACGTTTTTCCGCGCAATTCGCCCTGTATGCGATTAACGATGATTTGGCGGTTTTCGCACCGATCGCCGTTGCTGGCAAAGTCAGGCAGTGCGCCGAATTCAGGATCGCCCACAGCCGTCCAGAACCGTGCCCAGATCGCATCCGTGCCAAGCCCAAGGTTGAGCGGTAGATCGGCGGTTTCAAAAGACTGGTAGACAGCGA
>Ga0307966_1000722_pt1 | contig 27108 bp, 26 predicted proteins | sample OrgLakmetagen646_FD_203141 | JGI IMG/M metagenome (GOLD analysis project Ga0307966, IMG submission 203141) | Saline water microbial communities from Organic Lake, Antarctica - #646 | ecosystem: Environmental > Aquatic > Non-marine Saline and Alkaline > Saline | place: Antarctica: Organic Lake... | reverse complement strand
AAATATGTTCGGCAGGCTTAAGGATTGGCGGCGCATCGCCACACGCTACGACCGTTGCCCCGAACTGTTTCTCTCAGCCATAGCTCTCGCAGCGACAGTGTTATTTTGGTTATGAGTCCTGACCCTAAGCTGCTAAACTGTCCGAATAAGTAGGATCACTTCGCTCGCCGCAACCGTCCATTTGTGGCTTTGATGACCAATTTGTCTGGAGTCCACGTTGGCTGACAAAAACCACATCGATACCTTTGGACAAGCTGAACTGCGGCAGGATTGTTTGGCTTAACGGCATCCTCCAGCCCCATTTAACCCGTAGGGAGCGCTGGGCCTAGGGTGGTGCCGTCCGGGCTGAGATGTGCGAGATAGGCTAGCACTTCGACCCCGGCGGTGTGGGCAGCGATTGTGGCGGCGGCGTAGGCCGGGTCTATGTCGGTGGCGACCGCAACGCGCCCGCAATCGCTGCGTTGCACCAGATAGAGCAGGATGGCCCGGCTGCCGGCCTGCGCCACACCCGATAGTTCTGCCAGATGCCGCGCGCCGCGTTCGGTCCGGGTGTCGGGAAACTCGGCGAGGCCGCGGCGGCGGCTGAGTGTGACTGATTTCACTTCAACATAGGCATCGGGCAGGCCGGGTTCCTGCAGCAGAAAGTCGATGCGGCTGGCGGCGCCATAGCGCTGTTCTGGCCGAATCGTGCCGTATGCGGCAAGGGCTGGAATCCCGCCCGTGCGCAGCGCCTCTCCGGTCACGCGGTTTGCGGCTGCGGTATCGACGCACGCGAAATGCCCGCCCGGTAAGTCGGCCAACCGCCATGCATAGCGCAGCTTCTTGCGCGGGTCGTCGTTATGCTCCACCCAAATACGCGTGCCCGGCTCGGCAAGGCCCGTCATCTTGCCTGGGTTTGCGCAATGGGCGACGACCTCGCTGCCATCCTCCAACCGGATGTCAGCCAAAAAGCGCTTGTAGCGGCGGATCAGCGTGGCGCGCAAAAGGGGGGTTTGAAACTGCATGGGCCGGAGTTTATACCCAAGATGAGGCCTTATCAAGCGGGCCAACCCCGCAGAACCGCCTGTCTAACTCTACCGCAGCAAGCCCGATTAAGGAGGCCAGATGCCCAACCCAACCGCCGCGATGCTGGTCATCGGAGATGAGATCCTGTCGGGCCGCACCCATGACAGCAATACCCACCATCTGGCAGGGGTTTTGACCGCTGCTGGAATCGATCTGCAGGAGGCCCGCGTTGCCCGCGACGAAGAGGGCGCGATCATCGCTGCCGTTCAGGCCCTGAGCGCGCAGTATGACTATGTATTCACCTCGGGCGGCATTGGGCCGACGCATGACGACATCACCGCCGATGCCATCGCCCGCGCGATGGGCCGCTGCATCGACGTTCGCGCCGATGCGCGTGCTATTCTGGCAGCCCATTATGAGAGATCAGGGACCGAGTTGAACGAGGCGCGCCTGCGCATGGCCCGCATTCCAGACGGTGCGCGCCTAATAGACAATCCCGTTAGCGCGGCTCCAGGGTTTATCGTGGGCAACGTGCATGTGATGGCGGGTGTACCCAGCATATTCAAGGCGATGGTGGCCTCGTTGATCCCGACACTGACGGGAGGTGCGCCTCTTTTGTCGCGCAGCATGGACGTGTATCGCGGTGAGGGCGATGTTGCCGCCCCGCTGGCTGAGCTGGCGGCGCGGTTTCCGCAGCTGGCCTTTGGCTCGTACCCGTTTCAGCGCAACGGAGCATATGGCACAAACCTCGTAGCGCGGGGGCAGGACGCAGCTGAGCTGGACACCGCTTTGGCCGCGATGGTGGAGAGTTTTGGATGACAGCGGCCTCGCCACCGGATGCATGCGCGCTCTACGGTGTGATTGCCGCGACCTGGCCTGCGTTTTCGCAGATCCGCCTCGGCCCATGGACCCTGCGCGACGGGCGCGGTGGTGGCAAGCGGGTGTCGGCAGCGACCGCCGAAGCAGTGGCACAACCCGGCGATCTGGACCCGGCGGAGGCCGCGATGCGCGCGATGGGCGAGATGCCGCGCTTTATGATCCGGGACGGCGACGCCGCGCTGGATGCGATGCTGGAGGTGGCGGGATATGCCATCGTCGATCCGGTCAACATGTATGTTGCAGCACTGGCTGATCTGGACATGACTGCGCCGGCCCGCACCGCCAGTTTTAACCTGTGGGAGCCGCTGGCTATCCAGCGCGATATCTGGGCTGCCGGCGGGATCGGTCCGGCGCGGGTCAAGGTGATGATGCGTGCGGCGGGGCCAAAGACGGCCCTTCTGGGGCGTGATGAGGGGCGTGCCGCAGCCGCTGGGTTCGCTGCTATCCATGACGGCACTGCGATGGTTCATGCGCTGGAGGTGCTGCCGGATCACCGCAGGCGCGGCGTCGCGCGGACCCTGATGGCTGAGGCCGCGATATGGGCGCGCGGGCAGGGTGCGGTGCATCTGGCGGTCATCTGCACGGCGGGCAACGCTGGGGCTAATGCGCTATATCGCGGGATGGGGATGGCGATGGTTGGGCGCTATCACTATCGCCAGCATCCGCAGGGCGCGGCATGATGTGTGCTCGCCTTCTCTTGCCCGGTCTTGCCTTGATGCTGTGGGGCGGCGCGGTGTCGGCGCTGGAGCTGCAGTTATCTCTGTCGAACAACGCGGTGATGGCGCGTGAGCAGCGTGACGATGCGGGCAGCTATGCGCTGCCTATCGGCCCTTGGGCCAGCGGCCACGTGCCTGTGCGCAACGTCGCGGGCGGCGTCACGCGGCAGGCGTGGCGCATCGGCGGCGCATCGGCCACGACGCTGCAGACTATGGACGCGCTGGCGGCGCAACTGGACGCGGCGGAGTATAAGACGCTCTTTCGATGTGATGACGCAGAATGCGGCGGCTTTGACTTTCGCTTTGCCCTGCCGGTGCTGCCGCCGCCCGAGATGTTTGTTGATTTGTTCGATTACCGCTTTTTGTCGGCGAGCCGGGGTGTCGGCGCTGATGCGCGCCATATTAGCCTGCTGGTCAGCCGGTCGGGGGCCGCAACCTATATTCAGATAACGCAGATTGCGCCCGTCGGGTCTGCACAGGACGCGGCCGCGTCGCAGCTTGCACCAGCACAACCCGGCGGGTTGCAGGGCTACGAGGCATCGATGATCACTGCCTTACGCGGCAAGGGGTATGCCGTCCTGACCGATCTGGATTTTGGCACCGGCGCGGCGGCGCTGGGCAAGGGACCGTTCGCATCGCTGGCGGCACTGGCTGACTATCTGAAGGCGGATCCTGAGCGGCGCGTTGCGCTGGTCGGACACACTGACACGGTCGGCGGTTATAATAGCAACCTCGCGCTATCGCGCCGGCGCGCTGACGCGGTGATGCAGCGGCTGTCAGATGCACTTGGTGTGCCGCCCGCGCAGATGGAGGCTGAGGGCATAGCCTATCTGTCGCCGCGCGCGCCTAACACAGAGCCGGAGGGGCGCGAGGCGAACCGCCGTGTTGAGGCCGTGCTGCTGAGCGGCAAGTGATCGCTTTGCAGCCTCTGGCCCTTTGGTCACCAGCGCATTAAAGAGAGCCGCGAGACGAAATAAATGAGGCCCGATATGCAGACCCGGCACAACGGACGCACCACGCGCGACGGCATACGTATTCATGAGGCTGCGGATTACGCAGGAATGCACGCAGCTGGCGCGCTGGCGGCCAAGATACTGGACGAGATCGCCCCGCATATAGCGGTGGGCCAGACGACCGGCGCGCTGGACGCGATGATCGAGAGCATGGTGAACGATGCTGGCGCCACCTCGGCCACAATCGGCTACAAGGGGTATCGCCACGCTAGCTGCATCAGCGTGAACCATGTTGTTTGCCATGGTATTCCTAGTGACAAGATGCTGAAGGATGGCGATATCCTGAACATTGATGTGACCGTCATCGTTGATGGTTGGTTCGGTGACACCAGCCGGATGTATGTGGCAGGCAAATTGAACCGCAAGGCGGAGCGGTTAATCAAAGTGACGCATGACGCGCTGATGATCGGGATAGACGCGGTGCGCCCCGGTAACACTTTTGGTGATATCGGCCACGCGATTCAGACCTATGCCAATGATCATGGCATGTCCGTTGTGCGGGATTTCTGCGGTCACGGGCTGGGCCAGGTGTTTCACGCGCCGCCTAATGTGCTGCATTTCGGGCGCGCCGGATCGGGCGCAGTGCTGGAAGAGGGCATGTTCTTTACCATCGAGCCGATGATAAATGTGGGACGGCACGAGACCAAGACACTGGCTGACGAATGGACCGCCGTGACCCGCGATAAATCGCTGTCGGCCCAGTTCGAGCATTCGATTGGTGTGACGGCTGACGGGGCGGAAATCTTTACACTTTCGCCGGGTGGCTTGTTCCATCCGACCTATAGCTGATTGCGCCCCGCTACGCGGGTCGCGGCAGCAAGATTTTTGAAGAAAAAATCTTGGGAAGAATGGATATTTTTACCAAGAAAAAGCATGGCGTAGTGGCTACACGCGCTGGCCGCGTGCCGTAATGGCGCGGCCAGCAGCGGCGCCCGAGGCCCAGGCCCATTGAAAATTGTAACCGCCCAGCCAGCCTGTCACGTCCATCGCTTCGCCGATGACGTAGAGACCGGGCTGCGTGCGTGCCTCCATTGTTTTTGAGCTGATGGCGCTGGTGTCGATACCGCCAAGTGTCACCTCGGCGGTGCGATACCCTTCGGTGCCGCCGGGGGTCAGTTGCCAGTGGCGCAGTTGGCCGCATAGATGGCTGAGGGCTGCATCGCTTTGATCGGCCAGGTTTCCCGACAGCGCGGCGCCCGTATGCTGGGGGAGGGCAGCGATCAGGCGGGCGGGCAGGTGACGGGACAGCTCGGTATTCAGGTTGTGGCGGCCCGACTGGGCGCGTTGGCTGCGCAGGGTATCCAGCAGTGTGCCCGACGGATCCAGATCCAACGTGATGGCCGTGCCTTCGTGCCAATAGGACGATACCTGCAGCATTGCTGGGCCCGACAGGCCCCGGTGGGTGAAGAGCATTGCCTCGTCGAACGACGTGCCGCCTGCTGACACGCGTACTGGCAGGGCGGTGCCGGCCAAGTCCGCAAAGCGCCCTTCTGGAAAGGTGAACGGCACTAAGCCCGCGCGCGTATCCGTCACTGCAAGCCCAAACTGGCGCGCGATATCATAGGAAAGGCCAGTCGCGCCCATTTTTGGGATCGATTTTCCGCCCGTTGCCAGCACCACGTTGCGGGCGGTGATGTTGTAGCGTGTGCCGTCGCGTTCGATCTGGGCATGGAAGGTGGCACCGTCATGGGTGAGGCCTGCCAGTGACGTTTGCAGCCACAGATCAGCCCCCGCGCGAGTCATTTCGGCGCGCAGCATGGCAACGATATCCTTGGCCGAATTTTCGCAAAACAGCTGTCCCAGCGTTTTTTCATGCCAAGCGATTCTGTAGGCGTCGACCAGCGCGATGAAATCCCACTGGGTATAGCGACCGAGGGCCGATTTGCAGAAATGCGGGTTGGCCGACAGAAAACTTTCAGGCGCAGTGTGCAGATTGGTGAAGTTGCAGCGCCCGCCGCCTGAGATACGGATCTTTTCGCCCGGCGCGCGGGCGTGGTCGATCACCAGCGTGCGACCAGCGCTATGCGCCGCGCACATCATGCCGGCCGCGCCGGCGCCTAAAATCAGCGTGTCTATCTGCATCCTGTCGCACTGCCTGATGGCGGCGGCGCGGTCAAGATCAGGTGAGATGCGCGGCTGCCTCGCTGCGGCGGCGCCGCGCGGTCGGCAGGATGTCTGCGGCTCTAGGCTTTGAAGGAAAAGCACATCAAAATTCTTGATGCATGGCACAGGTTTCCGCTTCAACGCGTGTCACGCATTGGTGGAGGGATGTTGGCGTTGGGCACGCCGGACGCGGAGCGCGACTAGCAGATGGTGGTTGTCCATCGCGGGCCGCACTGCCCCTTTTGCAAGAAATACCTGACGCAGCTTGAGGCGCTTTTGTCCAAGTTTCATGGGCTGGGCCTCTACATCTCGGATTCGCGCAGCGCCGCCGAGACGCACCGCCTGTTCCCGGAGTCGGCTCTTTTCATCGTCAACGACATGGGTGAGGTGCAGATCGCGTTCGTGTCGAACGCGCCTTTTGTTCGGCCTGATCTGGCGGTTATTGAGAGCGGTTTGGCTTTCATTTGCAGCAAAGACTGTCCTATTCGCAGCACGTATACCGGATGGGGCGGGGATGCGGGGCGTCAAACGAGGCTTTCCAGAGCTACCGCTAGCTGCTAGGGTATTCGCTAGACCCCGAAAAGGGGCAGTGTTCGAGGCAGAAGCGGCGGCTTAAAATGACAGAAATGGTCTATGGATCGGCACCCTTGCAGGATGTCGAGCCGGTCCTTCCCAAATGGTGGCGGACGATTGACAAATGGTCGATGTCCTGTGTGTTGATGCTATTTGGCGTCGGCCTCCTGCTTGGCTTTGCGGCGTCGCCGCCCCTAGCCGAAAAGAATGGGTTCGCCCCGTTTCATTATGTTCAGCGGCAGATGTTTTTTGGTGGGATAGCGATGATCGCCATGCTGCTGACATCGATGATGTCGCCGTTGCTGGTGCGGCGACTGGCCGTGATCGGGTTTCTGGCGGCACTTGTCGCGCTGATGCTGCTGCCGTTCCTTGGCACTGATTTCGGCAAGGGGGCGGTGCGCTGGTATTCGCTGGGCTTTGCCTCGGTCCAACCTTCCGAATTCCTCAAGCCTGGCTTTGTCGTGGCCGCTGCATGGATGATGGCAGCCAGCCGCGAGATCGGCGGCCCACCGGGCATGAGCTGGTCGTTCATATTGACGATAATCATCGTCGCTTTCCTCGCGCTTCAGCCTGATTTTGGGCAGGCAGCCTTGGTTCTGTTCGCTTGGGGCGTGATGTATTTCGTCGCCGGCGCGCCCATTTTGCTGTTGGCAGCAATGGCTGGGCTGGTCGTTCTGGCCGGTTCCTTCGCATATTCCAATTCCGAGCATTTCGCCCGCCGCATCGATGGATTTCTGTCGCCTGACGTTGATCCGACAACGCAGCTGGGCTTCGCCACAAATGCCATTCAAGAGGGCGGTTTTTTTGGTGTCGGCGTGGGCGAGGGCACGGTGAAGTGGTCGCTGCCCGACGCGCACACCGATTTTATCATCGCCGTCGCCGCCGAGGAATATGGGCTGGTGTTGGTCATGTGTATCATCGCGCTTTATACTACTGTTGTCGTGCGGTCGCTGATGCGGCTGATGCGGGAGCGGGATCCGTTTATCCGCCTCGCCGGCACGGGCCTTGCCTGCATCTTTGGCGTGCAAGCGATGATTAACATGGCTGTGGCTGTCAGGCTGCTGCCAGCCAAGGGCATGACGCTGCCATTTATCAGCTATGGCGGCTCGTCGCTGATCGCGGGCGGCATTGCGGTGGGGATGCTCTTTGCGTTCACCCGCTCGCGCCCGCAAGGCGAGATTGGAGACTTGATGAGAGGGCGCGCGCGATGAGCGGGAGCCATGAAAAGCGGCCCCTGATCGTGATGGCCGCTGGTGGCACTGGCGGCCATATGTTTCCCGCGCAATCGCTTGCCGAACATATGTTGCGCCAAGGATGGCGCGTGAAGCTGTGCACTGACGCACGTGGCGGGCGCTATACCGGCGGTTTTCCGCACACCACCGAGGTGGAGCAGATTGCCAGCGCCAGCTTTTCACGCGGCGGTCTGGCGGCCAAGGCGTTGGCGCCGTTTCGTATCCTTGGCGGCACGCTGGCCGCGACGTGGCGTATGCTGCGCGACAAGCCAGATGTCGTCATCGGCTTTGGTGGGTATCCGACCATTCCAGTGCTGTCAGCTGCGTGGCTGTTGCGCCTGCCGCGTGCTGTGCATGAGCAGAACGGTGTGCTAGGCTGGGTCAATCGCATCTTTGCACGCCGCGTCGATGCGGTCGCCTGCGGCACATGGCCCACCGATCTGCCCGAGGGCATCGAAGGCTATCATGTCGGCAACCCCGTGCGTGCCGCCGTGGCCGAGCGGGCAGGCGCCGGATATATCGCGCCGGGCGATTATCCCATGTCGATCCTCGTGATCGGGGGCAGTCAGGGCGCGCGCATCCTCAGTGACGTGGTACCACCCGCCATCGCCAGCCTGCCGATGGACGTGCTGCGCAACGTGCGGGTGGCGCATCAGGCGCGGGCCGCCGATCTGGACCGCGTCATCGAATACTATGCCGAGCAAGGCATTGACGCTGATGTGCGGGAGTTTTTCCGCGATGTGCCGACCCGGATGAGTGAGGCACAGCTGATCATCAGCCGCGCCGGCGCTTCTTCAGTTGCGGATATCGCGGTAATCGGGCGCCCCTCGATATTGATCCCCTATGCCGCCGCCACCGGCGATCACCAGAACGCCAATGCCCAAGAGTTGAAGTGCGCTGGCGCGGCCATCATCGTCCCAGAGAGCCGTCTTAACCATGCGGCACTTGCTGAGCAGATCGAGACGATCATGACCAATCCACGCGGCGCGAGCCAGATGTCGCGGGCGGCGCTGAGCTGCGCCATGCCGGACGCCACCAAAGATCTGGCGACGCTTCTCCAGACCATTGCGCAGAAAGGCACCGCCTAGATGAATCCAACGACCAAACTTCCCGGTGATGTCGGCCCTATCCACTTTGTTGGTATCGGCGGCATCGGCATGTCGGGCATCGCCGAGGTGCTGTTGAACCACGGTTACGTCGTGCAGGGATCCGACCTGAAGCGCAGCCCGCTGACTGACCGGTTGGAAGAAAACGGCGCGCTGATCTTCGAAGGCCAGCGCGCCGAAAACCTCGAGGGTGCAGAGGTCGTCGTCATTTCATCCGCGATCAAGCTGGGCAATCCTGAGCTGGACGAGGCCCGCAAGCGCGGCCTCCCCGTGGTCCGCCGCGCCGAGATGCTGGCCGAGTTGATGCGCCTGAAATCCAACATCGCAGTTGCCGGCACGCACGGCAAGACGACCACGACGACGATGGTCGCGGCCCTGCTGGACCATGGCCGGTTCGATCCCACGGTGATTAATGGCGGCATCATCCACGCTTATGGCAGCAACGCGCGGGTCGGCGGCGGCGAGTGGATGGTGGTCGAGGCCGACGAAAGTGACGGCACCTTCAACCGGCTGCCCGCTACCATCGCCATCGTCACCAATATCGATCCCGAGCATATGGATCACTGGGGCACAGAGGCCGCACTGCACAAAGGCTTTGAGGATTTCGTCAGCAATATTCCGTTCTACGGCCTCGCCGTGTGCTGCACCGATGATGTCGATGTGCAGACGCTGGTGGGCAAGATCACGGATCGCCGCGTCATCACCTATGGTTTTAACGCGCAGGCCGACGTGCGGGCGCTGAATCTGACCTATGCCAAGGGGATCGCGCATTTCGATATTGCGCTGCAATCGGAGGGCAAGGTGATTGAAGGCTGTATTTTGCCCATGCCGGGCGATCATAACGTGTCGAATGCGCTCAGCGCTGTCGCTGTCGCGCGGCACCTTGGCATGAAGACCGGTGAGATCCGCGATGCGCTGGCGGCCTTTGGCGGCGTCAACCGCCGCTTTACCCGTGTGGGCGAGGTGGACGGCGTGACTATCATCGATGATTATGGCCACCACCCGACCGAAATTTCAGCCGTACTCAAGGCCGCCCGCCACGCCACCGAGGGCCGCGTCATTGCCGTGCATCAGCCGCACCGCTACACGCGTCTGCACCACCACTTCGAGGATTTCTGCGCCTGTTTCAACGAGGCAGATGTCGTTGCTATCGCTCCCGTCTATGCGGCGGGCGAGGAGCCTGTCGCAGGCGCCAGCCGCGATGATCTGGTGGCTGGCCTGATCGACCGGGGCCACCGTGATGCCCATGCCATTGCGGGCGAAGAGGATCTGGCCAAACTGATTCACACCCATGCGCGCCCCGGCGACATGGTGGTGTGCCTTGGCGCCGGTACGATCAGCGGCTGGGCCAATCGCCTGCCGGACGCTCTCAAGATTTCGTCACTGCAGGAAGGATAGACCATGCCGATTTCGCTGATACTGGCCTGTCTCTGGGCGCTGAGCGCCAACCTCTTGGCGATGACGCCCAGCCGGGACAAGCATTGGCGCGCCGCCTATGTGCTGATTGGTATTGGTATTCCGATCATTGGCTATGTGACGTATCAGACTGGGCCTCTGATGGGATTTGTGTGTTTGATGGCGGCCATGTCGATCCTGCGCTGGCCTGTTGTCTATCTTTGGCGCTGGCTGCGCCGCGCGGGACCGGGGGGCGGATCGGGAAATGGTCCTGGAAATGGGCCGGGGCTGGCTGAAGATTGATATGATGGGTACATCGCGATGACTGGGCTGCCGTCTCTTCTGACCCTTTTTATGATTGCGGCGTTCTGCATTGGCGGGGCCGTCTTTTCTCGTACCGCAGTGCGCAGACCCAGCTACGTGGCATTAATCGGCTGGGGCCTTTGTGGCGCGGTCGTCATGGCGCTGGGCTGGGCGGCGTGTATGATGCAAGCGCCGCCGCGCGTGGCGATCTTTACTGGTGTGATTCTGCCTGTTTGGTTGATGGGGGGTCTCATAGGGATGATCGCGGGGCTGATCTTGCGGGCTTTGCGCACATGAGCGCGCCAAAGCCCTCCCCAGCGATGCCCACACCCCGAGGTCGGCTGACGCCCCAGCGCGTGCTGGCGGACCTGACATGGCTGCGCGTCGGCGGGCCTGCCGACTGGCTGTTTCAGCCGGCGGATGAGGCGGATCTGGCTGCGTTTCTAGCCGCGCTGAACCCGTCCATCGCAGTTTTTCCGATGGGGGTGGGCAGCAACCTGATTGTGCGAGACGGCGGTCTGCGCGCGGTGGTGATCCGGCTTGGGCGCGGTTTTAACGGCATTGAGGTGGAGGGTACGCGCGTGACTGCAGGTGCGGCCGCGCTCGATGCGCATGTGGCCCGCCGCGCGGCTGAGGCGGGTACTGACTTGACTTTTCTGCGTACCATTCCCGGCGCCATCGGTGGCGCACTGCGCATGAATGCGGGCTGCTATGGTCGCTATACGGCGGACGTTTTCGTCTCGGCGCGAGCTGTCACGCGGCAGGGGCAGATCGTAACGCTCACGGCGTCTGATCTGAATTTCCGATACCGGCAGACCGACCTGCCGGAGGGCTGGGTGCTGATCGAGGCTACGTTCGAGGCGCCGTGGGGCGAGCCCGCCGAACTGGCCGCGCGCATGACCGCGCAGCTAAAGAAACGCGACGAGACGCAGCCGACCAAGGACCGTACAGCGGGCAGCACTTTTGCAAACCCGGCTGGGTTCAGCAGCACGGGTGCGGCGGATGATACCCACGAGTTGAAGGCCTGGAAGGTGATCGACGACGCGGGGATGCGCGGCGTCCGTCGCGGTGGCGCTCAGATGAGCCCGATGCACCCGAATTTTCTGGTCAATACCGGGGGCGCGACAGCCGCCGATCTAGAAGGTTTAGGCGAAGACGTGCGAGAAAAGGTTTTTCAAACCAGCGCAATAGAGTTACAGTGGGAAATCATAAGGGTCGGCGATCCGGCCCCTTGATCCGGATGCTACAGCCGATATCTATGAAAATAGAGTTGCCAACGACCCGATACTAATAAGAGCAGGGTTGGCAACGACCCGATACCAACAAAAACAGGGCCGACAACGGCTGGATACCAGAAAAACAGGGCCGATAACGGCCTGGGACATTGAGGCAGATCGGTGGTTCGTTCGAGCAGAACAAACCCCAAAGTCGCGGTAATACTGGGTGGCCCGTCGTCAGAACGCGATGTGTCACTATCAAGCGGGCGTGAATGCGCCGCCGCGCTGAGGGATGAAGGCTACGATGTAGCCGTGGTGGACGCTGGCGCGGACCTCGCCCAAAACCTGTCCGAAATCGCACCTGACGTTGTCTTCAACGCCCTCCATGGCCGCTGGGGCGAGGACGGCTGTGTGCAGGGCATGTTGGAATGGTTGCGCATCCCCTATACCCATTCGGGCGTTTTGTCCTCGGCGTTGGCGATGGACAAGGAGGCAACAAAAACTGCCTACCGCGCGGCCGGATTGCCCGTGATGCCGAGTATTTTGGCCAATAAATCAGATGTTAGCGCCGCCCATCCGATGCAGCCGCCCTATGTGATTAAGCCCTATAACGAGGGTTCCTCCGTTGGTGTTTATATCGTGCATGAGGCCGCGAACGGCCCTGCGCAACTGTCGGATGACATGCCGGACCGCGTCATGGTCGAGGCCTACGCGCCGGGCCGCGAGCTGACCACCACCGTCGTCGGCGACCGTGCGCTGACCGTGACCGACATCGTAACCGATGGCTGGTATGATTATTCGGCCAAATACGAGGTTGGCGGATCGCGTCACATCGTGCCGGCCGAGATCCCGCAAGACATCTTCGATCTGTGCATGGATTACGCTTTGCGCGCGCATGTCGCCCTTGGATGCCGGGGCCTCAGCCGCACCGATTTTCGCTGGGATGAGGCGCGCGGCCAGGCGGGTTTGATCCTGCTCGAGACGAACACGCAGCCGGGCATGACGCCCACGTCGCTCAGCCCCGAACAAGCGCAGGCAACGGGCATGACCTTTGGTGCGCTCTGCCGCTGGATGGTGGAGGACGCATCATGGGACAGGTAAGCGCAAAGCACGATCCCGCGCCGTCGCTCTGGGCCTACCGGATGCAGCGCGTGATGCTGACGCCAATGTATCGCCGGATGCTGCGTTTCGGCATTCCGTTCTGCCTCAGCTTTGGTGTCGGGATGTGGTATCTGTCTGATCCCGCTGTGCAGCAGCGCATCACTCTGGCCGCGACCGATATTCGCCACCAGATCCAGACGCGCCCTGAATTCATGGTCAAGTTGATGGCGGTCGAGGGTGCCAGCGACCGCGTTGCCGAAGAGGTACGGGAGAGCTTTGCCTATACGCTTCCTGCCAGCTCGTTTGATATGGATCTGGATGCTGTGCGTGCCGCGGTTGAGGGAATCCCCGCCGTCGCCGCTGCCGCTGTTCGCGTCCGGCAGGGCGGGGTTCTAGAAATCCGCATCACCGAGCGAACGCCCGCTGCGCTGATCCGTGTTCCGGGTGGCCTGATCGTGGTCGATGAGATGGGCGTCGCGCTGGATGCCGCCGCACATCGCGGCGAGCGCCCAAATCTGCCCGTCCTGACCGGCCCGGGCGCCGAGGATGCCGTGGCCGAGGCGCTGGCGATCCGTGCTGCAGCTGCACCGCTGGCCGGGCGCTTACGCGGCTTTGTGCGGATGGGTGAACGGCGCTGGGACGTGGTGTTGGACAGGGGCCAACGCATCATGCTGCCCACGATCGATCCGGTTCGCGCGCTTGAGCGTGTGATCATTCTGGGCGAGGCGCAGGATATGCTGGAACGCGACATCGCGGCAGTGGACATGCGTCTGGCCGACAGGCCGACGCTGAGAATGAAAGAGCGCGCTATGGGCGAATGGTGGCGGGCGAAAAATATGAAGTCAGGGACGAGCGCAGAATGATCGAACTTTATGAATCCCAGCGCGCGATGCGCAACATGCGCCGCACCGCGATGCAGCGGGGCGTTGTCGCAGTCTTGGACGTGGGCACGTCCAAGATCGCGTGCCTTGTCCTGCGGTTCGACGGCACACCGGCCCGGCGTGACGATGGCATGGGCGCGATGGCTGGTCAGGCGGGCTTTCGCGTCATCGGCGCGGCGACCACACGCTCGCGTGGGGTGCGCTTTGGCGAAATCGACGCGATGGCTGAAACGGAGCGCGCCATCCGCACCTCTGTTCAGGCAGCGCAAAAGATGGCTAACATGCGCGTCGATCACGTCATCGCGTGTTTCTCAGGCGCGTCGCCGCGCAGTTATGGCCTTGCCGGGCAGGTTGAGTTGGAAGATCATATGGTATCGGAGCAGGATGTCAGCCGCGTGCTGTCCTCGTGCGAGGTGCCTGATTTTGGCGAGGGCCGCGAGGTGCTTCATGCGCAGCCTGTGAACTTTGCACTCGACCATCGCTCGGGGTTGATTGATCCGCGTGGGCAGATGGGCAATTCGCTGAGCACGGACATGCATATGCTGACCGTGGACAGCGCCGCCATCCAGAACCTTGCGCATTGCGTCAAGCGCTGCGACCTGGAACTCGCTGGCGTTGCCAGCTCGTCCTATGTCAGCGGCATTTCCAGCCTTGTTGAGGACGAGCAGGAGCTGGGCGCCGCCTGTATCGATCTGGGCGGCGGTAGTGCCGGTATCTCAATCTTTATCAAGAAACATATGATCTATTGCGATAGCGTCCGCATGGGCGGCGAGCATGTGACCAGCGATATTTCGATGGGCCTATCGATCCCCACGGCCACGGCCGAGCGGATCAAGACATTCTACGGCGGCGTCGTCGCCACCGGAATGGATGACCGCGAGATGATCGAGATTCACGGTGATACTGGCGATTGGGACCATGACCGTCGCAGTGTCAGCCGCGCTGAACTGATCGGCATCATGCGCCCACGTGTCGAGGAAATCCTCGAAGAAGTGCGCGCGCGTCTCGACGCCGCTGGCTTTGACAGCCTGCCCAGCCAGCAGATTGTCCTGACCGGTGGTGGCAGCCAAATCCCCGGCCTCGACGGACTGGCCAGCCGCATCCTTGGCCAGCAGGTGCGCCTTGGCCGCCCGCTGCGGGTGCATGGTTTGCCGCAGGCGGCGACAGGCGCAGGATTTGCATCAGCTGTGGGCATGTGCCTGTTCGCGGCGAACCCGCAGGACGAATGGTGGGACTTTGAACTGCCTGTTGATCGCTACCCTCAGCGGTCACTGAAACGGGCAGTAAAATGGTTCAGAGATAACTGGTAGACGCAATATGCTGTAGAATCGGCAAAATATCGCGAAAATACGCGAAAAACTGGCTATATTTGGTGGTCAATTTGTGTTTTTTAGGTGACGATCTGGGATATGCGCGTTATTAATGAGTATTAAGGCAGTAAAAATGGCCCGCGAATGTGGGCGCAAGCACAGGCGGACAGAGCAATGACATTGAATCTCACCATGCCCGGACGCGAAGATCTGAAGCCCCGGATCACCGTTTTCGGCGTCGGCGGCGCAGGCGGCAACGCGGTCAATAACATGATCGAAAAGCAGCTGGATGGTGTCGATTTCGTCGTTGCTAACACGGATGCACAAGCGCTCCAGCAGTCGAACGCAAAGAGCCTCATTCAGCTGGGCGTGAAGGTCACTGAGGGCTTGGGCGCGGGCGCCCGTGCATCGGTCGGCGCAGCGGCCGCAGAGGAAAGCATCGAACAGATTGTCGATCATCTAGCGGGGGCGCATATGTGCTTTATCACCGCTGGCATGGGCGGCGGCACCGGAACAGGCGCTGCGCCGATCATCGCGCAGGCTGCCCGTGAGTTGGGTGTTCTGACCGTTGGCGTCGTGACCAAGCCTTTTCAGTTCGAGGGTGGTAAGCGGATGAAGCAGGCCGAGGACGGTGTCGAGGCGCTGCAAAAGGTCGTTGATACGCTGATCATCATCCCGAACCAGAATCTTTTCCGTCTGGCCAATGAGAAAACCACGTTCACCGAGGCGTTTTCGATGGCCGACGATGTGCTCTATCAGGGCGTCAAGGGTGTGACAGACCTGATGGTCCGTCCGGGCCTCATCAACCTCGATTTTGCCGATGTTCGCGCAGTGATGGACGAAATGGGCAAGGCGATGATGGGCACAGGCGAGGCCGAGGGCGAGAACCGCGCTATTCAGGCCGCCGAGAAGGCAATCGCGAACCCGCTGCTCGACGAAATCAGCCTCAAGGGCGCCAAGGGTGTTCTGATCAACATAACTGGTGGCACAGACTTGACCCTGTTCGAACTGGACGAGGCCGCGAATCGTATCCGCGAAGAAGTGGATTCCGAAGCGAATATCATAGTCGGCTCCACGATGGACCCGTCGATGGAAGGCATGATGCGCGTCAGCGTCGTGGCGACAGGCATCGACGCCGCACCCGCCAACCGGGAACTTCCGGTGCCGCGCCGGTCGCTGGCCGAACCGCTACGCCAGCACAGCGTACTTGAGGCTCGCGATGTGCGGGTCGAGCCAGCACGCCCGGCCGCTGCTGCGCTTGTGCAGCCGCCCGAGCCAGTTGCGGTCCGTGCTGAAGAGCCGTCGCTGTTCACCTCGCTGGAGGCCGAGCGTGCCGCCGCCGAAGATCAGATGGAGGACATCTTTGAGCCGCGCGAAGAGCGTTATCAGCCTGCCGCGCAGGTAGGTGATAATCTGCCGCCCCCCGCCTACGCCCCACGCGGAGACGACGAGGAAGAAGATCTGGACGCGTTTGTCGCGCCCCGCGCACCGGCTGCAGGCATGCCATCGCCGGAGGCGCTGGCGCGTCTTCACAGCGCCGTCGGCAATGCTGCATCACGCCGTCCCGAGGGGGCGCAGACGCCCCAAGCACGAGCCGCTGCGCAGCAAACGCATCAAGCCCAGCCCCAACAGGCGTCCGAGCGTCCGCGCTTTGGGATCAATTCGCTGTTGAACCGCATGACCGGCCACGCAGCCGAGGGCGTAGCGTCAGCGCCGCGCCAGCAGCCCAGCGTTCAAGCGCAGCAGCCTGCTCGGATCGAGCCTGAGGATGACCGCGACGAGCAGATCGAGATCCCTGCGTTCTTGCGTCGTCAGGCCAACTGATCGACGGGGTCGAATGGCCGTCACAAGATCCTAAAAGATCGCCCTCGGGCGGTCTTTTTTCTGTGATGGGTGCAGCAAAGTTTAGATCGCAATCAATTGATATAATGGAGTAATTTTTCGTTAGGCGAAATTTCGCCAGTCCTGTGATCGCCATGTTTCAAACCGTTGCAAAGATTGAGTTGAGCCTTGGGTGCGGCCCCCCTAGTTCTGTGAGTAGCGCTGCCTCTCTGGTCGCTAGACCAATCACCGAAGAGATCAAATTGCAAAACACGGTATCATCCCCAATCACGTTCGACGGTGTCGGCCTTCACTCGGGCCGCCCCGCGCGTCTGGTGATCCGCCCCGCGGGCGCTGATATGGGTATCGTATTTCGGCGTCTTGATTGCATGGACCGTGCTGGCGATGCCAGCGGCGCCGACATCCCGGCACGTTGGGATCTTGTGCATCAATCACCGCTTTGCACCCGTTTGGAAAACGTGCAGGGCGTTCAGATTTCCACGGTCGAGCATGTGATGGCAGCACTAATGGGCTGTGGTATTCACAATGCATTGGTTACCGTCGATGGCCCCGAAGTGCCAATCCTAGATGGTAGCTCTATCGCGTTTGTGCGGGGTATCCTGACGACTGGTGTGTGGCGCCTCAATCGACCGGTGCGTGCGTTGCGTGTGATGCGCCCCGTTGAGGTGCGCCGCGGTGATGCATGGGCACGTCTGACGCCAAACGATACCCTGACGATCGAATTCGACATCGACTTTGATGACGCCGCAATCGGCGTCCAGAAGAAGGTGCTGAACATGGCCAATGGCAGCTTCGTGCGCGAGCTTAGCAGTAGTCGAACCTTCTGTCGCAAGTCGGACGTTGACGCGATGCGTGCCAGCGGTCTGGCGCTGGGCGGCTCGCTGGAAAACGCCGTTGTCGTGGACGGCGCGCAGATCCTTAGCCCCGGCGGTTTGCGTCACCGGGACGAGGCCGTGCGCCACAAGATGTTGGATGCGCTGGGCGATCTGGCCTTGGCCGGTGCGCCGCTGCTAGCGCATTACCACGGCTTCAAGGCCGGTCACGCTTTGACTAACGATCTGCTGCGCGCGCTCTTTGCACAGCCGGGTGCGGTGGACTGGGTGACCTGCGACGCCGCTCTAGCCGCTCAGTTGCCAGGCGCAGGCGTACATTGGGCCGAAGTGCCCGAAGTCGCCTGACCCTGCCTAACGCCGTTTTCTTATCACTCAAGCTCCCGTTTTCCGGCCTTATTCCGTGCTGGCACCGGCGTTCCTATTGGGCTACAAACCGACCAGAGACGAGGAAGGGCATATCAGGCATGGCGTTTGGCAGACAGGGCGCGGCATGGCGCGCACAACTGGTGGCAGGACGTGCGGTACGGCGCGCGTCCAAGGCAGCCGGTATGCTTCTTTTAACGACGGCGTTGGCATCTTGCAGTGGCATTACCGGTAAGGTTGAGCGCGGTGATGTCGATTATGAAAACTACACCGCCCAGCAGATATTTGAGCGTGGTGAGTTTGATCTGACCGAGAACATGCCTGCGCTGGCGGCCCAGAGCTTTGCCGAAATTGAGCGCCTCTATCCCTATTCTGATTTGACCAAGCGCGCTGTTATCATGCAGGCCTACTCCTACCACCGCGACCGCGATTACGAGGCCAGCCGGAGTGCTGCGCAGCGCTATATCGACTTCTACCCGACGGATGAGGACGCGGCTTATGCGCAATATCTGCTCGCGCTCAGCTATTATGACCAGATTGACGAAGTGGGCCGCGATCAGGGCCTGACTTTTCAGGCGCTGCAATCGCTGCGCAAGGTGATCGAGGTCTATCCCGACAGCGAATATGCCCGCGCTTCGATGTTGAAGTTTGACCTGGCTTTCGACCATCTGGCCGCCAAGGAGATGGAGGTTGGGCGCTACTACCTGCGCCGCGATCACTTTACGTCGGCAATCAACCGGTTCCGTGTCGTCGTCGAGGATTTCCAGACGACGTCGCAGACTGCCGAGGCGCTGCACCGTCTGGTCGAGGCCTATGTTTCGTTGGGCCTGACAGATGAGGCGCAGACGGCCGGCGCGATCCTTGGCTATAACTTTCGCTCAACCAGCTGGTACGAGGACAGCTATGAGCTGCTGACGCAACGCGGACTCGCCCTTGAGGCGCGCGGCGACAGTTGGCTGGCGCAGGTGTATCGCCAGATGATCAAGGGCCAGTGGCTGTAGCGCGCGCTAGGGCTGGTGACCGCCCGACCCACCCGAGAGGGCACGGGCTTTTTCCGTTTTCCCTAAGGCAAACGAAACCCAAGAAGGCCCCAAGCGATGCTGCGCAGTCTTGATATCCGCGATATGCTGATCATCGACCGGTTGGAACTGTCGTTCCAGCCGGGTCTGAACGCGCTCACCGGCGAGACGGGTGCAGGCAAGTCGATCCTTCTGGACAGTCTTGGCTTCGTGCTAGGCTGGCGTGGCCGGGCCGAACTGGTGCGCCGTGGCGCAGAACAGGGCGAAGTCACAGCGGTGTTCGATTTGCCCGAAGGTCACGCCGCCTATGCCGTGCTGGAGGAGGCCGGATTGCCCGGCGGCGAAGAGCTGATCCTGCGCCGCATCAATACCGCTGAGGGCCGCAAGACAGCATGGGTCAACGACCGCCGGTGTTCTGGTGAGGTGTTGCGTAACCTCAGCGAGACGCTGGTCGAATTGCATGGACAGCATGACGATCGGGGGCTGCTGAACGCACGCGGCCATCGCGCATTGCTGGATGAGTACGGCCAGACAGAGTCCCTGCGCAGCGATGTGCGCGCCGGATGGGCTGCCCGGCAGACCGCGCACAAGGCGCTGGCCAAGGCCGAAGCGGCGCTGGCGGCCGTGCGTAGCGAAGAGGAATATCTGCGCCACGCGGTTGCCGAAATGCGCGCCCTGTCACCCGAGCCGGGCGAGGATGCCGCACTGGATGCGCACCGCCGCATGATGCAGGCCGCCGAGAGAGTGCGCGCCGATATCACCAAGGCAGCGGCAGCCCTTGGTGGCAACGGTGCCGAAGGTGCTGCTGGCGATGCGCTGCGCTGGCTTGAAGATGCTGGCGCGCAGGTCGATGGCCAGCTGGAGGCGCCCATTGCCGCCCTTGGCCGCGCAATGGTCGAGTTGGATGAGGCCGTGCGCGGTGTCGAGAATTGCCTCGAGGCGCTGGCCTTTAACCCCGTTGATCTGGAGGATACCGAGGAGCGCCTCTTTGCGATTCGTGCGTTGGCACGCAAACATGATGTAGTGGCTGATGATCTGGGCACTTTCGCCGAAGGGCTGGAGGCGCGGCTGGCCGCTCTGGATGCCGGCGACGCCGAACTGGAGCAGCTGCGCGCCGATCTCAAAGCAGCGAGCAAGGTGTTTGACGATGCCGCCTCCACCCTCAGCGCCGCGCGGTTTGAGGCGGCGGGGCGGCTGGACACAGCCGTGATGGCCGAGCTTGCACCGCTGAAGATGGAGCGCGCGGTGTTCGAGACGACGATGAATGAGGTGCCGCCTGGCCTCAACGGTATTGACGAGGTTGCCTTTCGCGTCGCGACCAATCCCGGCGCACCGTCTGGTCCACTGGCCAAGATCGCATCTGGCGGCGAACTGAGCCGATTTCTACTGGCGCTCAAGGTCTGCCTGACCGGCAGCCAGCCGGGCCTGACAATGATCTTCGATGAGATCGATCGCGGTGTGGGCGGCGCGACCGCCGATGCGGTGGGCCGCCGTCTGGCGGATCTGGCCGAAGGTGGCCAGGTGCTGGTTGTTACGCACAGCCCCCAAGTCGCGGCCCTCGCCGCCCATCATTGGCGCGTCGAAAAGCGCGTCGAGGACGACATGACACTATCGACGGTAACCCCGTTGGGCGCCGAGCAGCGCGTGGACGAGATCGCCCGCATGCTCTCTGGCGATCAGATCACGCCCGCCGCCCGCGCCGCAGCAGAGGCGTTGATGGGCGTTTAGCTCTCTCTGCATTTTTTCTGGACTGTAGAGAGAAACGATAGCAAACATGCCCTTACCATAACGTGCCCTTACCATAATGGGCGAACGGCACCCGACCCTTAGCGCATACCCATGGCAAACGACCTTAACTCAAGGCAGCTAGGATTGCGTCCAGCCCATCAGTCAGTGCGGCAGGGCCGGGTTGCAGGATCAGCGGCGCCTTGATTTCGTGAATGCTGCCGTTCTTTACGGCGGGAATGGCGTCCCAGCCGGGCCGTGCTGCGATCTTTTCTGGCCGCAGTTTCTTGCCGCACCAAGAGCCGATGATGACATCGGGCCGCGCGGCGATCACCTGCGCCGCAGTGACAAAACGGTCCTTGGCTGCTGGCTGTAGTGCCTGTTCGGGAAAGGCCTCGCGCCCGCCTGCGATTTCGATCAGTTCCGAAACCCAGCGGATACCCGAGATCATCGGCTCGTCCCATTCCTCGAAATAGACGACGGGCCGCGTCTGCGTGCTGGCGCGCGCCGCAACCTCGGCCAACCGCGCCTCATAGCCGGCGGCAAGGGACTCGGCGCGTTCTGCCGCACCCGTCAGCGCCCCAAGCGAGCGGATCATGGCAAGTATCCCGGCCACGCTGCGTTGGTTATAGCCCACCACCATCACTCCCTCTCGCAGGAGTGCTGCGGCGATGTCGGCCTGCAGGTCTGAAAAGGTCAGCACCAGATCTGGCGCGAGGCCCATGATCTTGGGGATGTCGGCAGAGGTAAACGCTCCGACGCGCGGCTTTTCGCGGCGAACGCGGGCGGGGCGTACCGCATAGCCGGTCACGCCCACGATGCGATCCTCCTCACCCAGCAGATAGAGTGTCTCGACCGTTTCTTCTGTCAGGCAAACGATGCGCTGCGGTGGGAAAGCCTGCATGATGCGCAATCCTTTTGTGGCGACGACCGCGGAATAAAATATTACCGCCCTTGCTAGCGTTGGTCGAGGCTCAATATGCGAGCCGGTCAGGGTTTTATCTTGGCAAAATATCCATTCGGCGCGCGTCAGACCAGCCGCGACGTCTCGACGGCAGCACGCACGAAATCGCTAAAGAGTGGATGGGGTGCGAAGGGTTTGGATTTTAGCTCGGGATGGAACTGTACGCCTATGAACCATGGATGATCAGCCCATTCCACGATCTCGGGCAGGCGTCCGTCAGGGGACATGCCGGAAAACCGCAGGCCATGCTCCTCCAGCTTTTTGCGATACTTGGTGTCCACCTCATAGCGGTGGCGGTGGCGTTCTTCGATTGTCGTGGTGCCGTAGATCTCTGCGACGCGGCTGCCTTCTTTGAGGGTGGCGTCATAGGCACCAAGGCGCATGGTGCCGCCCTTGTGGTCGCTGACCTTGCGCTTGACCTTGGCGTTGCCCTGCACCCATTCTTTGAGGTGGTAGACGACAGGTTCGAAGCGCTTGCGGCCGGCCTCGTGGTCAAATTCTTCTGAACCGGCAGTGGCCATCCCTGCGACGTTGCGGGCGGCCTCAATCACGGCCAGTTGCATTCCAAGGCAGATGCCCAAGTAGGGGATTTTGCGCAGTCGTGCGAACTGGGCCGCCTTGATCTTGCCCTCCGTGCCACGCTCACCAAAGCCGCCGGGCACGAGGATGGCGTGGAATCCCTCCAGATGCGGGGCGGGATCTTGGGTATCGAACACCTCTGCGTCGACCCATTCGACATTGACCTTGACCCGGTTGGCTATGCCGCCGTGGATCAGCGCCTCCTTGATGGATTTGTAAGCGTCCTCCAGTTGGACGTATTTGCCGACGATGGCGATGTTGACCTCGCCATCGGTGTTGTAGATGCGCTCGGCTACGTCCTGCCAGATGGTCAGGTCGGGTCGCGGGGCGGGCGATATCTGGAATGCATCCAAAACGGCTTGATCCAGGCCCTCGCGGTGATATGCCAGCGGTGCTTCGTAGATGGATTTCAGGTCATACGCAGCGACGACATCCTCTTTGCGCACGTTGCAGAAGAGGGCGATTTTCTCGCGTTCCTTTTCAGGAATCGGATGCTCTGACCGGCAGACAAGGATGTCGGGCGCGATACCGATCGACTGCAATTCCTTGACGCTATGCTGGGTTGGCTTTGTCTTTAGCTCGCCCGAAGCGGCCAGATAGGGCAGTAGGGTCAGGTGCATGAAAATGCATTGCCCGCGTGGCTGGTCATGGCTGAACTGTCGGATCGCCTCGAAAAACGGCAGGCCTTCGATATCGCCCACGGTGCCGCCGATCTCGCAGAGCATGAAATCGACCTCATCCTCGCCGATATGAAGGAAATCCTTGATCTCGTTGGTGACGTGCGGAACGACCTGAATCGTCTTGCCAAGGTAATCGCCTCGGCGCTCCTTTTCCAACACGTTTGAGTAGATGCGGCCCGAACTGACACTATCAGTCATGCGGGCAGGCACGCCGGTGAACCGTTCGTAATGGCCCAGATCAAGATCCGTCTCCGCGCCGTCATCGGTGACGAACACCTCGCCATGCTCAAACGGCGACATCGTGCCGGGATCGACGTTCAGGTAGGGGTCCAGCTTGCGCAGGCGCACAGAGAATCCGCGCGCTTGAAGCAGCGCACCCAAGGCTGCAGATGCCAGACCCTTGCCGAGAGATGAGACGACACCGCCGGTGATAAAGATGTAACGTGCCATATCTGGCTGTCCCCCCGTGTTCTGGACTGCGTTCATGGGCCACAAAAATGGGACCGAAAATTGTGCCGATCCGGTCTCAGAAAACCGCGGCACCACGGGGTTTGAGTTATAAAGGAATCGATGCGTGCGCGCAACCGCGCCGCAATATACTGATTGGCCAATTAGGTGCGACCACAGACTTGTGCGTGATCAGTCGGCTGTCGGCAGAACTGGTGCATCGTCTCCGGCCGCGGGCGGCAAGGTGGCGTCAAAGCTGCCATCCTCGGACTGTTCGTCGCGCGCTGGCGCGTCGGTCAGTCTGTCAAGAACCGAGGAGCCTGCCGAGTTGCTGGCCGCGATTACCGTCAGCACCATCGAGGTGCAAATGAACGCGCCGGCGAGGATCCATGTCAGCTTGCCCATCGCTGTGCCTGATGAACGGCCTGCGACACGGCCACCGCCGCCGCCGCCGCCCATGCCCAGCCCGCCCCCTTCGGAGCGTTGCAAAAGCACTGCGCCGATCAGCGAGAGTGCTAGAAGTAGATGGACGATGAGTACGACGTTTTCCATGGAGCGGCCTGCCGGATAGAGAAATCTGAAAATCTGCTTTGGTATCTAGGGAATTTCGTGCGCCCCTGCAACCCGGCATCGCGGCCGGCGTCGCGGTAAGCGCAGACAGATGCCTAGTCGCCAACATCATCCATGTCGGACTGCCCCGACAGGCGGCGGCGCACATGGCTCCAGCTTAGCCCAATACCAAGGACGAGCGACAGCGCCACCAGCGCTAGCCAGACAATTTGCGAGGTATCGCGCAAGGCCAGAAGGCCGTAGTCGTGAAGCACCCATAGCCCGGCCGCCGTGATCGCCAGCACCATCGTCATGCCGACCCCCCCAATCGAGCGCAGCGTCGCGCGTATGTAAATGACGTAAAAAACTAATAAGACCAGACCGACCAGCACAACTAGCGGGAGCTGCGCGGTATAGGTATCGCGCGCCCACATCACGTAATTCCACGGCGTTGGGTTGAACGTGGCAGCCAGCAGGGCGAAGGCAATTAGTCAGCGCAGCGCGAATCCCATTAGCATCTCCTTAAATCAACCGCGCCCTCTACGTGCGGTATAGCGGCGGCGCCTGTCCAGTGCCGCGCGCGATTTAGAGGTTTCGCCCCCCGACAGGCGCGGCTATACCCGGCGCGGGTTTTACCAAACAGTTAAGAGGTCCGGCATGGCAAACGTGGTCGTCGTGGGCGCCCAGTGGGGCGACGAAGGCAAAGGCAAGATCGTCGATTGGCTGAGCGAGCGGGCGGATGTGATCGCTCGGTTTCAGGGTGGGCACAATGCCGGCCATACGCTGGTCGTGGATGGCAAGGTTTACAAGTTAAACGCGTTGCCCTCTGGGGTGGTCCGCGGTGGCAAGCTGTCTGTTATCGGCAATGGCGTCGTGCTGGACCCTTGGCATTTGGTGGCCGAAATCGCCAAGATCCGTGAGCAGGGGGTCGAGATCAGCCCAGAGACGCTTATGATCGCCGAGAACACGCCACTGATCTTGCCGATTCACGGCGAACTGGACCGCGCCCGCGAGGAGGCGTCCAGCAAGGGCACCAAGATAGGCACAACCGGACGCGGCATCGGCCCCGCTTATGAAGATAAGGTTGGGCGCAGGTCGGTTCGTGTGGCTGATCTGGGCGATCACGCAACATTGGAGGCGCGGGTGGACCGCGCGTTGCAGCATCACGATCCGCTGCGCAAGGGGTTGGGTATAGAGCCAATCGATCGCGATGCGCTGGTCCAGCAACTTAAGGATATCGCACCAGAGATCTTGCAATATGCCGCCCCGGTCTGGAAGGTGCTGAACGATAAGCGCAAGGCGGGTAAGCGGATCCTGTTCGAGGGCGCGCAGGGTGCGCTCTTGGATATCGACTTTGGCACCTATCCTTTTGTCACGTCGTCCAACGTGATCGCAGGGCAGGCGGCCACGGGCGTCGGCGTTGGCCCAGGCGCGATTAATTATGTGTTGGGCATCGTTAAGGCATATACCACCCGCGTCGGTGAGGGTCCGTTTCCGACCGAGCTGCACGACGAGAACGGTCAGCGATTGGGCGAGCGGGGCCATGAATTTGGTACGGTCACGGGCCGAAAACGGCGCTGCGGCTGGTTCGATGCCGCCCTCGTGCGCCAGACCTGCGCTACCTCTGGTGTCAAGGGCATCGCCCTGACGAAACTGGACGTACTGGATGGGTTTGAGACGCTGCGCATCTGCATCGGCTACGAGCTGGATGGCGAGGTGTTGGATTATTTGCCGACTGCTGCGGACCGGCAGGCACGCTGCATGCCGATCTATGAGAATATGCCGGGCTGGTCTGAGTCGACCGAAGGCGCGCGCAGCTGGGCCGAGCTGCCGGCCGGCGCCATCAAATATGTGCGCCGCGTCGAGGAGTTGATCGAGTGCCCTGTCGCGCTACTCTCCACCTCTCCTGAGAGAGAGGATACGGTGTTGGTCACCGATCCATTCGCGGACTGAGGCGGACTATAGAGGAGGATGACATGACACTTAGCTACAAGGCGCGCCGGCGGTGGTCTCTCGTCATTCTGCTGATAGGGCTGCCGGTCTATATTGTGGCCGCGATCAGTTTGATCGCTTGGCTGCCGAGTATTCCCGGCTGGGCTACGTTTATGGTCTATGTCATCGTCGGCTTTGCCTGGATGGTGCCACTGAAGTTTGTCTTTCTCGGGATTGGCCAAGCCGATCCCGATGCGCCCCACCCTGAGGATGCCGCGCGCTGAGGTCGCGGGATTTGGATATTTGGACCAAGAAAAAGCACGGGAAGCATGACGATACCTGTGGCGCATATTTTGCGCGCCTCATTGCCAGTCGATGCCGTGACGATTGCATCGACATCCCACTGCGCGCTGCGGGCGCGCTGAACGATTAGGCAATGCCGTAGGATCGCAGAGCCTTCTTTGAATCGGCTTCCGGCACATTCAATCATCTGCTGTAGGGCGATCTGACATGGCTTGCTGATCCAGACGGCGGTGCGCCGCCAGATGCGGCAATCACGGATCGTGCCGGCATAATCTCGGCGTGGGCGACTTCCGCATCGCGAGAGCGCAGACCGACAAGTGCATCCCTAGTTGCACCGGCCAGCAAGAGCCCGTGGCACTCGCTGGCGACATCACCGGTATTCCAGCGCGATTAACGCGCTTTTGATGCCTCGCATGGGATTGTCGGTGTTTGTCAAAGGTGTTGTCCGCCGACTTCATGCGGCGTCTCTTATTTCATCGACGCGGGATTTGCGTTCAGGGTTGGGCCAAACGGGTCCGGCTGGTTGACAGATACGGGTTTTGCCTGACCAGCGTTCCAGTTTTTGCGCCCGTGCATTTGCATAGAGAATGGTGCGGCTGGCGAGCGTTGCGCGATCATGGCCCGCGTGGCGCGCATTCAGCGTGACGAAGCGGATGGCGCTGTGGAGGTGCTCGCCGTTGTACCAACCGACGAAGGTTTGCACCCAAGGTTGAGCACCGGCCTTGGTGGCAAAGCCCTTGGTTGGCCATTCCGGGCGATACTTGCCGGTTCGGAATAAAACCTCAGAGAAAGGGTGTCGGTGCTGACGCGAGGGCGGCTGTAGGAGGCCGTGATCCCCAACTTTTCCATCGTCACCGTCATCGTGGCGCCCTTCATGGAACTACCGTTGTCAGCGTGCAGAACCAAGCGGTGCATCTGGCAGCCCTCGGCTAACACCGCCTGTCGGATCAGGATAGCTGCCAGATCCGCACTTTCACGCTCATGCACCTCCCAGCCCACGATCTTCCGGCTGAAGATGTCCGCTATGAGGTAGAAGTA